>ERZ1106929.2180-NODE-2180-length-13898-cov-2.609478_pt1 | contig 13898 bp, 15 predicted proteins | sample MGYA00403662_ERZ1106929 | MGnify/ENA primary metagenome ERZ1106929 (study PRJEB35170, sample SAMEA104062442) | human gut metagenome | biome: human gut; feature: human-associated habitat; material: faeces | place: Denmark | collected 2013-02-20 ... | reverse complement strand
GGGAATGGGGAGTTAATGACAGGGAAGATAGCGGGTTGGGCGGCTGGGGCGTGAGGGTCTGTGTCTGCGCCTGTGTGACGGGAAGGCCGGCGGTCAGCGGATTGGGCGGTGTGGGACTGTTTTGCGGCATGATGCGTTCGCTGGCGGGTATGGCGCAAAAAAGCCCCTGAGATTCTCAGGGGCTGTGCGGTTGGATTCAGTTGTCCTTTTCGTCCAGCAGCTCCCGGAAAGCATCGGCAAACTCATGCACGCTCTCCCCGGCGGCGTGAAGCAGCTGTTCCAGGCCGCCCCGGAGTTCCCCGGTCAGTCCGGTATGGAAGTAGTCCTGCCGCTGCGCCTGTTCCAGATCCCGCTGCAGCCGTCCCAGCTCCCGGGAGTCGGGCTTCTTCTGCATCAGCTCCATGCCCCGCCGGATCACCCGGTCATAGCCGCTCCGGGCCTGGGCCGAAAACTGCTCCACCATCGCCTGTTCCGCTGATTCCTCCAGAAAACGCATCTCTGCCAGCGTCCCTTCGCCGTCCATCTCCCGGATCTTCTGCAGAAGCTGCCGCATCCGCCGCAGATTCTCCGGTGTCCGGGGCAGTACCGCAATCCCCGGCCGCAGATTCTCAGCGCCCAGTTCCCGCAGCTTCCGCCATAAATAAACCCGGCTCTTGCTCGAATCACTCGGCAGATGATAGGATAACGCAATCCAGTATAGTTCCCCCATCGCCCCGTCCACCTCCTTCCTGGGATTTGAGAGTATTTTGCTCTGCTTTCATTGTAACGACCCGGCTTTCGCTTGTCAATATCACCGCTCGATTGCTGATTTGAAGGAATTCCTGCATTTTATCCTCCTCGATGCAGACTTGTGCCTCTGTTTCCCGGAAATCCCGGCGCTATGGGAAAAAATCTTTCAAAATTTCAAAACTTTCCCTTAACAAACAAAATAAAATGTTGTATACTGATGGATATTAGATGACCGGGTTCACCGGCATCTGATCATTTGCCATTATTATTTTTCAAGCAGAAAGGAAGACAGAGTATGGATATTACCAAAACCTATGGCATCAAAGTATTCAGTGATGCTGTAATGTCCCAAAGACTGCCCCGCGATGTGTATGAAAGTCTGAAACTTACACAGCGCATGGGTACCGAACTCGACAGTACAATCGCAGGAGCTGTGGCTGCTGCCATGCGCGATTGGGCTGTGGAAAACGGCGCCACCCACTATTCTCATTGGTTCCAGCCTATGACCAATATCACCGCTGGAAAACATGAGGCCTTCATTATGCCTGATAATAATAATAATGGCAATGTTATCGTGGAGTTCTCGTCCAAGGATCTGATCCAGAGTGAACCCGATGCTTCCTCCTTCCCCAATGGTGGCCTCCGTGCTACCTTCGAAGCCCGTGGTTATACCTCCTGGGACCCCACTTCTCCCGCCTCAACAAGCAGGGCATCCGGCTGCTCCGGGCTCTGGGCAACACCACTTCCCGCCGGCTGGCCCCCTACTGCGGCAATGAACAGGAGTACTTCCTGGTGGACCGTCAGCGCTACGAACAGCGCCTGGATCTCAAGCTGTGCGGACGCACCCTCTTCGGCGCCAAGCCCGCCAAGGCCCAGGAACTGGATGACCACTACTGCGGACGCATCCGCATCCGGATCTCCGACTTCATGCATGAAGTGGACCGCCGGCTGTGGGAACTGGGCGTCCCCGCCAAGAGTGAACACAACGAAGCTGCTCCGGCTCAGCATGAGCTGGCTTCGGTATTTGACATCGCCAATGTGGACTGCGACCGCAACCAGCTGGTGATGGAAGTACTGCGGGTGGTTGCCAAGGAAAAGGGTCTGGCCTGCCTGCTGCATGAAAAGCCCTTCCGGGGCACCAATGGCTCGGGTAAGCATCACAACTACTCCCTGATGACCGATGACGGCATCAACCTGCTCTCGCCCGGCAAGAAGCCGGAACAGAACCTGCAGTTCCAGCTGATCCTCTGCGCCTTTATCAAGGGTGTGGACGAATATGCCGACCTGCTGCGTCTCTCCTCTGCCACCGCCAGCAACGACCATCGTCTGGGCGGCTTTGAGGCTCCGCCGGCCATTATTTCCATCTTCCTGGGCGACTACCTGAGCAGCATCCTCTATAAGACTGCCCATGGCGAAAACATGGTTCATGGCGACCGCAGCTATATGCGCATCGGCGCTCCCGTGCTGCCCGGCGTCCTCAAGGACGACTCCGACCGCAACCGTACCTCGCCCTTTGCCTTCACCGGCAACAAGTTCGAGTTCCGTATGGTGGGTTCCACCCAGTCCGCCGCTGTGCCGGATGCCTTTATCAACACCATCCTCGCGGATGTGTTCCAGCAGTTCGCGGACCGTCTGGAAGAGGCCGGCCCCGAAAAACGGGATGAAACTGTGGTAGCCATCATCCGTGAAACCCTTGAACAGCATGACCGCATCCTCTTCAACGGCAACAACTACTCCAAGGAGTGGGAGGAAGAAGCAGCCCGCCGTGGTCTGCCCATCTTCAAGACCGCTCTGGATGTGGCTCCCGCTTACCTGGACGAAAAGAACATTGCCCTCTTTGAACGGCAGCAGGTTCTCTCCCGTCCCGAGTGCGAATCCCGGTATGAGATCCTCGTGGAAGGCATCGAAAAGGTGATCGGCATCGAAGCCCATGTGATGATGGAAATGGCAGAACGCCAGATCCTTCCCGCTGTGGCAAAGTATGCCGGTGATCTGGCAGGCTCCTATGAGAACATGGCAAAGCTCAACCTCTATAACGATGAGCTCAAGGAACAGATCTCGGCCCTGTCCGAAGATGTCAGCGGCATTATCCGGGCCAACCGGGAACTGGCTGCGGCAGTCCAGTCCGCTGAACAGACCGGCTGCGCCGCCGAAAAGGCCCGTGCCATGGTGGATCTGGTGCGTCCGAGAATGGATGCCCTCCGGGCTGTCTGCGATGACGCCGAAACCCATGTGGACAGCGCCTGCTGGCCCATGCCTACCTATACCGATCTCATGCATCGTGTATAATCCTGGCGAAATATATCTGACTGTATAACAAAAGAGCTTCCCTCGGGATGGGGGAAGCTCTTTTTTGCGTATGGGAGGGTTGTATGGGGCCGGAAAACATGGTAGGATGCAGACAGAACAGGAGGGATCTGAGATGGAAAATCCACGCAACACACCCCGGCTGGAAACACCCCGGCTGATCCTGCGGCGGTTTGTGCCGGAAGATGCCCCGGCTCTGTGGGAGCTGCTCCGGGACCGGGAGGTGAACCGCTTCCTGCCCTGGTTCCCGGTGGAAACGCTGGCGGAGGCAGAGAAGTTCCTGCGGGAGCGGTTCCTGGACACCTACCGCACCGAAACGGGCTGGCGGTATGCGGTCTGTCTGCGGGAGGAGCCGGAACGCCCGGTGGGCTATGTGAACATCGCCCCCGGAGAGGCGCACGATCTGGGCTACGGACTGGGAAAGGCCTGCTGGCACCGGGGGCTGATGACCGAAGCGGCCCGGGCGGTGGTGGAACAGGTGCGCAGGGACGGGGGACTGCCCTTTCTCACGGCGACCCATGATGTCCTCAATCCCCGCAGCGGCGGCGTGATGCAGAACATCGGCATGACCTACCGCTACACCTACCGGGAGCGGGTGGAGCCCAAAAAGGAATGGGTGGCGTTCCGGTTCTATCAGCTGAATCTGACCGAACCGGCGGACTATGTGTGGAAGGGCTACTGGGAGAGCCACCCCATCCACTGGATCGAGGACACCGGCATGTGATTTTCCACAGCGGCGGCAGTCTGGTGTGGAAAAAGGCGGGCTGTGCGGCACCGGAGTGAAAAATCCGGTATCTGCGGCAAGTACCCCGAGGGCAAGCCGGGCAGTGTGTTCAATAGCCAGCACTGGTGCGGAGAATACAGCCCCGAATCAGAATAAAAACACGGGAGGTTTTCCACCTGCTCCCCGGCAGGGTGTGGAAAATCTCCCGTGTGCTGTTTCCGGCGCTTACTTCTCAAAATCCCGGTACATCAGGCTGGGCTGAATGCCGGTGTTGTTCTGGTATTTGCCGCTCTGGTAGGGCTCATATTCGCCGTCAATGTCATGGTAATAGATCTGGCAGATCTGGACATCCGGATAGATGCGGATGGGCTGGACACAGAAGATCTCCAGCGTCCAATAGCCCGCAAAACCGACATCACCAAATCCCGCTGTGACATGGATAAACAGTCCCAGCCGTCCGGTGGAGGAACGACCCTCCAGCATGGGGATATATTTGTCGGTGCGGGTGAACTCGTTGGTCCGGCCCAGATACAGCCGCCCCGGTTCCAGCACCAGTCCCTCCGGCGGAATGGTGATATGCCGGGTGGGATTCGGGGTCTTCATGTCCAGCAGGTCGTTTTCATAGACCAGCAGTTCATTGGCAAGCGAAAGATTATAACTGTTGGGATTGATCCGGTTGGGGTCGAATGGCTCAATGATGATCTCCTTGCCCAGATGCCGGAGGATTTCCTTTCCCGATAAAATCATGGTTCTGTCCTCCTGTGGGGTGTGTGGGTCTATTGTAGCACGATTTGCGCGCCGGGGCAAATCCCTCCGGCAAAAAAACAATCCGTCCCCCGAGATGGGAACGGATTGTCCGGATCGCTTCCTTAACCCTGATGGGCTGCGTCATACTTGGCAATTTCCTCTGCGATGATCTTCTGCAGACGGGCAGCCTTGTCCGCTTCCAGATCCACCCACAGCTTCTCCCGGTCATAGATGGGAGTGAAGGCCTTCGCCGAGAGCTGGTTGGCCTGGGCGGTGAGAGCTTCCTTCTTGGCGGGATCGGCTTCGGCTTCGGCCTGACGGCGCAGCTCGCTGACCTGGGCGAACTTCTCGTGGTCCATGGGCACGCTGCAGATGGAACGATAGGGCAGGCCGATGGGGCTCTTGCCGGTGATCCGGGCAAAGGCACAGGCGGCAATTACATAGCTGCCATACATGGAGGCATGTTCGCCGTCCACCCAATAGAGGTCAATGTCCTTTTCCTCCCGCTCGACCCGCTGGTATACCTGGCCCACCGGCGAACAGCAGATACCGGTCTTTTCCCGCAGAGCATCGAAGATCTCATACATCTTCTGCTGGTTTTCCGGGAAGCGGCGCTCGCACCAGGTGATGGTGGCAATGGGCTTGACACCCTGTGCCCGGGCCAGCTCTACAATCTTGCTGCCGTCCTGCAGGGTCTCCTCCATGGGCGGACAGGGATGCGCTGCCTGCTGGAATACCATATAATCAAAATGTCCCTGTACCAGTCCGTACCGCAGTTCCCACTGCTGGGACAGATGCCAGCTCAGATGTACACCCGGATGTGCCTGCATGACTACTTCAGCGTCAATACCGTTTTCCCGGCAGAACATCTGAAAAATCGTGGGCATATCATTGAAGAAAGTATGGCTGTTGCCTACAAACAGCACGCGGAGTTTTTCCATGGATCATTGCACCTCATTTTCTGTGATTTTGCAGGAGAACACCTTGCTCTCCTGCATCTTTTCTCTATTATACAATCCTGTGATCCATGGTTGCAAGAAGAAAGATGCCCTTCTTTCATAAAATTGACCCCTGCCCGGAGAATTTTGGCATTATGGAGAAAATACAGCGGGAAATCTGTCAATTCTCACAAGGCTCGCTTGACAGGACCCTGACAAAGGAGTAAGATGAAGCTAACAAGCCCGGCCCGCACAGCCGGACAAACCGAACAAGGAGCGATCAGATACAATGAAAATTGCGGTAACATATGAAAATGGACAGGTCTTCGGACATTTCGGACACTGCCGGCAGTTCCTCGTGGCGGAAGTGGAAAACGGACAGGTGATCCGCTCGGAAGTGGTTCCGGTACTGGGCAGCGGTCACAGCGCACTGGCTGGATTCCTGCACGGTCTGGGCGCTGAAAAGCTCATCTGCGGCGGCATCGGCGCCGGCGCCCGCACCGCTCTGGCTCAGGCTGGAATCGAGCTCTATCCCGGTGTATCCGGCGACGCCCTGGCAGCAGTACAGCAGCTGGCTGCCGGAAACCTGGCCTTTGACCCGGACACCACCTGCAATCATCACCATGAGGAAGGCCATACCTGCGGCGAGCATGACTGTGGTGAGCACACCTGCGGCACCTGCGGCGGGCATCACTCGGGCGAATGCCGGTAAGCGGATCAGATGCCGGGAGGTTCTGAGCCGGGCACGGCGTTGGCCTTGGCAGGCGGTATCCCGGCAAGTCCTGATCAGAAGATAAAATGCCGGGACTTTGACCCGGGCACAGAAATCAAAAACACACCAGCGAGGGAGAACCCCTTTGCCGGTGTGTTTTTTTGCGTATGGGGACAGGCAGCCTATACCAGCAGGGCAGACTGCATCTCTGCTATATTGGCGCCCACATCTTCCGGACGGTGGGCATCCGAAGCAAAGCGGATGGCAACATTCCGGCTCCGGAAAATATCCAGCATGGTCCGGTTCATGCCCCGTTCCTCAAACCCATAGTTCAGCGCAAGGCCGCCGCTCTGCTCGGCGTACATGCCGCGGGCGTTCAGCTCGTCCGCCAGCTCCCGGTAGACGGCGGAAAAATCCCCGGTGGGATAGTGATGAAAGCACTTGATGGAATCCGGGTGGGCAACCCCCGAAAACAGCCCGGTTTTCACCATTTGAAGCATCAGGGCATAGTAGCTCCGGTAGAGGGCTTCCGGGTCCTTTCCCTCCCAGAACTCCGCCTTGTGATCGAAGCCGAAGCCCTCCACCCAATGGATGGAACCCACCGCAAAGTCGTAGGGAAAGGCACGGAGCTGTTCCCGGATCAGGGACTCATACCCGGGAAGGTAACAGATTTCCAGGCCCCATCGAATCCGCACCGGGAACTGCTGCTTCCGCATTTCCGAGATCAGCGCCTGGTACTCCCCGATGGACGGGCCTACCCGGCTGAGGTACCAGTTTTTCTGATAGTCGTTGTAGGCGCACACCGGCTCATACATGGAGGCAAACTCCCGGAAACGAAAGGAATGCTCCAGCAGCCAGATCTCGTCCAGGCCGGCTTTGACTGCCTGATCCGCAAACCGGCTGATCCACTCCCTGGTATAGGGGCCCCGTTCGATATGGATATGCACATCGGTCATGTGAAAACCTCCCTCCGATGGGTTGACCGGGCAGAGGCCAGCCGGGCGGGTCGTGCCGGAGATGGCCCCTGTGCCGCAATTCTTTGTCCCCATTATAGCAGGTCTGCGGTTCCCGGGCAAATCCCGGGGACTTGGGGAATGTGGGGGAGTGTGAGGCGGGGTGGCTGGGTGTGGTGGTGTGCGCTGGAGAGGTTACATACAGGCTTGGCGGGCTGGGAGAGTGGGGGCGGCAGACGGGGAGAGCAGAACGAGGCGGAAGGGAGGCTTCCCCGCCGCCGGGCATCAAAAAAGCACCCTCATCAGAGGGTGCTTTCTGCTGTGCGCTTATTCCAGGAAGCCGAAGTCGGAGAAGGGGAAGATGGTGAATACCGCCCGGCTGATGACATCCTCCGCTCCGATATAGGGGTTATCCCAATAGCGGGCATCACTGGAACCGGAACGGTTGTCCCCCAGGAAGAAGTAACAGCCCTCCGGTACCTCAAAAGTCCCGGTATAGCCGTATTCCTGGTTCTTTACATAGGGCTCGTCCAGGCGGACATCGTTGATATAGATATTGCCGTTGCCTTCGATCCGCACCGTTTCCCCGGGCAATCCGATCAGGCGCTTGATCAGCGTCTTGCCCAGCTCGTCACTGTGGAAGGAATAGATCTCCCCCCGCTGGAGCTCATCGGTATTGTACTCCCGCAGCGAGATCAGCACGCTGTGCTCCGAAATGGTGGGGATCATACTGCCGGTGGGTACATAGGTGATGTTGATTACAAAATTGAAGATCACCAGCAGAATGGCAATCTCCGCAGCCAGCGGCAGCAGCCAGCTCTTTACAAACTGCCGGAGGTCGAATTTTTCGATGGTTTCCTTATCCATGACGGGTTCCTCCTCAGCTGTCCAGCTTGAGTACAGCCATGAATGCCTCCTGCGGCACTTCTACGCTGCCAAACTGACGCATCCGCTTCTTGCCTTCCTTCTGCTTCTCCAGCAGCTTCTTCTTTCGGGTGATATCGCCGCCGTAGCACTTGGCAAGCACATCCTTACGCAGTGCCTTGACCGTTTCACGGGCAATAACCTTGCCGCCAATGGCTGCCTGGATCGGCACTTCAAACATCTGCCGCGGAATGTGTTCCTTGAGCTTTTCCACCATGGCTCTGGCACGGGGATAGGCCTTGTCCGCATGGATAATAAAGGACAGGGCATCCACACTCTCGCCATTGAGAAGAATATCCAGCTTCACCAGCTTGGAAGGCTGATAGCCCGACAGCTCATAGTCAAAGGACGCATAACCCCGGGTGCGGGATTTGAGACTGTCGAAGAAATCATAGATGATCTCATTGAGCGGCAGCCGGTAATGCAGTTCCACCCGGTCGGTATCCAGATACTTGGTATCAATATACTCGCCCCGGCGCTCCTGACACAGCTCCATAATATTGCCGATATACTGGGCCGGTGTGAAGATGCTCGCCTTCACCATGGGTTCCTCCGCCGACGCGATGGTGGACGGGTCAGGATAATTGGTGGGGTTATCGATCTCCAGATCGGTGCCGTCGGTGAGATGGATCTTATAGATTACACTGGGCGCGGTGGTGATCAGATCGAGATTGTACTCCCGCTCCAGACGCTCCTGGATAATCTCCATGTGCAGCAGTCCCAGGAAGCCGCACCGGAATCCAAAGCCCAGAGCAATGGAAGTCTCCGGCTCAAAGGACAGAGCCGCATCGTTGAGCTGCAGCTTTTCCAGAGCGTCCCGGAGATCGGGATACTTGGCGCCGTCCACCGGATAGATACCCGAAAAGACCATGGGATTGACCTTGCGGTAACCGGGCAGCGGTTCCGATGCCGGTGTGGCTGCCAGAGTGACTGTGTCACCCACCCGGGTATCTGCCACGCTCTTGATGCTGGCAGTGAGATAACCGACTTCTCCCGAGGTGAGCTCGCCGCAGGGGATCAGCGAAGTGGCACCCATGTGGCCTACCTCCACCACCGAGAACTCTGCCCCGGTAGCCATCATGCGGATGCGGTCGCCGGGCTTTACCTTGCCGTCCACCAGACGGATATAGACGATGACGCCCCGGTAGCTGTCATAGTAACTGTCGAAGATCAGCGCCCGCAGCGGTTCACTGCTGGTATCCAGCGGGCCGGGAATATCGGTGACGATCCGCTCCAGCACTTCCTCCACATTGAGGCCGGTCTTGGCAGAGATCCGGGGAGCATCCAGCGCCGGGATACCGATGACATCTTCGATCTCATGGGCAACCCGCTCCGGATCGGCGGCGGGAAGGTCGATCTTGTTGATGACCGGCACAATCTCCAGGTCGTGTTCCAGTGCCAGATAGGTATTGGCAAGGGTCTGGGCTTCGATGCCCTGGGAGGCATCCACCACCAGCACCGCTCCTTCACAGGCTGCCAGCGACCGGGATACCTCATAGTTGAAGTCCACATGACCGGGAGTATCAATGAGATTGAAGGTATAATCCTTGCCGTCCTTGGCATGATAGCGCAGATTTACCGCCCGGGCCTTGATGGTAATGCCCCGCTCCCGCTCAATATCCATATTGTCCAGCAGCTGATCTTCCATATCCCGGCGGGCAACCGTTTCGGTGTTCTCCAGAATCCGGTCCGCCAGAGTGGATTTGCCGTGGTCAATGTGTGCGATTATCGAAAAATTGCGAATATCATCGCGTCGTGTTGCCATAAGCTCTTCTCTCCTGCATAAAATTCGCCTTCCAAAATGGCTTACATGCTAATAAATCAGTATATCACAGAACTGCGTTCCCGTGCAAGGGCTTCACTCCCTGGGCGGGGTGCGTCCCAGCCGGACTGCCCGCCAGAGATACCAGCCCTGGCTTCCGAACAGACTGCCCAGGAACACAGGCCACCACCACCCGGGCAAGGGCCGGAAGGTGAGAGGCCAGACACTGAGGAAGGCAAAGATCAGGGCAATGACCAGCTGCAGTACCGTGAGCATCTCACCCATCAGGCAGTAGAGCATGGGCCGGGTGCGGTCGGTGACCGGCAGGCCGCTGAAGCTCCAGCTCCGGGGGAAATACCGGGTGACGGCGAGCAGCAGCCACACGCCCCAGCCAATGCCCAGGAGCAGTCCCAGGGAGCCGCGCCCCGACCAGCCGTCGATCTCGCCGCCAAAACCATAATGGGACGGCAGACGCACCGGCAGGCTGCCCCAGTTTGCCAGGAGCCAGGCGGTTGTGCCCAGCAGCACGATGGCACCCACCGCCCGGATCAGCTTTTCCCGCCGGGACAGGGGCAGGCGTCTGGGGGCATCGGGATTATAGATTGCCATGGCGATCCCTTCCTTTTAATAAAAGTACCTCTATTATCATACGGGTTTTGGGGCAGGGGTACAAGCAGGGGATTGTAAATTTTTGCGCAGGAGATAAAAAACACCCCGGCAGGGATCGTCCCCGCCGGGGTGTTGTGCACAGCCGGGCAGACGGGGTTCAGTGTCCCCGGTGCTTCTGCTGCCGCTTCTGCCGGTGCAGCCGGTACTGTTCCCGGGCTGCTTCCCGGCGCTCCTCTGCCGTCTGCTGACGGCGTGTCTGCTTTTCGGCTTCCCGTCCCGCTGCCGCAGCTGCCCAGGCCTTTTTTCCGGCCGGACGCTGCTGCTCCCGGGCAATCTGACGCTGCCGCCGCTTGGGGTTCTGTGCCTCGGGACGGCGGGCAGGCGCTTCCATCGCCGGAGTGGTGCGCAGCCGGGACAGCCGGTGCAGCACCCAGAGAAGTACCTCCGGTTCGGTGGGCTCGGCTCCAAAGACCACTCGCCCGACCTCATACCGGCCGTCCTCCCAGCGCTCCAGCGTCCCGACCCACCAGGGCGGGGAAAATTCCACAGTCAAACGCGAACAGAGCATATCCGCTTCCTCCTTTTTGTTCCGGCAGTGCCGGTGTGTGAAGCGGGAACGGACAACCAAAGGAGGCAGGTTACTGACTGCCCGGAGAAATCCCCGGCAGCGCCCGGACTACCAACCGGGCAGTGTTTTTATCCCGCAGCTATATCGCTCAGCTGTCCGTGGGGACAGCCAAACAACAGATCATTATCCCCAGAGCAGGAAGGGAATGAGCGACCCCTCCACCAAAAAGCCCTCGGGGGTGAGGGTGATGGTGCGTCCGGTGACGGTGCAGAGCCCTCTCATCTCCGGACGGCTGGCCCGCTGAAGCATCGCTCCGGCGTCATACCCCGGACAGGCCGCTTCCAGGGCGGCGCAGTCCAGTCCCTCCCGGAGCCGCAGCGCCATGGCGACCCGTTCCTCCGGGGAACCGGCCTCCCCCTCGTCCTCACAGAGCGACCAGGGGTTTTCCGCCGCCAGGAAGGCATCGATGTCCCGGGGAAAGACAAACCGCCGTCCCCCCAGACAGGACGCCGCCGCCGGGCCGACACCGAGATACTCCTCACACCGCCAGTATCTGAGATTGTGGCGGCTCTCGAAGCCCGGGCGGGCAAAGTTGGAGATCTCATACTGATGAAAGCCCAGCCGTTCCAGCTCGGCAATGGCGGTGAGGTAGATCTGCCGCTGGGTCTCCTCATCGATGTCCGACTCGGTATAGCGGGCGGCATAGGGAGTGCCCTCCTCCAGCTGAAGCATATAGGCCGAAAGATGCACCGCCCCCAGCTCCGCCGTGAACCGGATAGAGCCGAGCACTTCCTCCACCGTCTGGTGGGGCAGGCCGAGCATGAGATCCAGCGAGAGGTTCCGGAACCCCGCCGCCCGGACGATCTGCACCGCCTCCGCTGCCTTTTCCGCTGTATGGGTGCGCCCCAGATCCCGCAGCTGGGCCGGGCTTGCCGACTGCAGCCCCATGGAGATGCGGTTGAAGCCCCCCTGCCGGAGGGCGGCTGCCATTTTGGGGGTGATGGCGATGGGATTGGCCTCCAGGGTGATCTCGGCGTCCGGGGTGAGGTCATACCGCTGCCGGATGCCCTCCAGCACGGTACAGAGCCGGTCCGCACCCAGCATGGTGGGGGTGCCGCCCCCGAAATAGACGGTGTCCACCCGGCTGCCCCTGGGAAGCGGAGCCGTATCCAGGGCATGGAGCAGGGCAGCGGTATAGGGGGCAAAGAGATCCCCCCGTCCCGCCATGGTATAGAAGTCGCAGTAATCACAGCGCTTCTGGCAGAAGGGAATATGCAGATAAAGTCCGGCGGACATGGCAGTTACCTCCCAGTGTTTCTCTCCTCAGTATAGCACGGGACCGGGTCAGGCTCAAGGCGGGGCGGTTTTTCCACCGGCAGGCTGCACAGTTTTTGAGAACGAACAAATGTTCGTTTTCGGCAAAAGGGAGAAAACCCCGGAAAACTTTCCGAAAGGGCCGGTTTCGGGGCATTTTTCTGCGCAGTTTTGGTGTTTTTCCAGGGGTGGATGAGAGCGCCTTCTGTCCCTCCTCCGGACAGAGGGGCTCCGGTCATGGGAAAGGAGGTGACGCCATGGATCGGGAAAAACTGCGCCGGGAAGCGGTGCGCCAGCTGCGCCGCATGGCTTCGGGCGCTCCGGTGGAGGAGCTGCGTATCACCCAGCGGGAGGACGGCAGCCCCGAACTGGAACTGGCGGGCATCGACCCGTACCAGCTCTCGGGGGTGAAGCTGGGAAAGAATGGGGTGGAGCTCTCCTTTTACAGCCGTCTGGAGGCCATCGACCGGCTGCTGGAACTGGCTGGCCCCGGCGGCGACAACCTGCTGGAAGAACTGGGGCTTTCGGAGTGGAATGGCGGGAAAGATGAGTAGCCGTTCCGCTGCCCCGGCGCGCTGGTCCGAAAAACAGCGGCAGGTACTGGGCTGGTGGCGTACCCCCGAACTGCGCCGGAGGTATGACGCCATCATCTGCGATGGAGCGGTGCGCTCGGGCAAGACCACCTGCACCGGGCTCTCCTTCCTGGCCTGGGCGCTCTGCTGTCAGCCGGGACAGGACATCGCCCTCTGCGGCAAGACCATCCGCTCCCTCCGGCGCAACCTGGCAGGCCCCCTCTTCGAACGCATGCGCCGCATGGGCATCGACTGCCGGGAACGCTTCTCCGAAAACTATGCCGACCTCACCTGGGGGAGCCGGTCGGTGCGGGTCTACCTCTTCGGCGGACGGGACGAATCCTCCGCTTCGCTGATCCAGGGTATGACCCTCGCCGGGGTGCTCTTTGACGAGGTGGCCCTGATGCCCCGCTCCTTTGTGGAACAGGCTCTCGCCCGCTGCTCGGTGGAAGGGGCAACCTTCTGGTTCTCCTGCAACCCCGAACACCCGGAACACTGGTTCTACAAGGAATGGATTCAGAAAGCTGAGGAGCGCCGGGCCCTCTACCTGCACTTCACCATGCAGGACAATCCCGCCCTCTCGCCCCAGGTGATCCGCCGGTATGAGCGGATGTACACCGGACGCTTCTATGAACGGTTCGTGCTGGGAGAGTGGACCGCCCCCGAAGGACAGATCTATGATATGTTCTCCGCCGAGCGGCATGTGGCTCCCGCCGGAAACCGGGACTGGCAGCGGCTGGTGATCAGCTGCGACTACGGCACCGTCAACCCCATGTCCATGGGACTGTGGGGGCTGTGGGACGGAGTCTGGCACCGCCTGCGGGAGAGCTGGTATGACGCCCGGGCCGAGGGCAGCCGCCGCACCGATGAACAGCACTATGAAGCCCTCTGCCGTCTGGCAGGGGAGTTCCCGCCCGAACGCATTGAAGCGGTGGTCATCGACCCATCAGCTGCCAGCTTCATCGAATGCGTGGAGAGCCACCGGGTATTCCGGGTGGTGCGGGCCCTGGAGAGCCAGGGCCTGCGCACAGCCTACTCC
>ERZ1106929.2176-NODE-2176-length-13922-cov-6.734766_pt1 | contig 13922 bp, 14 predicted proteins | sample MGYA00403662_ERZ1106929 | MGnify/ENA primary metagenome ERZ1106929 (study PRJEB35170, sample SAMEA104062442) | human gut metagenome | biome: human gut; feature: human-associated habitat; material: faeces | place: Denmark | collected 2013-02-20 ... | reverse complement strand
CCTTCGCCCAGCTCTCTCCCGAGGAGAAGAACGCCATCTCCCACCGGGGCAAGGCTCTGGAGGCTTTCAAGGTCAAGCTGGAGGAGTACCTCGGGGAAGATAGGAGTTAAGAATTAAGAATTAAGAATTAAGAATTAAGAATTAAGAATGGGGCGGCGTGCGGGGCTGTTTGAAAATTGGAAATATGGCCAACAGCGAAGGATTTTTTCGCTAGACAAGGCAATTTGACGCGGCAATACTTGGTGTATTGCAAGGAAAATCAATGCAGTATGACGGAAAAAGACTCGTTGTTCGGGCATGTTGACATTTTTCAAACATGGCCTAGGGTCGGCCCCATGTGGCCGGCCGTGGTGGAGGTTTCTCCGTCCGGTGCGCCTCCCCCGTTGCAGGCTCTTTGTAGGGCGCGGCCTCCCGGATGCGCCGCGCCGCATACGGGCGGGCAGCCCAGTGCGTCTCCCCTGTGGGGTACCGGCACAATTTCCTAAATCGGGCGGGAGGGGCAAGCACCTCCCCTACGGCGTGATCCGCACTGGGAGCATTGGCTCGGCAAAGCCAGGCGCAGAAATTGAACCGCATCAGCGGCAATTTTCGCAAACCCAGGGCCCAGTGGCCCGGGAGGAATCGCGGAAAGCTACTCCATTTTTGCGCGCTGGAAATGACGCATAACCTCTCAGGAGTGCATCCCCCGTAATGGGGGACCGGGGGTAAGGCGTATCTGAGCGCGAAGCGCTCAGCTTGAGCCGTCCCCCGGCGATCCTTTGGTGACTTTCCCATCGCTGGGAAAGTCACTCGCCGCCCGCACTGCGCCCGCAGGCGCGTTTCGGAGCGCAACCGCCGCGCAGCGGCGGCTCTTAGCGCGGAGATGGCGGCGAAATCCCCAGCAGAAAAAGAAGGTCGGAGGCGGCGCACCCTACGAAAGAATCAACGTCCCGCCCCGAAAGGGCCAAAACCCTCCGGGCGGCGCCCGACACACTAAAAGATTACAGGAGTTAGAAATTATTATGGAAGAACTGACAAGCAAACAGCGCGCCCAGCTGCGGGGCCTGGCCAACAGCATCGACACCATTCTGATCGTGGGCAAGGACGGTATCGGGGACAACCTGGTGAAGCAGGCCGACGACGCGCTGGAGGCCCGGGAGCTCATTAAGGGCAAGGTGCTGGAGAATTCCCTCATGTCCGCCCGGGAGGCGGCGGAGGCTCTGGCCCCCCTTACCCGCAGCGAGGTGGTGCAGGTCATCGGAACAAAATTTGTATTATATCGTCCAAGCCACAAGAAGGATAAAAAGGACAAGATCGTTCTGGTGGAGGACAGGAAAAAGCGGCCCTGACGGCTGGAACAAAATTTGAAGCAAAGGTGGGAACGCGCAGTGAAAATCGGCATTTACGGGGGAACCTACAACCCGCCCCATCTGGGGCACCTGGCGGCGGCCCGGACGGCCATTGACGCGCTGAAGCTGGATAAGCTGCTGCTCATGCCGGCGGCGGTGCCCCCCCACAAGGCGCTGCCGGAAAACACCCCCTCTCAGGAACACCGGCTGGCCATGGTGGAAAAGCTGGCCGACGCCATGGACCTGCCCGGCGTGGTGGAGGTGTCCACCCTGGAACTGGAGCGGGAAGGCAAGAGCTACACCTCCGAGACGCTGGAGGAGCTGCGCCGCCGCTACCCCAAGGCGGAGCTGTGGCTGCTCATGGGGACGGACATGTTTCTGACCCTCCACCTGTGGCACGACGCCAAGACCATCCTGCGGCTGTCCAAGATCTGCGCCTTCGGCCGCACCGAGCAGGACGGGGAGGCGGTCTTTGCCCCCCAGCGGGAGTTTTTGATCCGGGAGTACCACGCCGACGTGGTGACCATCACCCTGCCCGGCCTGATCGATGTGTCCTCCACCCAGCTGCGGGAGCTGTTGGTCCGGGGAAAGGGGCGGGAGTACCTGCTCCCTGCTGTGTACGGCTACATTCTGATGAATCACCTGTACGGAACTCAGGCCCATCTGAAATGCCTGGACCTGCCCGAGCTGCGGGCCTGCTCCTACTCCATGATCCGCCACAAGCGGGTGGCCCACGTGATGGGGGTGGAGGAGGAGGCGGTCAAGCTGGCCAAATTCTGGGGCGCCGACCCGGAGCTGGCCCGCCACGCCGCCATTTTGCACGATTGCACCAAATACCTGGGCCTGGAGGACCAGTTGCATTTGTGTGAGAAATATGGTATTGAATTAGACAGCTTGGAGCGCCAGGCGGTAAAACTGCTTCACTCCAAGACGGGGGCATGTATTGCCAAGTATGTTTTTGGGGAACCTGATGAGGTATACGAGGCCATTTTCTGGCACACCACCGGCAAGGCGGATATGACCCTGCTGGACAAGGTCCTGTATATGGCGGACTACATAGAGCCGAACCGGGACTTTGACGGGGTGGAGGAGCTGCGGAAGCTGGCCTACACCGACCTGGATCAGGCCATGCTCCTGGGGGTGGACTCCACCATCCGGGAGATGGAGGAGCGGGGCTATCTCATCCATACCAATACGCGGGAGGCCAGACAGTGGCTGCTGGATCAGGGCGTGAAGCTGAAGGAGTAAACGGACCTTATGAGCGGAAAAAGAGAGAGTAAGACAAACAGAACCCGCCGGAAGCCCTCGGGAGGGCTGGCCGGCTGGTGGAGACAGCACCGGGCCTGGGTGTCCGGCCTGGACCGGGGACAGAAGATCCGGTACCGCCTGTTTCAGTTCCTGGTGGTGCTGGCCGTTCTGGCCATTGCCGTCTGCCTGGCGGCCCGGGCCTGGATCACCCTGCCCACCGTTCCCAATCTCCCCTCCGGGACGGTGACGACAGATGAGGGGGACATGACCTTCGACGGGGCCGAGCTGCCCAATGTGGCCAAGAGCGGCCGGAAGGACGGGGTGTACACCTTCCTCCTGGTGGGCCAGGACACGGGCGGCGGCGGCAATACCGACACCATGCTCCTTGTGACCTTCGACAGTGTGAACAAGGAGGTCCACGGCATGAGCCTGCCCCGGGACACCATGATCAACAGCAGCCACTCCGGCGCGGGACACCGGCTCAACGCGGTGTACAACTATAACAAGGGCAGCGACCCCGACACCCAGATGGAGAAGGGGATCACCGCCCTGAAGCGGGAGGTGGGCAAGCTCACCGGCATCATTCCCGATTTCTATGTGGTGGTCCAGTGGGAGGCCGTGGGCGAGCTGGTGGAGGCCATCGGCGGCGTGGACTTCGACGTGCCCTTTGACATGGACTACGACGACCCGGCCCAGGACCTGCATATCCACCTGAAGGCCGGCCAGCAGACCCTCAGCGGCGAGGACGCCATGGGGCTGATCCGCTGGCGGCACAACAACGACTACTCGGTGCAGTACCCCAACGGAGACCTGGGACGGGTGCAGACCCAGCAGGCATTCCTGAAGGCGGTGGCGGCTGAGTGCCTGAAGCCGGAGATCCTGCTGAAGGCCCCCGGCCTGGCGCAGATCTTCCTGGAGCGGGTGAGCACGGACCTGTCCATCGGCAATCTGCTGGCCTTTGCCCAGCTGGCAGTGGGGATGGACGCGGAGAACGATGTGACCTTTGTCACCATGCCCTGGACCAACGCGAATTATCCCGGCGTGTCCATGATCCTGCCGGATGTGGACGAGCTGCTGGAGATCCTCAATGACGGCTTCAATCCCTACCAGGACGAAATCCAGGCCAGCGACCTGTCGGTGCTCTACCGCAACAGCGACGGCAGCTATGGGGTGACCAGCGGCACGCTGCTGGACGCTTCCCTGTCCCGGCCCAGAAGCAGCGGTTCGTCCAGCTCCTCCAGCGGGAGCAGCGGAAGCTCCAGCAGTCAGACGCCGGATGTGCCGGCCACCGAGGAGCCGGTGGAGAACCCAGACGGCTCCCAGACCACCGATCCCAGCGGCTCCGGCGAGGTCACCGATCCCGGCGGAACCGGTGAAAATCCCGACGGCTCCCAAACCGGCGACTCCAGCGGCGGGACCGGAGAAAATCCGGACGGCTCTCAGCCCACCGACCCCTCCGGTTCCGGCGGGACCACCGACCCCGGCGAAGGCCAGGGCGGGGGGCAGACGGACCCCGGCAGCAGCTCGGGCGGTTCCCAGGATACCGACCCCTCCGGCTCTCAGAGCGGCGGCGGGAGCAGCTCCAGCACAGGGGGTGGGGAGGCTGTTCCCCCCTCCCAGGACATTCAGGGCGGCGCAACCGCCCAGGCGCCGGAGTCTGAAAGCGGCCTGACAGTGGCCGATCTGCCCAGCTGGCTCAACCCCACCGGGGCGGAGCCGGCGGCATAAAAATACGCAATACCAGGCTGGAACACAAAAGAGAAAGGAGAACTGCCTGTGACATCATATGAAAGCGCCATGCTGTTGGCCAACACCTTGGACGGCAAGAAGGGGGAGGAGATCAAGGTCCTGAAGACCGAGGGCCTCACCACCCTGGCCGACTACTTTGTCATCTGTACCGCCACCTCCACCACCCAGATCAAGGCCATGTCCGACGCCTGTGAGGAGGCCATGGAGAAGAACGGGGAGCGGGTCCACCACATCGAGGGCCACCGGGGCGGCACCTGGCTGCTCATGGACTTCTCCGCGGTGGTGGTCCACATCTTCATGGACGAGGCCCGGAAGTTCTATGATCTGGAGCGCCTGTGGGGGGACGCGGAGGAGATTCCTCTGGAGAAGCCTCAGGCGGCCCAGTAAGTAGAGTGCTTGGAGAGGAAAAAGCTGAAATGGACAAGGACCGGTTTCAGAAGGTTTACAGCCAGGGCCTGGTCAATGTGGCCGAGATCCTGGTGGACACCCAGACGGGGGTCAATTACCTGTATTATTGGAGTGGAAACGGAGGGGGGCTGACGCCCCTGCTGGACCGGGAGGGAAAGCCGGTCATCACGGCGGTGGGCGGCGGCCCGGAGCGTTCCTGAGCGCCCGGTCCCAGACGGAGGAGAGCGAAAACTCCTTGACAACCGCCGGGAAATCCCATATAATTCATATCTGAAATACCAGAAAAGCGTTGCCGAGGAGGAGTATCCGGCCGCGGGCGGTGAAGAGAGGAGACGGGTGGTGCAAGTCTCCCCGCCGGGCGGGAGAAGGTGGCCTCGAAGCTCCGCCCCTGAACTTGACGCAGTAGGGGGCGGCGGCCCCCGCCGTTACCGGGCTTGAGCGTTCCCCATAGGGGAAAATTCAGGTGGTACCACGGACATGCTTACGTTCGCCCTGAGCCCAAAGCGGCTCAGGGCATTTTTATTGCAGAGGGGGAATCTGCGTGGCGCAGAAGCTGAAACTGAGGACTCATACCGATCTGGACCTCCCTCTGGTGGAGGAGATGCAGCATGTGGCGGACCGGGTCCTGGTGCCCAACTGCATCCGCAAGTCCCAGGCGTTCTATCTGGGCATGGGGGTGCTGTGTTTGGGCATTGGAGCCGGCAGCGTGCTGGCGGGCCGGCAACCGCTGGTGGGAGCGGTCTTCGGCCTGCTGGCCCTGGCGATGCTGGGCTGGGGGGCGCTGGCCTACCGCATCGCGGCCCGCAAGACCTGCCGCCAGATGGAGAAGGCGGTGCGGTCCACCGACTATGTGCTGGAAAAGGAGAGCGTGTGGGCCTCCAACGGAAAGGGGGACTTCCACTACCCCTACTCCAGCTGCGCCCGGCTGGTGGAGACGGAGAAGAACGTCTACTTCGTCACACAACAGGGGGATACCCTGGTGCTGAGCAAGGAAAACCTGAGAGGGGGAACCCCGGAGGAGCTGCGCCGGTGGCTGACGGAGCAGTGCCGGCAGCCCATGGTGGTTCTGGGGCCCCATTGGAGTGTAAACGAGAGCATCGAATCAAATCAGAAGAAGGAGAATCCGCAATGAGAAAAGAACTGCCAAAGGTCTATGAGCCCCAGGAGGTGGAGTCCCGCATCTATGAGACCTGGGAGAAGAACGGCTGCTTCAAAGGCCATCGGGACCGGTCGAGAAAGCCCTTCACCATCGTCATGCCGCCCCCCAACGTGACCGGGCAGCTGCACATGGGCCACGCCATGGACTCCACCCTCCAGGACATCCTCATCCGCTTCAAGCGGATGCAGGGCTACGCCGCGCTGTGGGTGCCCGGCACCGACCATGCGGGCATCGCCACCCAGATCAAGGTGGAGGAGGAGCTGCGCACCAAGGAGGGGCTGACCCGCTACGACCTGGGCCGGGAGAAGTTCCTGGAGCGGGTGTGGGACTGGAAGCGCCAGTACGGCGGCCGCATCGTCCAGCAGCAGAAGAAGCTGGGGGCCTCCTGCGACTGGGACCGGGCCCGGTTCACCATGGACGAGGGCTGCTCCAAGGCGGTGCGGGAGACCTTCTGCGAGCTCTACGAGAAGGGCCTCATCTATAAGGGCAGCCGCATCATCAACTGGTGTCCCCACTGCGTCACCGCCCTGTCCGACGCCGAGGTGGAGTACCAGGACAAGCCCGGCAGCTTCTGGCACATCCGCTACCCCATCGCGGGGGAGGAGGGCCGCTATGTGATCGTGGCCACCACCCGGCCGGAGACCATGCTGGGCGATACCGGCGTGGCCGTCCACCCCGACGACGAGCGGTACAAGGACATCGTGGGCAAGAAGTGCATCCTGCCCCTGGTGGGCCGGGAGATGCCCATTGTGGCCGACGACTATGTGGACATGGAGTTCGGCACCGGCTGCGTGAAAATGACCCCCGCCCACGACCCCAACGACTTCGAGGTGGGCCTGCGCCACAACCTGGAGACCATCCGCGTCCTGGACGACAACGGCAAGGTGGTGGAGGGCTACGGCAAGTACTCCGGCATGGACCGGTACGAGGCCCGTAAGGCCATCGTGGCCGATCTGGAGGAGCAGGGCTATCTGGTGAAGGTGGAGCCCCACCAGCACAACGTGGGCACCTGCTACCGCTGCCACAACGACGTGGAGCCCATCATCTCCGCCCAGTGGTTCGTGAAGATGAAGCCCCTGGCCGAGGCCGCTATCAAGGTGGTGGAGGACGGGGAGGTCAAATTCGTCCCCGACCGCTTCGCCAAGACCTATCTCAACTGGATGGAGAACGTCCACGACTGGTGCATCTCCCGTCAGCTGTGGTGGGGCCACCAGATCCCCGCATGGTACTGCGACGAGTGCGGACACATCAACGTCAGCCGTCAGGATCCCACCCGGTGCGAAAAGTGCGGCTGCACCCACCTGACCCGTGAGGAGGACGTGCTGGATACATGGTTCAGCTCCGCCCTGTGGCCCTTCTCCACGCTGGGCTGGCCCAACAAGGACTCCGAGGACCTGAGGTACTGGTACCCCACCTCCGTGCTGGTCACCGGCTACGATATCATCTTCTTCTGGGTGGCCCGTATGATCTTCTCCGGCATGGAGCAGATGAAGCAGGAGCCCTTCAAGACGGTGTTCATCCACGGTCTGGTCCGGGATGACAAGGGCCGCAAGATGTCCAAGTCTCTCGGCAACGGCATTGACCCGCTGGAGATGGCGGACAAGTTCGGTGCCGATGCCCTGCGCTTCAACCTCATCACCGGCAATAGCCCCGGCAACGATATGCGCTTCTTTGTGGAGAAGTGTGAGGCCATGCGGAACTTTGCCAATAAGATCTGGAATGCCTCCCGCTATGTGATGATGAACCTCACCATCGACCATGTACAGCTACCGGAGCAGCTGGAGCTGGAGGACAAGTGGGTTCTCAGCAAGCTGAATACCCTCATCCGGGAGGTCACGGATAATATGGAGGCCTATGAACTGGGCGTGGCCTCCGCCAAGATCTACGACTTCATTTGGGACACCTACTGCGACTGGTACATCGAGCTTACCAAGGCCCGGCTGTACGGCGAGGACGAGGAGGCCAAGCTGGCGGCTCAGAACGTGCTGTGCTATGTGCTGCTGCGGGTGCTGGAGCTGCTGCATCCCTTCATGCCCTTCATCACCGAGGAGATCTGGCAGGCGTTGCCTCACGAGGGCGATTTCCTGATCCGGGCCCAGTGGCCGGAGTATCAGGAGCGCTTCGTCTTCACTCAGGAGGAAAACGCCATGGAGGCGGTGAAGGACGCCATTTCCGCCGTCCGGGCCCGGCGCTCCGAGATGAACGTGCCGCCCTCCCGGAAAGCCAAGATCCTCATCGTCACTCAGACCCCGGATATCTATGCCGGCGGACGTGACTTCATCATGCGGCTGGCCTACGCCAGCGAGGTGGAGGTTCAGGCGCAGTCTCCGGAGGATCTGAAGGGTATGGTCACCGTGGCCACCCACAACGCCACCCTCTATCTGCCTCTGGCGGAGTTGGTGGACATCCGGCAGGAGTTGGAACGCATCGCCAAGGAGAAAACCAAAGCAGAGGAGAATCTGGCCCGCATCGAGAAGAAGCTGCAAAACGAGAGCTTCGTGTCCAAGGCCCCGGAGGCCGTGGTCAATGCCGAGCGGGAGAAGGCTGACAAGGCCCGTGCGCTGATCGCCAAGCTGGAGGAGTCTGCGGCGGCCATGCGTGACTGATTTTTCCAAGCCCCCCGTTTTTGACAGAAAATAACCGCTTCATCATGTATAATCACCGCAGATCGAAGGATCTGCGGTGATTTTATTTTTTGCACGAAGGAGCGATCCCAATGGAAGTTTCTGTAACATGCGAGGCCCGCCATATCTTCATCCGCCTCTCAGGTGAGCTGGACCACCACAGCGCTAAGGGGCTCCTGCGGCGGCTGGATCAGGAGATTGAGAAGGCCCTGCCTACACAGCTGACGCTGGATCTCTCCGGCGTGACCTTTATGGACAGCTCCGGCATCGCCCTGCTGATCCGGGCCCGTCAGCGGATGCAGGAGCTGGGCGGCACGGCAGATGTCTGCGGTGCCGCAGCACAGGCCCGTCGAGTACTGGATGCGGCGGGGCTCCAACGTTATCTGACCATACGATGAGAGGGGAGTACATATGAAGCGGAGACCGGAGAACTATGTGACCTTGGAATTTTTGAGCCGCAGCAGCAACGAGGGCTTTGCCCGGTCAGCGGTAGCCTGCTTTGCAGCCCAGATGGACCCCACGCTCAACGAGCTGGAGGACATCAAGACCGCCGTCAGCGAGGCGGTGACCAACGCCATCGTCCACGCCTACCCAAATCAGCTGGGAAAGATCGTCATGAAGCTGCGGCTGCTGGAAAATCAGACGCTGGAGTTGGTAATTCGTGACTGGGGCTGCGGCATGGAGGACGTGGAGCAGGCCCGGCAGCCGCTGTTCACCACCGGCGGCGAGGAGCGCAGCGGTATGGGCTTCACCATCATGGAGAGCTTTATGAATCAACTGACGGTAAAGTCTGCCCCCGGCAAGGGAACCACCGTCACCATGCGTAAGCGTATCGCCTCCCGTGTCCCGGCGAAGCGATGAGCGAGCTGCTGACGCTGTTGGATCGGGCGCAGAATGGCGACAATGACGCCTGTCAGCAGGTGTTGACGGAAAATGTGGGGCTTATCTGGAGCATCGTCAAGCGATACAGCGGCTGCGGCGTGGATACAGACGACCTCTACCAGCTGGGATGTATTGGTTTTATCAAGGCTGTAAAGGGATTTGACCTCACATATGGAACGCAGTTTTCCACCTACGCCGTCCCCAAAATCGCCGGTGAGATCCGCCGTTTTCTCCGGGATGACGGCTCCGTCAAGGTGGGCCGCAGCCTCCGGGAAAAGGGCCAGACTCTGTTTTATACACGTGAACGATTGCGCCATACACTGGGAAGGGAACCGCAGCTGTCAGAATTGGCGCAGGAGACGGGAATGACTGTGGAGGAGGTCGCCGCCGTAGAGTTGGCCAACGGGCCGCTGGAATCCCTCCAGCAGGAGACCATCGACGGCCTGACGCTGGAATCCACCTTGGGGACAGACAGCCCGGAGGAGGGGATGGTAGAAAAAATAGCGCTGCGGGAAGCCATCGACAGCCTGCCGGAGCGGGAAAGGATCACCATACTTCTGCGTTTTTTTCGGGGAATGACACAGGAGCAAACTGCCCGTATCCTGAAGGTATCTCAGGTACAGGTGTCCCGCTTGGAGCGCAAGGGACTGGCAAAGCTCCGGGAAATTTTAGAAGCGTGACGGGATTTAGAAGTATTTGGGAAGTATTTAACGATATCGCTGCCGGAGTATCAAAGATATCACGCAAGCTTCAAGTTTCTAATCCGTAATAGGTTCTTATGGGCTCAATCAACCCCTCCAGCTAAAGAGGGAGGGGTTGATTGAGTCGTACGACATGATGACTTACTTGACAAACATTTGTTCGTCTGTTATGATACGCAAAACGGCATCTCGGCTCCAGCGGGGAAGCCTTTTCTTCGGCACACAAGATTGAACAAAATAAAAATTTTGTTCAATTAGGAAGAGGAGAAAACAAGCTTTTCCCCGTTTTGCGGCATCTGCGCTCGTGTTGGCTCCGGATAACCTCGGGTCACTTCTGACAATCGCATCACTCCGGACAAATTGTCGCACTCCTCATGGAATGCGTGGATTGAAATACGGTCATCCATCTCGTCATCGCTATGCTGATCCGATGGAACCGCAAAAGTCTCCGCATCTATGTGCGGAGACTTTTGCGGTTCAGTGATTCTTCTGATAGATGGCCCACAGGCCGTTCATCAGAAGATATTTGTCATAATACACCTTGTTGCGGCAGTACCGTACGATCACCGGCGCATTACTGCCGGTGGCCACAATGGTGGGCTGCTCACCCGGCAACATCTCCCTGATGCGGTCGATAATGCCGTCCAGCATTCCTGCCGTGCCGTAGACGATGCCGGAGCGCATACAGTCCTCTGTATTTTTCCCAATCAACTGTTTGGGATGCTGCAAGGAGATATCCGGCAGTTGGGCCGTGTGGTCGGACAGCGCATCCAGACTCAGCCGCACGCCGGGAAACATCAGACCGCCCTCATAGCTGCGCTTGGCGGAGATATAGGAGATGGTGGTGGCCGTCCCCATGTCGATCATAATGATGGGCGGAGCGTACTTCTCCAGCGCCGCTACGGCGTTGGCCACCAGATCGGCCCCCAGTTGGTTGTGGACCTCCATGCGGATATTCAGTCCTGTCCTGACACCGGGGCCCACCACCATGGGTGGCTCGCCCAGCAGCCGGGTCAGGGCTTTGGTCATCATAAAGTTGATAGGCGGCACCACGCTGGAAAAGATGGCACCGGTGACATCCTTCAGATCATAGCGGTACAGTGCAAACAGATTCATCAGGTCGATGCTGATCTGATCCGCCGTTTTGCGGCTGTCGGTGTCGATGGAGGAGAGAAACAGGAGTTTCCCTGCTTTGTCAAACAGCCCCACAGATATGTTGGAATTTCCGATGTCGATCGCCAGCAGCATGGCAAGTTTCCTCCCCGTTCATCATCGTTTTTTCTATTGTAACACGCACGAGCCGACTTGGCAACGGTCGGCGGCGATTTTACAAAACTCGCCAGCCGAAGCCCCACGACTTGACGAGACATAGAAAAATGTGTTATATTTCTATAAGTATCACGCAGCAAGGAGGCAGACATGAGCGAATTCAGCTTGAAACAGATCCAGGTATTCGTGGCCGTGGCGGAATTGGGGAGCTTTACACAGGCAGCGCAGGCCCTGTTCCTCAGCCAGTCCACCGTCAGCGCACATCTGGCGGCACTGGAGACGGCTCTGTCCACCCGCCTGCTGGACCGTGACGCACGCCGCCGGGTGCGGCTGACACCGGAGGGCGAGCGGGTCTATCCGGCAGCCAAAAAAATCTTGGCGGACTGCGCTGCATTGGAGGAGGTCCTCCAGAATCAGGATGGCGCAGGCCTTCCCCTGCTGCTGGGAGCCTCCACGGTACCGGCGCAGTATCTGCTGCCGGAGCTGCTGGCTCAGTATATGAAGCAGATTACGGGCGTCCGCTACCATCTGCGCCGGGGCGACTCGGCCCAGATCCACAAGCTGCTCCACAGCGGCTCCGTGCGGTTGGGCTTCGTGGGAGCTATGCTGGAGCCGGATTCCATGACCTACTTCCCCATGCTGGAAGATCATCTGGTGATGTGTACCGCCAACAATCCGCACTATCAGGCTTTGAAGAAGCAGAATGTCTATGGCCGTGATTTGCTGCGGGAGCCGACGGTAGCCCGTGAAGAGGGCTCCGGCACGGACCGCACCGTGCAGTCCTATATGCGGAATATGGGCCTTGCCGATCAGGATCTGCACATCGTGGCCAGAGTGGATGACCCGGAGGCCATCAAGCGTATGACCGCCCAAGGCGTAGGCGTCTCGGTGCTATCAGCCCTTTCTGTGGCGTCTGAGGTAGATGACGGCCGCCTGCTGACCTTCCCCATGGACCCGCAGGGGCTGCACCGCAGTATCTATCTGGTCTACCCCAGAGAGACGATCCTCTCCCAGTCGGAGCAGGCCTTTGTCCGCTTCTGCCGCCAGATGGCCATTCGCCGGAATCTCTGATCCATGCAAAAGTCGAAAAAGAGCTGTTATCGAATGATTCGATAACAGCTCTTTTCTATAGGAACCATTTGTTGGACAAAAATTGCATTCTATCGTATGATATATGAACAAAATGTTAAAAGAGAGAGGAGTTTTGTAATGAAAAAAGAGAATTGGCTGGTCATCATTGCCGGCGTTCTGGTGGGCGTAGCGGCTCTGGTGCTGACCAAGCTGGGCAACCCCGCTAACATGGGCTTTTGCATTGCCTGCTTCGAGCGTGATATCGCCGGTGCCGTGGGCCTGCACAGTGCTGCCAAGGTGCAGTACGTCCGCCCTGAGATCATCGGCCTAGTGCTGGGTGCCTTCATCATGGCTCTGGCCGGTAAGGAGTTCCGTCCGCAGGCCGGTTCCTCCCCCGCCACCCGGTTCGTGCTGGGCGCCTTCGTTATGATTGGTGCACTGGTGTTCCTCGGTTGTCCCCTGCGGATGGTTCTGCGTATGGGCGGTGGTGACCTGAACGCTCTGGTGGGTCTGGCCGGCTTCGTCATCGGCATTGTCATCGGTATCGTGTTCCTTAAGCGTGGCTTCGGCCTCAAGCGCTCTTATCCCGCCAAGCTGGTGGAGGGTACCACCCTTCCCGTGGTGATGTTCGTGCTGCTGGTACTGGTGCTGGCGGTCCCCGCTATCTTCCACGCCAGCGAGGCAGGCCCCGGCTCTATGCACGCCCCTGCCATCGTCTCCCTGCTCATTGCTCTGGTGGTGGGCGCTTTGGCTCAGAAGTCCCGCTTGTGCATGGTGGGCGGTATCCGTGATTCCATTCTGGTGAAGGACAATCACCTGCTGTATGGCTTCATTGCCATCTTCGTCACCGTTTTCATCGGCAATTTGGCGCTGAGCAGCTTCAAGCTGGGCTTCGATCTGCAGCCCATCGCTCACAGCAGCCACCTGTGGAATCTGCTGGGCATGGTTCTGGTGGGCTGGGGTAGCGTGCTGCTGGGCGGCTGCCCCCTGCGTCAGCTGATTCTGGCCGGCTCCGGCAACGGTGACAGCGCCGTCACTGTGTTCGGTATGATCGTAGGTGCTGCCTTCGCCCATAACTTCGCACTGGCCGGCAATCCCGACAGCGCCAATGATGCCGGTGAGGTGGTGGTAGGCGGTATCGCCAACGCAGGCAAGGTGGCTGTGGTCATCGGCTTTGTGGTGTTGCTGGCCATCTCCCTGCTGAATTCCCGGAAGGAGGCGGCTAAGGTATGATCGACGCCCGTGGACAGCTCTGCCCCATGCCGGTGATTATGGTCCAGAAGGCCGCCAAGGAGAACCCCGCCGAGATCCAGGTCCTGGTGGACGATCCCTGCGCCGTGGACAACATCACCCGCTTCGCCGGAAACAACGGCTATCAAATCACCTCCGCCCCGCAGGGCGAGGACTATCTGCTGATTCTCCGCAAATAAGGATACCATAACGAAGAGAGGCAAGGCCATCGGCCTTGCCTCTCTTCGTTATG
>ERZ1106929.2168-NODE-2168-length-13965-cov-77.897124_pt1 | contig 13965 bp, 13 predicted proteins | sample MGYA00403662_ERZ1106929 | MGnify/ENA primary metagenome ERZ1106929 (study PRJEB35170, sample SAMEA104062442) | human gut metagenome | biome: human gut; feature: human-associated habitat; material: faeces | place: Denmark | collected 2013-02-20 ... | reverse complement strand
TCGCAAAGCAGCTCTATCCCAAGGCGGACATCACAGTAGGCGGCTTTGAGACCACCGACAGGCGTGACTTCTTTGACCTTGCCATCGGCAATGTGCCTTTCGGTCAGTATCAGGTCAATGACAAAGCCTACAACAAGCTGAATTTTAGTATTCACAACTACTTTTTCGCCAAAGCACTCGACCAGGTGCGTCCCGGTGGCGTGGTAGCTTTTGTGACCTCCCGCTATACCATGGATGCCAAGGATTCCACCGTGCGCCGCTATCTTGCCCAGCGTGCTGAGCTGCTGGGAGCTATCCGTCTGCCTAATGACGCGTTCAAAAAGAATGCCGGTGCCGAGGTGGTATCGGACATCATCTTCCTCCAAAAGCGGGACCGCCCGTTGGACATTGTGCCGGAATGGACCCAGACCGGACAGACAGAGGACGGGTTTGCCATCAACCGGTATTTTATCGACCACCCGGAAATGGTGCTGGGCAGACAGGAGCCGGTAAGCACTGCTCATGGTATGGATTACACCGTGAACCCTATCGAGGGACTGGAGCTTTCCGACCAGCTGCATGATGCGGTGAAGTATATTCATGGCACTTATCAGGAGGCAGAGCTGCCGGAGCTGGGCGAAGGCGAAGCCATTGACACCTCCATTCCTGCCGACCCCAATGTGAAGAACTATTCCTATGCCATTGTAGACGGGCAGGTGTACTACCGGGAAAACAGCCGTATGGTGCGCCCTGACCTCAACGCCACCGCCGAAGCCCGCGTGAAAGGTCTTGTGGGACTGCGTGATTGTGTGCAGGAACTGATCGACCTTCAGATGGATGCAGCGGTTCCAGACAGCACCATTACCCAAAAGCAGGCGGAACTGAACAGCCTCTATGACAGCTTTTCTGCCAAATACGGTCTCATCAATGACCGTGCAAACCGTCTGGCCTATGCAGACGATTCTTCCTATTACCTGCTCTGTGCGCTGGAAGTCATCGACGAGGACGGAAAGCTGGAACGCAAGGCGGATATGTTCACCAAACGGACCATCAAACCCCATCAGGCGGTGGCTGTGGTGGATACAGCAAGCGAAGCACTGGCGGTGTCTATCTCGGAAAAAGCCTGCGTGGATATGAGCTATATGAGCCAGCTTACCGAAAAAACAAAAGAAGAACTGGCCGGAGAACTGCAAGGCGTGATCTTCCGTGTACCGGGACAGTTAGAGAAAGACGGCACACCCCATTATGTGACTGCTGATGAATACCTTTCCGGCAATGTACGCCGCAAACTGCGTCAGGCGCAGCGAGCGGCACAGCAGGACCCGGTTTATGCAGTCAATGTGGAAGCTCTTACCGCCGCCCAGCCCAAAGACCTGGATGCGTCGGAGATCGAGGTGCGTCTGGGCGCTACCTGGATCGACAAAGAGTACATCCAGCAGTTTATGTACGAGACCTTCAACACCCCGTTTTATCTCCAGCGCAGTATCGAGGTCAACTATTCGTCCTTTACCGCTGAATGGCAGATCAAGGGGAAATCTTCTGTATCCTACAACGATGTGGCAGCTTACACCACCTATGGAACCAGCCGTGCCAATGCCTACAAGATTTTGGAGGACAGCCTGAACCTGCGGGATGTCCGTATCTATGACACCATAGAGGACGCAGACGGAAAAGAGCGCCGCGTGCTGAACGCCAAGGAGACCACCCTGGCTGCCCAAAAACAGCAGGCGATCCGGGAAGCCTTTAGGGACTGGATCTGGAGAGACCCGGAACGCCGCCAGACTTTGGTGCGCCAGTACAACGAGGAAATGAACTCTACCCGTCCCCGCGAATATGATGGCAGCCATATCACTTTGGGGGGCATGAACCCGGCCATTACCCTGCGGGAACACCAGAAAAGCGCCATTGCCCATGTGCTGTATGGAGGAAATACCCTGTTGGCACATGAAGTAGGCGCAGGCAAAACTTTTGAGATGGTAGCTGCTGCGATGGAAGCCAAACGCCTGGGCTTGTGCCAGAAATCTCTCTTTGTGGTTCCCAACCACCTGACCGAGCAGTGGGCGTCGGAGTTTCTGCGCCTCTATCCTTCCGCCAACATCTTAGTCACAACAAAAAAAGACTTTGAGACCCATAACCGCAAAAAGTTCTGCGCCCGTATTGCGACCGGTGACTACGACGCCATCATCATGGGACACAGCCAGTTTGAGCGTATCCCCATCAGCCGGGAGCGTCAGGAACGGCTTCTCTATGAGCAGATCGACGAGATCACCGAGGGCATCGCAGAGGTGCAGGCCAGCGGCGGCGAGCGTTTTACCGTCAAGCAGCTGGAGCGTACCAGAAAGTCTCTGGAAGCCAGACTGGAAAAGCTGCAAGCCGAGGGGCGAAAAGACGATGTGGTAACCTTCGAGCAGCTGGGTGTGGACCGTTTGTTTGTGGACGAGGCCCACAACTATAAAAACCTGTTTCTATACACAAAAATGCGGAATGTGGCTGGTCTTTCCACATCGGACGCGCAGAAATCCTCCGATATGTTTGCCAAGTGCCGCTATATGGATGAGATCACCGGAAACCGTGGCGTGATCTTTGCCACCGGCACCCCGGTCAGCAACTCCATGACCGAGCTTTACACCATGCAGCGTTATCTTCAGTATGAACGCCTGCAAGAACTGAACATGACCCACTTCGACTGCTGGGCTTCCCGATTTGGAGAGACCGTCACAGCATTGGAGCTGGCACCGGAAGGCACCGGCTACCGGGCAAGAACGAGATTCAGCAAGTTCTTTAATCTGCCGGAGCTGATGAACCTGTTCAAAGAAGTGGCGGACATCAAGACCGCCGACCAACTGAACCTGCCCACCCCGGAGGTGGAATACCACAACATCGTGGCGCAGCCTACCGAACATCAGCAGGAAATGGTCAAGGCCCTTTCGGAGCGCGCATCGCTGGTACACAGCGGAACCGTTGACCCGTCCCAGGACAATATGCTCAAGATTACCTCGGATGGCCGTAAGCTGGGCCTGGACCAGAGGATCGTCAACCAGATGCTGCCGGATGAACCTGGCACAAAGGTCAATCAGTGCGTGGACAACATCATGCAGATCTGGCGGGACGGCAAAGCTGACAAGCTGACCCAGCTGGTGTTCTGCGACATTTCTACACCACAGGCCAAAGCTCCTGCAAGCAAGGCGGCGAAAACGCTGGATAATCCACTGCTTCACGCACTGGAAGGCGCTGTGCCTCTGCCGGAACAGGAACCGACCTTTACGGTATATGACGATATTCGTCAGAAACTCATTGCCCAGGGGATGCCTGCCGACCAGATCGCTTTTATCCATGAAGCCAATACCGAAGTGCGGAAAAAGGAGCTGTTCTCTAAAGTCCGTACCGGTCAGGTTCGTGTCCTTTTGGGCAGCACCGCCAAGATGGGCGCAGGCACCAATGTGCAGGACCGTCTGGTGGCACTTCATGACCTGGACTGTCCGTGGAGACCGGGAGACCTTGCCCAGCGCAAGGGCCGTATCGAGCGCCAGGGCAACCAGAATCCCCTTGTCCATGTGTATCGCTATGTGACCGAGGGAACTTTCGACGCATACCTCTGGGTGCGACACGAAGTCGCCTAAATCAACTGTCTGGCTATGACCAGACCTGTTATTCCATTAGCAGTAGTCTACTGTCAACAAAGCGGCTGGTAACGGCTGTGAGGAAGCGTGACAGGACAAGGGTAGCCCCACCCGAAAGGGTTCAAGCCGAAACCGCGAGGTGGAAGCGATAAACTGCAAGCAACAATGTGGTTGGGGAGCCTGACTTGTATGGTATGGTTAATGTAATGTGAATCACTGTTAAACGTCGTTAAAGCTGAACAGGCTAAAGTTGCTGACAAGCCTGAACCAAAACGGTAACGCAGCTGGTTGCTCCTCTATAGAGTGGGAACACATGGATTCAAAAGCTGCTGGCGGAGAAGTGAAACCTAACCCATACTGTTGAATAAGCGGAACGTGGTAAGCCCGTATTTCCCCGAGCAATCGGACGGAAACCGTAAGGAGACTTTATGAAATGCGGGTAGAAGAAAGATGGAAAAAGCGAATGCCGACCCTGTAATGGGGACGGATAGAGGTTGCAACATCACCTCGTGCGAAAGCAGGCAGACTTCCATCTATGGTCTTTCTTTACGAGAGAATTTACAGAACTTTTCAAAAAGGAGGAATTGCAAATGAACGAGAAATCGTGTGCACCGACTTGCAGAGCGGGAAATTGGGACAGCATCGACTGGAACAAGGCTCGTGCTTATGTTAAAAAGCTGCAAATGCGTATCGTAAAGGCTCAACAAGAAGGTCATTACAGCAAGGTAAAAACGCTGCAATGGCTGTTAACTCACTCGTTTTACGCCAAAGCCTTGGCAGTGAAGCGGGTAACAAGCAATCGTGGTAAAAATACGGCTGGAGTTGACCATGAATTGTGGCTAACTCCTGAGGCAAAATTCAAGGCAATCAGTAAACTGAAACGGAGAGGATACCGTCCTCAGCCCCTGAAACGTGTTTATATTCCGAAGAAAAACGGCAAACTGCGGCCTCTGAGCATTCCGACAATGACAGACCGTGCCATGCAGACCCTATACAAGTTTGCATTGGAACCGCTTGCTGAAACCTACGGTGACCTCAACTCCTACGGATTCCGAATCGGAAGAAGCACACACGATGCAATCGAGCAGTGTTTCACCGACCTGAACAAGGGCAAGTCTCCTCAGTGGATTCTTGAAGGTGACATCAAGGGATGCTTCGACCACATCAGCCATGAATGGCTCATGGAGAATATCCCGATGGAGACGCAGGTTTTACAGAAGTGGTTAAAGTGTGGATACGTTGATACAAAGCAACTTTTCCCCACTGAGGAAGGCACACCGCAAGGTGGAGCCATCTCGCCTACTCTGATGAATATGACGCTGGATGGACTGGAACGGCTCTTAAAGGAACGACTGCCGACCCGCAAAAAGGTCAATGGTAAAACTCATTTTAATAAGATGAACTTCGTGCGCTATGCTGACGACTTTATCGTAACCGGAGAAAGCCCGGAATTTCTGCGTGAAGAAGTGCTCCCTATTATCAGAGATTTCATGACGGAACGTGGGTTGCAGTTATCTGAAGAAAAGACGGTCATCACTCACATTGATGATGGATTTGACTTCTTGGGCAAGAACATCCGTAAGTATAACGGAAAACTTCTAATCAAGCCCTCGAAGCAGTCGGTCGGCTCTCTGCTGAAAAAGGTGTGTGAAATCGTCAAGAGCAACAAATCGGCAAAGCAGGATTCCCTGATTCGCCAGCTCAACCCGGTTATCCGTGGATGGGTCAATAACCAGCGATTTGTTGTATCCGCTGAAACATTCAGCAAAATCGACTATCAGATTTACAATTGTCTTTGGCAGTGGGCAAAGCGCAGGCATAAGAACAAAGGCAGACGGTGGATAGCAGCGAAATACTGGCATCGCATCGGAACCCGAAACTGGACTTTTGCCGCAGAGGAACGCACCAAGAAGAACGGTGAGCAATCCTACTTTGCTCTTGAATATGCAACGGACACCAAAATCATCCGCTTTAAGAAAATCGTCTCTAACGCAAATCCCTTCGATGAGCGATGGAGCGGTTATTATGAAGAGCGCGATGGTGAGAAAATGTTGAACAGCACTAACGGACGCGAAAAACTCCTGAAAGTATGGAGAAATCAACACCGCTGTTGCCCAGTATGCAATGAGCCTATTACCTCGGAAACGAGTTTCAAGGTTCATAAGGTGTTCCGAAGCGGGAAGTCGCCATGGCTGGAAATGGTGCATCCCGAATGCCATGCCGTATTGTACAAAAACGATTCTTGTTTTGTTGAGCCGGGTTCCCTGATGGGAGCTTTATGAAAGGCTTGAGCCGTATGAGGGGAAACTCTCACGTACGGTTCTTAGGGGAGGGGCTGGCAGTAATGCCATCCTCTTACCCGATCAGACCGTGGAGAATAAACAGAAGTTTATCTCGCAGATCATGACGAGCAAATCGCCTATGCGATCTTGCGATGATATTGACGAACAGGCTTTATCTTACGCAGAAATCAAGGCTCTGTGTGCAGGCGACCCTCGCATCCGGGAAAAGATGGACTTGGACGTGCAGGTAGCAAAATTGAAGGTGCTGCGCGGAGACTTCCAGAATCAGAAATATCGTCTGGAGGATAAGCTGCTCAAAACTTTCCCGGAGGAGATCCAGAAACAGAAAACCCGCATTGCTGCTTTACAACAGGATTCACAGATTGCAGCAGCACACCCGCAGGACAAGGAAAACTTCTGCGGGATGACCATCAAGGGCATGATGTTCGATGACAAAAAGACTGCCGGTGAACGGTTGATTCTGGCGGCAAAAGAACTTCCCGACACAGAGCCTGTTGTGCTGGGCGAGTAAGGAGAGCAACCGTGACCGCCTGTGCGGAATCATCGACACAATCCTTGCAGAAAAGCCGGGGGACTACGAAGCATTTTTGCAAAAGCTGGAGCAGCAGGGCTACGGGGTGAAGCGTGGCAAGCATACAGCGGTGAAGGGCAAGGGGCAGAAACGCTTTATTCGGTTCCGAACTCTGGGCACCGGGTACAGTGAGGATGAAATCAAGGCAGTGCTGGAGGGAAAGGCTGAGCACAAGCCCTATCAGAAGAAGCCACCCAAAGAACAACCCTTCCAGTTGCTGGTGGACATTCAGGGAAAAATGGCAGAGGGCAAAAGCGTCGGCTACAAAAAGTGGGCGACCAAGTTCAACCTGAAAGAAATGTCCAAGACGCTGCTGTTCTTGCAGGAGCAGAAAATCAGCAGTGCTGAAGAGCTGCGGGAACGTGCAGCGACGGCAACGGAACGCTATCATACTATGGGCGATTCCATCAAGGCGGCAGAAGCGAGGTTGACAGAAATCGCCGTCCTGAAAACCCACATCATCAACTATGCCAAGACCCGCCCAGCCTATGATGCCTACCGCAAGTCAGGGTACAGTAAAAAGTTTTTGGAAGCCCACCGGGAGGAAATCACCCTGCACAAGGCAGCGAAAGCTGCCTTTGACGAAGCCGGGATGAAAAAGCTGCCGAAGGTCAAGGAGTTGGATGCAGAATATGCCGAACTGCTGATCAAGAAGAAAGCAGCCTATCCAGACTATCGCAAAGCACGGGACGAGATACAGGAGTTGATGAAAGCACAGAAAAATGTGGAGTTGTTCTTTGCGGAGGACAAGAGCAATCTCCGACCGCAGCATACCCGATAAGCGAATACCGTCGAGGACTCTTCCCATTGTGGAGGTGTCCTCGGCGGCTTTTTTGTATATAGGGCAGCAATTCTTGACCGTTTTTTATGGAAGAGTTTCTGAGAATCAATCTGTCATAAACGCTACAAGAGCATCCCTTCTAACTTCATGTGATATTGTTCCAGCACATCTTTCAACGTGATTTCTTGCATTCTTTGTTCCGCTGTTTTTTGAATGTCCAAGTAAAAATCCCGCAGCACCAGTTGGATATTTACACCCACGCCACAGGCAGGATTGGTGTGGATGTCCTGATGGAGCAGGGGCTTGTTGCCCTCTACTGCCCGATAGGCATCCAGCAGAGTGATTTTCTCCGGCTCACGAGCCAGAGCAGGTCGGGGATGTCCCTTCACGCTGACCAGCAGCCCTCCCTTCCGCAAGGCGGACATGAGCTGGCGCACATAGGCAGGATTCGTCTGAACGCTCTCTGCCAGTTTGTTACTGGTCAGGTCGCAGTCTGGGTACAGAGCGATAAAAGCCAGAATATGAACAGCATCGCTAAGGCGAGTAGAATATTTCATAGCCTGATCTCCTTTTTTACTTTGGTGTTATTTTTATTATAACAGCATATTGACAGTGACGCAAGAGGATGCTAAAATAATTTGAAGTAAGAATAAAAATAACACCCACATGAAAGGAATGGTGAAAATGAACTTCTATGATGATCTGGTCATGCAGACTCAGATGAATTATTCCAGGCACTATCCTATCTATGCTTCCGGCAGTACGCCTTATCAGCTGACTGACAAAAAGCCGCTGCCGTATAGCGAACAGATCCATCGTTTGGTACAGGAGGTAAAGGAAGCTGACTGTGTGGTAGTGGGCGGAGCCTCCGGCCTGTCCGCTGCCGGTGGTGGAGATTTTTACTATGAGGACAACGACTCCTACCGCAAATACTTCCGACCTTTTGCCGAGAAGTACCACTTCAACGGTGCTTTTGCAGGGATGATGCACCCATGGAAGACAAGGGAAGAGTATTGGGGGTATCTCGCCACCTTCCTTCACACCACCCAGACCGCACCTATGCGTCATCCCTATCTGGATTTAGACGCTTTGCTGAAGGGCAAGGACTTCTTCATCCTCACCACGAACCAGGATACCCAGTTTGTCAAACTCTACCCGGAGGAGAAGGTGGCAGAGATCCAGGGGGATCACCGTTTCTTCCAGTGTGCCGCCTGTTGTACCGATGACACTTGGGATGCGGTAAAGCCGGTGGCTGATATGGTAGCCGCTATGGGGGATGGCACGAAGATTCCTACGGATCTCATTCCCCGGTGCCCCCACTGTGGCGGTGAGGCATTCCCTTGGGTGCGAGGATATGGGAATTTTCTGCAAGGAAAGAAATACGAAGAACAATACGAAAAAATTTCTCGCTATGTGCTGGAACACAAAGACAGCAAAATTCTGTTTCTGGAGCTGGGCGTTGGCCGAATGACACCCATGTTTATCCAAGAACCTTTCTGGAACCTGACCCTCCGCTTTCCCCGTGCTCGATATATTGCTGTCAACAACAAGTATGACTTCCTGCCCAAGCAGTTGGAGGACAAGGGCATGACCATTGTGGCCGACATTGCTCAAGTGCTACGGGATGCACGGGATACCATGGGCAGCGGAGATAACGATCGATGAGGGTTGGAAACCAAGCGGTGCTTCAGGAACTTGCCGAGCGTATTGATCAGGCAGATGCTGTTGTGATCGGAGGTGGCTCCGGCCTGTCAAGCGCGGATGGATACGACCACTACCATTGGTCCCCGGCACTTTCGGAGGCATTGGCTCCCTTTCGCGAACAGTATGGCTTTACCTCTCCGCTGGCTGGATTCTACCATTGCTTTTCCAGCTATGGAGAGCAGTGGGGATATTACAGTCAATATATCCGCTTCATGTGGGAAGCCCCTACTGGGCAGCCCTATCTGGACCTGCAAGCGCTTATTGCAGACAAACCTGCTTTTGTTCTGACCACCAATGTGGATCAGCAGTTTTTTCGAGTATTTTCCCAGAAACAAATTTGCGCCTTTCAGGGAGACTTTAGCTACTGCCAATGCAGCCAGCCCTGCCGGGATGACATTGGGGAAAACCGCGAACTGGTGAAGGAACTGACTGGTTGCCTGGTAGGTGTTCGCCTGCCGGAGGAGGCTGTTCCTCGTTGCCCGGATTGCGGGCGAGTGCTGGTGCCCTGGGTACGAGATGATACCTTCCTGGAGGGAACCTTCTGGCAGGATAGTCTGCATCGCTACCATAGATTCCTGCGACATTGGATAATGGATCAGTCTGACAAAAAAGTCCTGCTGTTGGAACTTGGCGTGGGTGAGATAACACCCAGTATCATCAAACTGCCCTTCTGGGAACTTACTGTCAAAAACGAAAACGTCTTTTATGCATGTCTTAATCGAGAGGCAGCTCATAGGCCAGAGCATCTGCGGGGACGCAGCCTGTATCTGCAAGGAGATTTGGCGGAAACTCTAGCTGCCCTCCGGCAGATGCGATCCATTGCAGCAACCATAAAATAGAAAGGAGCGAACGAATATGATTGATTGGAACCCTATTGCGGAAAAATTCAGAGAAGCGGACGCTATCCTGATCGGGGCCAGTAATGGCCTGTCCATCACCGAAGGATTGCATTTGTTCGCAGATAATGCAGCCTTTGATGAATTGTTTGGAGATTTCAAACAAAAATACGGTTTACATTGTATTTTGCAGGGCATGATGGCCGGATGGCCCAGCGAGGAGGAAAAATGGATCTTCTGGGCCCGGCTCATCCATCATTACTGCGGGCAGTACCAGCCTACGCCGGTGATGAACGATTTGAAGGCCATTGTGGGAGAGAAAGATTACTTTGTCGTCACATCAAACGGAGAAGGTCACTTTGAACTGTGTGGCTTCGATCCGACGAAAATCTATGAGGTCGAGGGCAACTGGTTTACGATGCAATGTGCCCGTCCCTGCCACGACACCCTCTATTCAAGTTTAGAGGTGGCCGAAAAATTATCCGCTGCCGAACAGGGCGGCCATGTGCCTACAGAGTTGGTGCCGCGCTGTCCCAAGTGCGGAGGTCCCATGGACATCCACATGGGCGCGGGCCAGAGAATGATTCCGGATACCGCTGCCCAGGCACGGTTCCAAAACTTTCTGAAAACCTACCACGGAAAGAAACTGGTGGTTCTGGAGCTGGGCATTGGCTGGCGTAATCAGCTGATCAAGGCTCCGATGATGCGCCTGGTGGCCGGCGAGCCAAATGCCACTTATGTGACCATCAATCTGGGGGAGATCTATATTGCGGACAATATCAAAGAGAAGTCCTTCGGACTGGACGGGCGGCTGGATGAGCTGCTGCCTGCTCTCCGGGAGGCGTGCGAGGCATGACGATTTCGGAGCAGGTTCAAAATGACGATACGAATGCAGCGGTTGTCCGAAGGCCAAATGGTACAACCCACTGGCACTTGGCTCAATGATGATACGGTTGGTGCGTTTGCATGTCCAGACGGCATCCGGCCTGTTATTTTTCTCTTGGAGGCAGAGTAAAGAATGCAATGGACAGATAGAAAGATCCGATGCCATTGGGTGAACCCGGCTAATACCACTTATCTGCGATACCATGACGAGGAATGGGGCAGACCGGTCCACGATGACCATATACTGTTTGAAATGTTGATTTTGGAGAATTTTCAGGCAGGTCTCACCTGGGAATGTGTCTTAAATAAACGGGAAGCGTTTCGCCGTGCTTTTGACGGGTTTGATTTACGAAAAGTGGCATCTTATAGCGAAGAAAAATTGATAGCTCTGCAAGCTGACTCCGGAATCATCCGTAACCGGCTGAAAATACGAGCCGCAGTGGTCAACGCACAAGTGTTTCAAAAGATACAGCAAGAGTGGGGCAGTTTTGACCGATACTTATGGCATTGGACAGATGAAAAAATCATCCAAGAAGTAGACAAGGTCAGCTCACCATTATCTGATGCCATCTCAAAAGATTTGAAAAAGCGGGGCATGAAGTTTGTGGGGACCATAATCATCTATGCCTATTTGCAGGCGGTGGGAGTTATCAACTCTCATGAATCAGGTTGCTTCCTGAATCCTTTGCAGCAGTAAAGAATGCATAAAAAAGCCGGGAAGTTGACTCAAATTGTCAATGTCTCCCGGCTATTATCATACAGATATTAATATAGTTGGAATCATGGTATATATTTCATTCCCCATTGGGAAATGGCGTAAAAGACCGGCAGCAGATCCCGCCCTTTCTCGGTGAAGGAGTACTCCACTCGCAGAGGCATTTCATTATATTGGATACGCTGAACCAATTCGTCCGTTTCCAGTTCCTTCAGGGCGTTGGTCAGGGCTGTATTGGTAATGGGTTTGAGAACTTTTTTCAGTTCCCCAAACCGCATGGGGCACTTGATGCACAGCTCATATAGAATTTGGAGTTTCCATTTGCCCTGCAGCATTTGAACCACCGGCGTGACCGGGCAGTTTCCCTCGCCGGTTAGAATGACACTGCCAACCTTTTCTTTGAATTCTTCATAAGTCATAATTGGATCGTTCCTCGTCTTTTGCGGTATATTTTTTGATACCAGGTACAAATAATTTGCGTACTTGAACAAAAATTGCTATTAGATATAATAAATATATCACTGGTTGACCATGCAGTCAACGACTGAAATTTCTTGGAAAGGTCTGAATTTTATGAAAGAACTGAACATTATGGAGGCTACTGTTCTGACCTCCCCCAATCCGCTGACATTGATCTGCTCTAAAAAGGAGAATGGTTCTACGAACCTGGCTCCCATTTGCTTTGTGTCTTACCTCTCCTTCAATCCGCCCATGGTGGGTTTCGCCACTGGAAAACAGTCCCACACCGGCAAGCGTGTGCGCGAGACCGGCAAAGTCATCGTCACTGTTCCCGGTGAGAGTCTGGCTGGCGCAGTAATGGCCTGCGGAGCGTCTACCGGTGCCGAGACCGACAAGGCGGCCGCCAACAACATCGAGATGATGGCTGTGGAGGGCAGCGACATCCAGATTCCGGCGGACACCCGGCTGGCGATGGTGGCTACCTTGCAGCAGTCGGTGGAGGTAGGCGACCATATCCTGCACATCTGTCAGGTGGACAAGTTCCTGGGCAATGAGGACAAGAAGGGCCTGTATGCTTGGAACGGCTTCGGGAAAGTTGCACCTGCGGCAGAAGGCTAAATCTTAAAACGGTAAGGAGGCATCAGCGGTGACTGTTTGTATTAAAGACTGTATTCAGAACATGAATCTGGTGATCGGCTGTACGATCGACTGCAGCTACTGCTACGCCAGAAATAATGTCCGCCGGTTTCACATGATCGACGACTTTGAAAAGCCAGAGTTTTTTCCAAATAAGCTGCGGCTGATGGAGAAAAAGCGCCCACAGAATTTTCTGCTCACCGGCATGAGCGATTTTTCCCACTGGAAGACAGAGTGGCGGGAACAGATATTTGACAAGATGACTGAAAATCCGCAGCACCAATATCTGTTTTTGACTAAGCGACCGGAGGATATTGTGTTTTCCACTACTCTGGAGAATGCCTGGTTTGGTGTAACTGTTACCTCCAGCAAAGAGAAAAAACGTATCCGGACTTTGCGGGAGCATATCCATGGCGGACACTATCATGTGACCTTTGAACCTATGTTTGATGAGGTTGGCATGGTAGACCTTACCGGAATTGAGTGGATCGTCATTGGGACTGAGACCGGACATAGGAAGGGCAAAGCCGTATCGAAACCGGAATGGGTGTGGAACCTGACACATCAGGCCCATGCGCTTGGCATCCCTGTATTTATGAAAGAAGATCTGCTACCTATCATGGGAGAGGCACAGATGGTACAAGAATTTCCCACGGCTTTTTACCGGGTATTGGAGGAACAAAAGACATGGCAGAAGTAAAAGAGAGCGGCATTCTGATTCAGGATGTAGAAACTATTTTTGATCAGGTTCTGTTTTTGAATCAGGGCAAAATCGTGATCGACGGTGAAGTCGATGAAATCCGTGAAAAATACGGAAAATCCATCGACGGATTGTTCCGGGAGGTATTTCGATGCTAAGAAAAATGCTTAAATATGATATTCAGGCAATGTCCAAAACTTTCATTCCTTTTTTCATTGCGATTTTAGTAATTTCTGTTTTTAGTGCTCTTTCCATGCATCTGGAGTGGCTGATTGGCATCTTTGGAGGAGCCACCATTCTCTTTGGTCTCGGTATTGCTCTTTTTGTCACTAGCCTGGTTTTAATTATCACCCAGTTTTATAAAAACGTACTGGGTGACCAGGGATACCTTACCAACACCCTGCCTGTCAGTGTAGATACCATCATCCTTTCCAAACTTTTTTCTGCTATTTTCTGGTTGATCTCAAGCGGCATTGTTGCCATCCTCGCCTTTCTGATTATCTTAATGGGATCAATGGATAACATTGGTGATTTCTTTACCAGTGTTGCCGTGGTTTTGCAGTCCGCATTCGATTTCATCTCCACACCAGAATATTTTAAAGATGCTTTGTTGATTATCCTTTTGCTTATACTGCTGTTTATCTTTGCAGTTTTACTGATAGCAAACGAAATTCTTCACTTCTATTGTGCTATGTCCTGTTCTCAGATTTATCCGTTTACCAAAAATAGAATTGCTGGTTCCGGCTAGCAGTCTTGAGGTGTTGAAGATTGCTGTT
>ERZ1106929.2157-NODE-2157-length-14024-cov-3.946954_pt1 | contig 14024 bp, 14 predicted proteins | sample MGYA00403662_ERZ1106929 | MGnify/ENA primary metagenome ERZ1106929 (study PRJEB35170, sample SAMEA104062442) | human gut metagenome | biome: human gut; feature: human-associated habitat; material: faeces | place: Denmark | collected 2013-02-20 ... | reverse complement strand
TGGGCAAGCAATAAAGAACGCGCGGAAAGAGCGCAAAGAGAGCCGCAAGAAAGTATGCGACGAAATGTTTATCTCTCCCCGCTACCTTGCGAATATAGAGAACAACGGGCAGCACCCCAGTTTGCAGATTTTCTTTGTGGCCGCATGTTTTCTCCTGGTGCCTTTAATTCAACAAAAGCTATCTTACCAATTGGAAACAGTACGATACGGTCAGGCATACCATCTAAACCCGGACTTACAAACTTTGGTGCAAAACCGCCTTTTTTCTTTACTGACTCTACAAACTTTCTTTCTATAAATCGTTCTCTCATATCTTTTAACTGACACAAGGAACACATCTTCACAACCATTTCCTATATATTTCTTACGCGTGTGTACAGGCACAAATCTTTTCTATATAGAAATAAATTCGATTTTGAATATAAGGGAAATAGTTGTGTTGTGACGCATTCTTGTGTTCCTAACCTCCAAACTTGTAAAGTCGCTGCCTGCCATAAATCGGCTGACGCTTAATCGTAGTGGTTCGTTCCCAACCGCCAATTTGACTCATAAGTGCCGCAATGCTGTAACTATCCGTAGGTTTTAATTCCTGCAGAGACTTGCCAAAGCATTCGCACCAGATTTCTGCATTGCTGACCTCCGTACGAAGTTCTTTAGCCACACGAGCTGGCGAACCAAATTCACTGCCATTCAAGTAATTTCTTCTTTGGAACAGATCCATCTTGTCCCAATCGTCCGGAAGCATGGTATTCAGATACTCTTCCACCATACCAACACGCTCGTCCACTTCCATGGCAGACTGCTGCATCTTTTCAGCCTCTGCGAGAACATCACCTTCTAAGTACAATTTCTCCCCGGACTTCCAGATTTCTTTTGCCTCTGCCCAAAACTGAGCACGAAACTCTGGTGTAAAGTTCCATGTTTTTTTCTGTTTCTTCTGATGAAGCTTGATAATCCAAAAACGGCGGTTACCTGTGATATCACGCAAATATCCACGCTCTCCATTAACCGTAGCAATGATAATGCACTGGCGTGGATGAGATTCAACCACTCGTCCGTAAGATGGTCGGTACTTGTCGTCGCAGGTGAAAAGAAATGCTTTCACCTTTTCAATATCTGCTTTCTTCATTCCGGCAAGTTCTCCGATTTCCACAGCCCAAAATCCCTGCAGTTTTTCTGCACCGGACTTGTCATCCATATCCGTAAGAGACAGGGTTTCTGAGTAGTATTCCGGAGAGACTAAGTCTTTTACAATGGTTGATTTACCGATTCCCTGATCACCATCAAGAACCGGAACACAGTCAAACTTGATTCCTGGAACGTAAATTCTTGCAACTGCTGCCGCAAAAGTTTTTCTGGTAACCGTGCGGACATATTCTGTATCCTCTGCCTGCAGATATTTGATAAATAAGTCTTCCACTCGCTTCACACCATCCCACTCTGGCAGACTGTTCAAATAGTCACGAACTGGATGGAAATGTCTGTCATCTGCCGCTTTTGTAAAAGCAACGTCATGATTTCGACTGGAAAATGCTAGGTATCGGATATCAATGATGGACTTTAGCTGAGCTGTGTCTGCATCTCGCCAGAAAGAGTTCCCTTCCGGACGTTCCCAAGGCAGCGGACCTATAATCTGGATACGATTTGCCAACTCATTGAAAGCAAAGTTCTGGAAATCCGGGTCATTATTAAGGATAAGATTCAAATTGTAAACGCTGTTCTCCAAAAGGCCCGTTCTTGGCTGATACTTAAGCCTTGTCATCCAGTCACTATCGGAATCCGCAAAGTCTGTCTCCGCTTCCAATAACTTCTCTTCCGTTGCAAGACGCTTCACTTCGTCATCCTCCATTGCCAGTTCGCACATAGCATTGAAGGATTTCTTGCTGTCATCGTCACCAAACCTATGGATTCGAACCAAGTCAAATGCATTGCAAAGTTTCAAGTACGCAGGATCTTTGGCATGATGAGAATATGCGAACTTGCCTTCTTCGATAATTTCCACACCTGCCATACTGGATGACTGAATATAGTGATATCTGTTTTCGTTATCCGTTGGTTCGTATACATCAGACAGGAACTTTTCAATGGCACGATTAATTGGAAAATAAGTACGATTGAATAATCCGACTGTGCCCTCCTTACCAAGCGGATCTTTTACTTCCTCTGTTCGTGTTGTATTCGCACGGCTTTCTCTGGAAGATGTCGGGAGTCTGGTGGGATCCGTCCATTCCGAATGAGCAGATAAAATATCATCCGGATTCAGCCACTCTTTCTCCACATCCTTAAATACATAAACTCCGTTTGATGGTGTGGATGGCCAGTACATCAACTGATTGGGCTGATAGGAACATTCATCGAAATAGTCGATACCAAGCATATCAGCCAAATATCTGGAAACCGCGACAAACTCCTCTGGTGTCACATCACGGGTAAGCGGATACACCAAACGCACCCTTGGATGTTCTTCTGTACTGCTGTGTGTGGTGTAAAGCAGAGATGTATATGGTGCATTCATTTCATAGTTTTCTAAAAAGGCTTTATCGATTCTGTCACCATCCAAAGCAACCATAGAACGAAGCTCCACAGTATCGATTTTTCTTCTGCCACCTTTCAAGGCACCTGCCACAAATCCACCGTGGTCTTTCACGGTGTCACGTTTTGCTTTATTGAATTTTGCGTACTCCTCAGCAGATTCCGGCGTACGAATCGTGACCTTCAGACGTTCTTTCAGGTCATCGAAAGTAATTGTTTTATTCGTCCAGGTCTTTGCCTGTCGGTTATTCCCATATGCGATTGCCAGCGGTCTCATAAGCATTCCACCTCCGTAAAATCATTTCTAAAATAGCGCACTGCCTGTCTGCGTTTCTGTGCCTTCTCGATTTCTGCACTCATACCTGCAGTAATGTGTTCTGACAGAACCCACACCTCCTGGCATTTTCCCATCAGGACCAAATCCATATGAAGTGCCAGTTCACGTTCCTGCTTGCTTTCATCATTCATAAATGGAAACAACAGATGCGGTGTTACCGGAATACAACCATTCTGATATGCATACTCTGCAAATGCTGTTGCCTTCTTTTTATTTGCTTCAATATCTCCTGAAAACGGAGCACAAATATATACCAATGGACGAAAACCGATTTTTGCCTCTGCTTTCATCTCGCGTTCTATATTTGCAATTGCCTGATATGGCACTAAATCCATATAGCCTTCTGCGTTTCGAATCCCCATAGCTCTCCCTCCACTCCAATGCATATTAGTTGTGCAGTTACAAACTCTGCCTTTTTCTCTTTTTGTAATTCCATATGAACTACCTCCAAAATCCTTATTAGAAGCACTGCCTCCTACAAGGTAGCCGTAGGAGGCAGTACAAAAGGACGTTTTAGAATATTTTTTTCAGATTCTTAATTGCTCTGCGATATCTGTGAGATACATTGTTCGGAGCATCACCAATAAGGTCTGCATACTCTGCCACAGTCATGCCATCCAAAATGATTGCAATCAGCATATCTACCTGAGCCGGTTTCACTGCTGCTCGGATTCTGTCGCAGCAAGCCTTATAGTCATACTGCTTGTCCTTTTCCAATTCCTGTCTACAGAAGATTCTAGGATCTCTTACCTCTGACATAAGCGGTTCTGAGCAATCCATCTCATCTGTTTCATCATCCGGAACTGCCTTGCTATACCCACGATGACGATTAAATTTGTGCCAGTTGTTGTAATCATCCTTGTTGAACTGCTCATTCCATTCCTTTTGAATCAGTTCTTCACGCTCTTTCTGGGAAAGTCCTTCGCCTTCAAGGGACAGACTGACCCACATTTCCTCGGTTGCCTTTGCATCCAGCTCGATAGTCTGGATTTCGTTTTCGTAACGGATTTTTAATTTCATAATGTTGTCCTTTCCGCCTCGGCTACTGCCATTTGGCGAGGACAACCCAACTCCGTTAAACGTAAAAAGCGCACGACAATAAAGCGGGGAAACATACAACCCTATAGGAACCCTCCGGTTCCGGTAAAAAGTTGTATGTATATCCTCGCCAAACGTCGCGCGCCGTAAGGCATTTGAATATAATGATTTTCAAAGTTCCTGCAGTTTAGGGTCGTGCCGGACCAGTGGGAAATCTCCCACACTTTTATCATAAAATATAGAAGATGCTGATTTCTAACCCACCACTTTACTTTTGATCAAGATTTTTTAGGCGTTAAAACGCAAAAAAGGCCTGACAAAATACAGGTGGTATTACACCCATACTTCGTCAGGCCTTGCTCACTACTTATTGTGTGGCTATTTGCTCAGTACGAATTTGCTTTAAGTGAAAGCTTACGGCAATGACTCCTTTGCACATTGGACATTTAATCTTAATAATTCCCTCTGTTGTGCTTGGGTCAGCGTCGAACAATCTTCTGTTTTTACAACACGGACACGCTATATGCACTTCATTTCCTTTTTTCACCATCGTCGCCTCCAATCAATGTTCATAATAATATGGAGAGCGATGGAAACCACTCTGTACCAGCTCTTTCTTTGGAAGCTGCATCTCTGCATCTTCCTTTGATGCAAACACCCTGCTTTTTCTAAGCTGAATGGCACCCCCGGATGGAAATCTAAGTACACAGAAATCTCCGCGATTTGCTGTCACTACCACTTCCGTGATAACTCGATTGCTTTCAATAATAAATACGTGTGAGCCAATTTCTAATCTCTTCTGCATCGTCATGCGCCTCCTAAAATAAGAAGGCCAGTTAAAAGGGAAAGTCAAACTGACCATACACCGATTATTACTGTTGCTGTTTAACATTTTTCCTAATGTAGCGATGCTTTTATTATACGAACACTTGTTCGATTTGTCAATTAGAAACCTGACGGATGTAATATTTTCATTTAACGAATATTTTCTCCCTTTCGGGAGACAGGCAGGTTGATTATCCAACCATTCGCTGCCCGTCTTGTTTGTGGAACTATTTATTTCCACGAGACTTTGCAGCCTGAGCCAATGCGCTTCCAGCAACAGATTTTGATGTCTTACTGTAACGATTGTCACGAAGAATCTTGCTTGCTTTTGAAGCAACACTCTTCGATGTTTGCTTTGCATTTTTAGCCATTACTGTTACCTCCTTGTTATATTTTTGTTTTCAGGGCTATTGCCTTCCGACACTTTAATTATATCTGTAAGGCTACGAAATCCCGAATCTCGGTGAGTTACAGTGAAACACGCAAAAAATCCCTATCTACCGAACATTTCTGCGTTTACGAAATGCGATAGATAGGGATTTAGAACCTTATAGGTGATGAATCGTAACTCGTCAAGTTACAAAGATTTTTAAGTTTTTATTGGTAATCCAAATTGTACATACAAAAGTTTACACAAAAGTCATTGTAAAAGTAATTACTTTGTATTATACTATAGAATAGTGATAAGTATAAGGAGGGCAAACAATGTCTGAAGTAAAGAAAAGCATTACTCCAATGGAGCATTACAATATGTCAGATTTCCTTCGTGGTCAGTCTTCACGAATTATTACCACCATATCAGAAGAGGACAAAGCAGGATTTGTCCTGAAAAATGGTAAGCCTATGGCAGTTATTATTTCACATGAAAGATATAAACGACTGCTGCAGGCGGGTATTGATATTAATGAATATTAATCTGGAGGAATCAGATATTATGGCTAAAGCTAAAATTACAGAAGTTATTATGGACGACAAGACTATTGATGCGTCCAAAGAGATAGCAATGGTATTTTCTATTGCAAACACACTAAGAGGTCCTTACAAGCCGGATAAATATAAAGATGTTATCATTCCGATGACTATCCTTCGCCGCTTAGAGTGTGCCTTAGCATCCAAAAAAAAGGATGTTGTTGATACCTATAAGAAAAATCCAAAAGCGCCTGCGCAGTTGCTGTGCAAAAAGTCAGGCTACCAGTTCTACAATACCTGTGAATATGATTTGAAAAAGTTACTTACAGAAGCACCTGCTATCGTAGAGAATCTGACTTTTTATGTCGAATCGTTCTCTCCTAATGTACAGGCAATTTTTGAAGAATTGAAATTTAAAGAAGAAATCAAGAACCTCGATAAGAACAACCGTTTACTTGGTGTTGTTAAAAAATTCTCTGAATTAGATTTAGATCCGGAAAGAGTCGATAATCTGAAGATGGGTTATATGTTCGAGGAAATCATCCGTAGATTCTCTGAAAATGCGTCTGCTGGTGACCACTATACCCCTCGTGAAGTTATCCGTCTTCTGACAAGCATCTTGCTTGCAGAAGGATGCAGCGATATTTTCAGCGAAGGTCGTGAAGTTACTGTATTGGACATGGCCTGCGGAACAGGCGGTATGCTTGCTACTGCTCACGATTTTATTGTCCGCATGAATCCAGATGCCAATGTGCGTCTGTTTGGCCAAGAAAACAGTCCTGAATCCCACGCTATCTGCCTTGCTGATATGTTGATTAAGAACCAAGCTGCTGAAAACATCCGCTTTGCAGATACTATGAAAGAGGACTGTTTTGAAGGCACCGATATGCGTTTTGTCATTGCAAATCCGCCATTTGGCGAATCCTGGGGTGGTAAAGATGCGGGAGACGGTGTTGAAAAAGCTGTCCGTAAAGAACATAAAAAAGGAAAAGACGGCAGATTCCCTGCAGGTCTTCCGGCAACCGGAGATATGCAGTTACTTTTCATGCAACACGCCGTTGCAAAAATGCAGAAAAAAGTTGGCCGTGCAGCTATCATCACCAACGGTTCCCCTCTTTTCTCTGGAAATACAACAAGTGGCGAAAGCCAGATCAGAAGATACCTTCTTGAAAATGACCTTGTAGAAGCTATCATCGGTCTACCTTCTCAATTGTTCTATAACACTGATATTGCAATTTACGCCTTCATTCTTTCTAAAGGTAAAAGAGATGAACGCAAAGGCAAAGTTCAGTTTATTGATGCAACAGATATGTGGACTCCTTTGAAGCGTTCTCTTGGTAAAAAACGTAGAGAAATTTCCAAGGCTCAAATTACACTCATTACTGAAATGTATTCTGATTTTGCTCCGGGAAAGAAAACGATATGGGACGAAAAGCGCAAACATGATTGTGTGATTGAAAACAAAATTTTTGACCGTGAAGAATTCCTTTACAAAGAATGGTCTGTGTACCAGCCTCTTCAGCGTAGAGGTGCTATTAATGCTGATACAATTGAGGCACTTCGCAACAGTGCTTATTTCACAGCAAATACAAACATCTTCAACGAAGCAAAGTTCGAAGAACTGGAAGAAACCAATCCTCGTAGTGATGCTGATGAAAAAGCATATCAGAAACAAATTAAAGGACGTGAGTTTACTACCTCCGTTATCGAAGCATTGACTACACATATCTCTGATACCATATATACTGACTTTTCAAAATTTGAAATCGCTTTGAAAAAGGCACTGGCGGATGTGGATGGCCTATCTCCTTCTCGTTTAGCAGGAATTGCGATGGAAATGTCGGTTATTGATAAAACAGCCATTGTTCAGAAGGATAAAAAAGGTAACATTATCATTGACCCTACTACCAAAGATACAGAAATCATCCGTTTGAACCAGGATGTTAAAGCATATATGGATGCTGAAGTATTTCCTCATATTCCGGATGCCATTTACTGCTATGAGTTTGATGAGAAAAAGGCTGAAAGTACAACAAACAAGGAACGTTTAGGTGCCGAATTTCCATTTACACGCTATTTCTATGAATATCGTGAACCGGAAAAAGCTGATGATTTGTTGGATCAGTTTATGGATTTGGAGGCATCTTTATCCGAGAAGATTTCTGCCTTGCAGAAAGGGGCAAAGTAATGGATACGATGAAACAAACTGGTATTCAGTGGATTGGTGAAATACCATCAGATTGGAATACCAAAAAAATAAAATACATTGCCAATTTAAAGGGGCGTATTGGTTGGCAAGGCTTAACTTCAGAGGAATACCAAGATGAGGGTGCATACCTTATTACAGGTGTTAACTTTGAAAACGGTGGAATTGATTGGGAGAACTGCGTTCATGTACCGATGAAACGTTGGGAAGAAGCAAAGGATATCCAAATTCAGAATGGAGATCTTTTGATTACCAAGGACGGTACCATTGGAAAAGTCGCAATTGTATCCGATATGCCGGGCGAAACCTCTCTTAACAGTGGTGTCCTTCGTATTATGCCAATTGAAGGCTATAGCCGTAGATTTCTTTACTGGGTAATCAAGTCTGATGAATTTTGGAATTGGTTTTACTTCAAGAACTCCGGTAACAGCACTATTGTACATTTATACCAGGGAGATTTTGCTGAATTTCTTTATACCTTCCCATGCTACGAAGAACAAGAAGCTATCGCCGATTTTCTTGATGAGTATTGCGGTAAATTAGAAGATATTATTAATAACTTGGAGCTGCAAATCGAAACACTCAAGGCATATAAGAAATCTTATCTCTGTGAAATTGTAACACACGGGTTAAATTCCTACATTCCTACAAAAGAAAGTCACATTGAATGGTGCGCGTTTATCCCTTCTCATTGGGAAACTCTTCGTATGCAGGACATAGCATTATATAAAAAAGGACCTTTTGGAAGTGCTGTAACTGTTGATATGTTTATAGAAAAAGGTGAAAATACCTATAAAGTCTACGAGCAGAAAAATGCAATTCAAGGTGATGCATCCTTGGGATGGTATTATCTATCGTACGAAGATTATCGTGGTTTGAAAGACTTTTCAGTTTCCCCCGGAGATATAATCGTCAGTTGTGCCGGAACTATTGGTAAATGTTACATTTTACCTGATAATATTGAGCCAGGAATTATTAATCAGGCTCTTATGAGGGTACGAATTAATGAAGGATTTAATAAATCATATTTCATTTATTTATTTGATGTAGCATTGGAATATATGAACGCCAAATATAGTAATGGAAGTGCAATTAAAAATATTCCTCCGTTCAGCATTTTGAAAAAACAAAACATTCCAGTTCCACCTATGGAGGAACAGAATGCTATCGTTGCAGAATTAGATCATAAAATTCCACTTATAGACAGTATCATCAGCGAAAAGGAAAAGCAGTTATTTGCGATGAAAAATCACAGAGACTCCCTTATCTTTGAATATGTAACAGGAAAAAAACGTGTAAAGGAGGTTCAGTAATATGCCTATCAAAGCAGACCAACTTCGTGAAAAAGAAGATTATCAAAAACTGATTATGGAGCGTTTGCAGGACGATAACGGATTCCGCATTCGCCCTAACACAGCGTACAGACCCGGACTGGCTATGGATACCGATATGTTGCTTGAATTCCTAGAGGATACTCAACATGACGAGATGGAACATCTCCGTCGCATGTACAAAGATCGTACAGAAGAAACAGTTATTAATTACATTAATGCAGAAATCAACAAGGATAGCCGTGGCTTGATCGACGTTATCAAGCACGGAGTTGAATTCGATAACGGTGCCACATTGAAGCTGATGTATCGCAAGCCTGACAGCACCATCAACACTACTGCTGTAGAAAACTATAAGAAAAATATCTTCTCTGTTATGGAGGAGGTGTATCATAAAGCAGATGAGCGCATTGACCTAGTTCTATTTCTTAACGGTTTAGCTATCTTTGCGGTCGAACTAAAGTGTAACACGTCTGGCCAAACATACGAAGATGCCATTAAACAGTATAAGAATGAGCGCGACCCATCTACCCGTCTTTTTAAGAGTAGAGTCGGCGTGTTTGCAGCTTTCGCAATGGATCTGAACGAAGTTTATTTCACCACTGAATTAAAGGGGCCTGATACTTTCTTCAATCCATTCAACATTGGCGAAAACTTCGGTAAGGGTAATCCTCACAATAAATTTGGTGTAAATGTATCCTATATGTGGGAGAATATCTGGACTAAAGATAAAATCCTGTTCCTAATTGAGCGTTTTATTTATATCAAGAAAAAGGAAACCCGTAATGCCGACACCGGAAAAATCAAAAAATCGAAGGTGCTGATTTTCCCTCGTTTCCACCAGCTTCGTGCTGTGGAGCGTGTTATGAATGATGTCATTATCAATCATACGTCTTGCAACTATCTTATCGAACATTCTGCCGGAAGTGGAAAAACAGAAACAATTTCTTGGTTGGCTCATATTCTAGCAACCGTGCATGATGCAAATAATGATAATGTATTTGATACCGTTCTGATTATCACTGATCGTATCATTGTTGACCGCCAGCTCCAGGAAGCAATCCTCGGCATCGAGCATAAAAGTGGTCAGGTAAAGGTTATGGATGATAAGTGTGATTCAGAAGATCTGGCAATTGCGCTCGGTGGCAACACAAAGATTGTTGTCACCACAATTCATAAATTCTACTACATTCTCAACAATAATTTGCTCGGCGATCTTAAGAATAAGAAATTCGCAGTATTGATTGATGAGGCACACTCTTCCACCGAGGGCGTTTATATGCAATCGGTTACCAATGTTTTAACTAACGAGGAAAATGAAGAAGAAAAAATCGAAGAAGACAAAATACTTGAAGAAATCCAAAAAAGTGGCAAGCAAAAGAATGTTTCCATGATTGCTTTTACTGCTACTCCTAAGCCTGACACGCTTCAACTTTTCGGTACCCTTAACGCAGAAGGCAAAAAAGAATCCTTCGATCTGTACTCTATGAAACAGGCTATCGAGGAAAGATACATACTGAACGTTCTGGATAACTATGTCACATGGAAAACCTACTGCCATATTAATAAAGCTATTGAGGGTGACCCTGAACTTCAATCAATTGCAGCAAAACGCAAAATGGCTCGTTTCATCGATTTGCACGATACTAATATCGCACAGAAGGTAGAAATCATTATTGAGCATTTCAGAGCCAATGTTGCAGGTTGCCTTGGTGGTAAAGCAAAGGCTATGGTAATTACCTCCTCTCGCCCTGCTGCGGTAAAGTATCGACAGGAATTTGAAAATTATATCCAAGCAAAGGGCTATTCCGGAATCAAAGCACTTGTAGCCTTTTCCGGAAAGGTAAAGCTGAATGATACGGAATATACCGAATCCGCTATGAACGGCTTTAAGGAAGAAGAACTGCGATATGAATTTGACCGCAGTTGCTACCAAGTGCTTATTGTCGCTGATAAATACCAGACCGGATTCGACCAGCCGAAATTGGTGGCAATGTATGTAGATAAGCGTCTGCGCGGAGTACAAGCTGTGCAGACACTCTCCCGCTTGAACAGAATTTGCCCACCATATGACAAAACCACCTTTGTCCTGGACTTCAAAAATAGCTACGATGATATCAAGGCTGCTTTCGAACCGTACTACAAAGACACAGTTTTATTCGAAACTATTTCACCATCTGATATTCGTGACTTAGACCGTGAAATTGATGCATACGAATTTCTGGATGCAGACGATATTGACGAATTTAACACGTATTTGTATAAAGATAACCGCACCTCCAAGGACAAACAACGTATGTGGGCATTGCTCGACAGCGCATTAAAACTAATTACAAAACGTCCTGAATTGGAGCAGATGGAAATTAAGATTACAATTCGCCGTTTCTTAAAGGGATACTGTTTTCTCATCCAAGCTACGGCTTATGAAAATCTCGAATTCCATAAGAGATATAATTTCCTCTCCTACCTAATTAAGGAACTCAATCCTGGCGGTGGCGGAAACAACTTTGATATTGCAGACAAAATCACTGTAAGTGACTTTAGGCAGAAACAGATGGAAAAACACGAAGGCGAAGAAATCGAAGCCAAACCAGAAGTAAAAATCAAGAAGCCAAAGCCTGCAAACATTGAAGAGGAACAGAAAAAACTCCTTTCCCAGATCATTGATGAGGTAAACGCTCTGTATGATAAGGACTATGAGCCGGACTTTACCACTAAGGCAGCAATGCAAATCCGTGACCTGCTTTTAAAAAATCCAGCTCTCAAAGACCGACTCGAAAAGAGTGCTAAGAATAACACTTTGAGCGAATTTAAATTCACATACGATGACTGTGTACAGGATGCATTGGTTGAAGGCTATGACCAAAATGTTGATTTTTATACCTTGCTTCTCAACAACGAAGAAATTCGTGCAAAATTTGCTAATGTATTTATGAGTGAAATTTACCGTATTTTACGCGGCAACACACCGTCAACGATTATTAACTATGGAGATTTCGTTAATAGAACCTATGTATCAAAAGTAGCTGAAGACCCTGTTCCTTATGGAACAAACAAAAAAGAGTAACGGGAGGAATTTGTATGGCCAAAAATCCATTTATGTATTATGTTCAGGATTTTGAAAAAGAGGCCGAGGATTTCCTTCGCAAGTACGAATGCGCCGATGCTATAGATACTCCGAGACCTATTCCTATCCGCGATATCGCAACAAGGTTAATGTCCTTGGATATCGTGGATACGGAGTATCTATCTTTTGATGGAAATGTACAAGGTGCTATCGCATTTACACGAGGCATTATAGATGTGTATGATTGGTCTACAGAGCAAAACATCGGTTATGAAGTATCTCATCCCACAATATTTGTGGATGCTGATGTTTTAAATCTTGGCAGAGCAAATAACACCTTGGCGCACGAATGTTTTCATTGGTGGAGACATCGAAATTATTTCAACTATAGACGCACTCACGAAAATGGTGCAGAATTTGCGTTTCGATGCAATAATCGTATCTCTCGATTCGGAAGTCTTCTTGGCGGGCAATGGTCTGATGAGGACAAAATGGAATGGCAGGCAAAAACAATTGCCCCAAAAATACTGATGCCACGTAATGCTTTTAAAGCAAAAGTTGATGCATCTTATAAACAACTTCTTAGAATAAACAGGAATGCCGACAGATGTTCTGTAACATCGGCTGTGATCGAGATTGTTTCCGAATTTTATGAGGTATCCAAACAATCTGCTGCAATCCGAATGTACGAACTTGGATATCCAGAAGCCGAAGAATATTGTGGTATAGACAATACAAGCAATAGAAATACTCCAAATTCAAACCGTATGGGCTCTACTGCAAAATATCATTTACGCCCTATTACACCTGTACAGGCATTCAAACTGTATTGCAAAAACGACTTGCTTAAGGCGGCATTAGACACTGGAGCCTTTCAATTTGCAGAGGGTTACTTTGTTTTTAATGATGCGAAATATTTACAAATTAGCGAATCCGGCACATGGACATTAACATCATACGCAAAAGAGCATCTGCCGGAATGTGCCCTTGATTTTTCCGTCAGATTAGTTCCTGATGGAATGATGCATGGTCTACCAACAATCATGTATCGTTCTGATAGTGTTTTTCGAGAAGAATCCTCATTTGAAGCCAACACACAAAATACGGAATTATTCAATAAAGCAAAAGATTTTGAGAAAAAGCTGAAACGAGTACAATCAAAGACCCTAACCCCGGCAGCATGGATGAAACAACGCATGAACGAAGAACATTGGTACGAGTATACCTTTGAGGAAAAGACCAAGTTGGATAAAATGAACTACTCTCGTGTTCAAGGTGGTACTCATAAGTTTTCAATGCGGCCCTTAGTAGCAATGGGTGTAGGATTGTCTCTCGATTTGGCTGAAATGGAAGAAGTTTTACGTCTTGGAGGTATGGCTTTCCAGGATGGAAACCGTGAACAAGAAGCATATAAATATCTTTTTACCGCCTTTTATGGTAAAGGGATCGATGAATGCAATGCATTTCTAAAAGAGGTCGGTGTTACCCTTTTAGGTACACAACAACGATTATAGAGGAGGTCAGAAAATGGCATATGGAAAATCCATTGAATTATTCTTGGCTAACGGGACTGCCGACAGCCTTATCATAGCAGAACTGTCAAACTGGAACGGGAAAGCAATAAAAATTCCTCGAATTGAAGTCTCCAATTGTAACCGAGACGACTTTTCACAGGCGGGCGTTTATTTTCTCTTCTGCAAGGAGGATGATGGTTCTGACTCAGTCCTGAATCCGTGAAGTTCGGAGATTTTTAATGTTGATCCCTGAAGGGAACAGATC
>ERZ1106929.2146-NODE-2146-length-14091-cov-4.912439_pt1 | contig 14091 bp, 9 predicted proteins | sample MGYA00403662_ERZ1106929 | MGnify/ENA primary metagenome ERZ1106929 (study PRJEB35170, sample SAMEA104062442) | human gut metagenome | biome: human gut; feature: human-associated habitat; material: faeces | place: Denmark | collected 2013-02-20 ... | reverse complement strand
AAGTATTCGCTCGTCAGCAAGTGCCTTGTGAATTGAAGTGCGTTCTGCTCCAATCGTACGGGCAAGTGAAGAGATGCTTTCTCCACTGTCGGCAATTAATCTTTTTAAATAGGTACTGAATTTCGACACAAAGAAGTCCCCCTTTAAAACTTTATATAATTAAAATATATTGTACCATATAATCAAACAGTTTGGCATAACAAATTTTGCTGTTTGATAACAAATTTTGACGATTGTGTGACAAAGTTTGAAGTACATACGGGCACACTTTTTGGCACAGCTTGTTTTTATATATGTTTCTTTGTATACTAAAGAAGAATATAATAAAAGCATAGAACTAGTTGTAGGATAAAACTATTATAAAAAAGAAGAGGGGGAAGGTGACTTTATATGAGCGATTGTACCATAGTAGCACAAGTGCTTGAAAAAAGAGAGGAACCTGCCGAGTATCTGGTAGATCGCATGATACGTATTTGTCGAGATCAGCTGATGTTGCCAATACGACAGACGATGGAGCGCATTGACTGCCATGAAATATGTTTTATGGAAAGCAGAGGGCATAATGTGTACATATATACGAAAAATCGGGAGATTCGCATTTATCAGAAGCTGACGGATCTTGTTGATTTGCTTCCTGATTATTTTCATCAGTGTCACAAAAGCTATATCGTAAATTTAGAATATGTGGTACGCCTTGAAAGAACGTTGCTTTATATGGCTGATGGAAGAATGGTACCAGTCAGCCGTACACATCAGGCAGAGACAAAAGAGATATATGAAAATTATGTCAATGCCTGAGTATTGTGGCTGTGCAATAATAATTAGTTTTTTTCTTTTATCAGTTCGGCAATTTCCTTATATCGTGATGTAATTGCCTTATAATTTGGAAGGTAGCGAAACTGCCCACCGCATTTTTTGCCAAGTGCGTATAGTGGGCAGTAGCAAAAAAGGCAGTTGAAATTGTCCGGGTCCGCATTTTTATGGCATGGAAAGTATTCACATTCTCGATTGCAGAAAAATTGATAATGAGTCGTTTTAGGTCGTTCCATATCAAAACCTTTCATATTAAGTGATATTGTATCTTTAGAAATTACTTTGTTATAAAATAAATTTATCTTTGCAAATATTATTTTAATAGCTCATCGATTTCAACAAAACAAGCTTCTGCGCGGTTCTCGCTAACTGGGTGGTTAAAGTAAATTCGTTTTCCATCGCGTGAGAAGGTTGGGTTTGGATGAATCTGAAGTTTCCAAGTACAGTTTTGGAAGTTTTGTCCACCAAATGTAGCAATAGGAGTGGTCTCGCCGCGGCGATACAGGAAAATGTCTGCTGGGTAGCCAGGATAAGCGCGGTCTCCGACAAAGTAGCTGCGGTCTGGAGAACCATCAATATGATTTCCAATTCCACCAAGCGTTTCTATGCATTCTCCGTCTGGTGTAAAACGCTGGATACGGCTCGTTTCCATCTCAATCTTTGAACCGTCATAGTACTGACGAGTTGCCATGTATGTATCATCGTCAAACCAAAGCTGATGAACTGGTTTGTCTGGAATGACGTGTGTCTTACCAGTCTCAAGGTCAATGCAGCCAAGGGCACCAAATACAGGACAGTTGGCAACGCTTAAACGCATCATCACCTTTGTCGCAGATGGATTTAACTGTACGTGGCTCATTGAAGTTGTGTGATCATTTGGTGTACAGCCACTTTTTACAACCATGTCATAAACAGTCTTTTTATCGGCAACGCGGCGAATCTTTCCAGTTGTTAAATCAAGCAGATAAATACCGCATGTATCAAGTTCTGGGTAATCGGGGTTCTTGTCCAGAAATTCCTCTGAGATGGAGAATGGATACTGACCATTTTCAGCACAGTGGCTTTCTTTACCGAAGATTGGTCCATAAACAACTTCTCCTGTATGAATATTCAGGACACGAAATGAGCTAAATCCATTTATTATATCACGAAAAACAGAAATGTATACGGCACTTTTTCACGAAAACACAAAATGTTTTTCCCCACTTCTTCACGAAAAACAACTTTCTTCTTATTCTTCCTTCTGATGATACATATGATTCTGGTAGTTTTTCGGAGTCTCGCCTGTATACTTTTTAAAAATGTCCGTAAAATAACGATAATTATTGTATCCCACCATTTCACTTACTTCGTATACTTTATACCCTTTTTTGAGAAGACCTTTTGCCTTATCAATCCGTAACTTTGTCAAAAACTTTACATAAGACATCCCGACTTCACTTTTAAACAATACACTCAGATATGCCGTGCTCATCTTTACCATGTCTGCAAGCTCATTAAGCCCGATGTCTTCATTGTAATGTGCCTCTATATAAGCCAACAGCTCCAAAATGGTTCTGTGACCGCTTTTTGTTTTATCTGCCTCTATATATCTCTCCAGTTCTGAAATAATACTTTCTGCATATTGGAAAACTGTATCCTCAGATTTCCTGCTCTCCATCTCATGAAAAGAAATCAAATTTTCTCTCTTTATCCCTTTTTTGCTTTCAAGCAAAATATCACACAGCACACTTAAATATTTATAGACCTCTCTTTTTAAATCCTGAATCTGCGGATATAAAACCTCTAATTTTTCCAAAGCCTGATGCGTATATTCAGAAAATGCACCTGCATCTTTTTCCACCAGACTTTTGATGCTGTTTTCTGTAATTATATTCAATTCTTTTGTTAATTCTCTGCTCATAGTAAGCAACTGCTGTTCCTCTTTTGTCTGAAAGCAGTCTTTTTCTACAAAATTCAATACATCATTCAGCTTGTCAATGCTGATCGGCTTATCGATATATCCTTTTACCCCCAATCGTAATGCCTTTCTTGCATATTCAAACTCTGTATATCCGCTGATCACAACAAATACCGTATCCTCGCAAAATTCTTTTGCTGCTTCAATCATCGAAAGTCCGTCCATACCTGGAATACGGATATCTGTGATGACCAGATCCGGTGCTGTTTCCCGTATCACTTCCAGTCCATGGATCCCATCATACGCACATCCTACCACTTCATACTCCAGTTTTTTTCTGGCAATCATTGCCTTGATTCCCTCAACTACAATATACTCATCGTCAATCACCACTAATCGATACATGTTTTTCCATTCCTTTCACTTTTTCAGGTATTGTGATTCTGACTGTTGTTCCTTTTCCCGGTTCGCTTTCAAATGTCACACCATATTCTGGGCCATAGTTTAACTGAATCCGTTCTTTTACATTGCGGATCCCATATCCTGTTTCCAGTTTTGACAGATCCTGTATCCCCACTCCGTCATCCCGGATTTCAAATACCAGATTTTTTCCTGCTCGTTTTCCCGTCACCCAGATGCTCCCTTTTCCAAGTTTTGGTTCCAGCCCATGATACATCGCATTCTCCACAAACGGCTGCAAAATAAATGAAATTATTTTGTTAACCATGATTTCAGGCTGTACTTCTATGTGCAGTTCAAATCGATCCTGATAACGCATATTTTGCAGCTTCATATATTCTTCAATCCGTCGTATTGAATCCGCAACAGAAATATATTTTTCCCCATTATTCAGTGAAAGCTTAAAATTATTGGATAATGCAAGAATCATTTCTGCAATCTGATCATCCCCGTGTATGATTGCTACACAATAAATAGAATCTAATGTATTGTATAAAAAATGAGGATTGATCTGTGCCTGCAGAAGCAGCAATTCTGCTTCTCTTTCGTTTAGTCTTACCGCCATCAGACGCTCGGAAAGTTCCAGATTTGTATTCACCATTTCCTTGAATTTTCTGCCGATCATACCAACTTCGCTGTCATCAAACTCTTCAGAAATATTGCGTTCGCCTTCCCCCACATCATAAATCACTTTTTCCAGCTGTTTCAAAGGTTTTGTAATACTCTTTGAAATTTTTCTCGCCAAAAAGAACGAAAGTATTACGATAATACCTCCAAGCGAAAATACGACATTCCTTACATAACGACTTGTAATACTCAACTCATTTTTGGCAATCGCATTCACAAAACTCCATCCTGTCGTTTCATTTTTTGCAACACTAAATACATATTTTTTATCTGAGTTCTTTAAAAAATCCTGAACAAGCTGTTCTGTATCTGCATTCTCACTGTTTATATAAACCGTCATATCATGATTTTCGTCCATGATCATATATGCACTGGTATGATACTCTTCGTCACCTTCCACGATCGACTCTCCCAGCATCCTCCTGCTCAGATTGAGAACCATACATCCCATAGGGAGACCAGTTGAAGGATTGTTCAGAATTTTCGTAAAACAAAAAACTTTTTCTGTATCCTCCTCTCCTCCAAGCACTCCTTCTCCCCAAAAGACTTCTTTTCCTGCATTCTCTATTGTCTTGTGATACCAGCTTTCGTCCTGAAAGCAATGCTCTTTGTAATAGTTATAAAAAGAAAGTCCCCCTTTATTGATATTACTCAAGAAAAAATGGTGTCCGTAAAAATCCATCACTGCAACACTGCTGACTGCTTCTTCCTGTAATGTAATACTTGTCAGAATTCTTTCCAGAACCTTCTGATCTTCCAGAGAAAATTCATGTTCTCCGTCTTTCGAACCATTTTCCAGAACTTCACAAAGTTGTGAATTCGTTAAAATACTCCTGCCTTTATCAATAATTGGTTTCAGTTTCAAATCCAGAATTTTGCTTGAATTTTTTAACATGGTCTCATAAGATTGTCTGTAGTTTTCTTCTATCGTAGTTTTTTCCATATGATACGATACGGTTCCCAACACTCCGATCGCCAATATCGTTAAAAAAAGCATGGACATAAAAATCTGATCCCGAATATTGTGTCTTCTCCACCATTTCCACCCATTCAAGAATCTGCTTTTCATCTCCATGCCTCCTGCTCTCGTTCATTTTGCTGTCTGTTTATTGTCTATATCGAATTGTATATTCTCCGGATCCTGCCTCTGCTTCCATATATCCTTGTTTCTTCTCAAATGCAAGTCCATCTGTGTCCAGAACTTTCTTAGCTCCATCCAGCTGGATTTTCGCAGTCGTATTTACCGGCACTTGTACAAACATTGTAACACATCCTTCATCCACTTGCCATTTCAATCGATTTTCCCCATATACGGAATGATAGGTTGTATCCACAAACTTCAGATTGCCTCCGATTTTCGGTGTATAGATCACATGCTGAAATCCCGGAGCACTTTCGTCTGCTTCCATACCGCCCATTACACGATACATCCATTCTCCGATTGCACCATAAGCATAATGATTGAAAGAATTCATATCTGCGCTCCACATGCTTCCGTCCGGTTTCAGACCATCCCAATGTTCCCAGATAGTGGTAGCGCCCTGCTTTACCTGATACAGCCAGGATGGGAAGTCTTCTTTCAAAAGCAGATCGTATGCCTCCTTCACACATCCGTTCTGGCTCAAAGCATGACAAAAATATGGGGTTCCCACAAATCCTGTCACAAGATGTCCGTTTTCCTTCTCCAGCAGTTCCGTCAGACGTTTCACCGTCTTTTCTCTGTAAGCATTTGGTGTCAGTCCAAAATACAGCGCAACGATGTGAGCTGTCTGTGTCTGTGCTGTCATATTTCCTTCTGCATCAAAGAATGTTTCCTGGAACTTCTTTACGATATGTGCGTATAAGTCCTCATAATCAGCCGCTTCTTCTTTCTTCAGTACTTTTGCGATCTTCGCAAATAATCCGGTAGAGTATGCAAAGTATGCGGTACAGGTCAGATCATTGGGAGTTGCTCCAAAGTAACTTCCTTCTTCTGCATCCAATGCCACCCAATCCCCAAACTGCAGCTTATAATTCCAGATATAGTCCTCGGAATGTTCCCTCATAAATTCAATCCAGCCTTTCATACTGTTGTACTGGATTTCCAGAATCTTTGTATCCCCATACATCAGATATAATGTCCACGGAGCGATCACTGCCACATCTGCCCATGCAGCCGCCGAATGCGGTCCCTGACTGAGCAGCCAGTTTCCATCTGTTTTTCCCTCTTCAATATTAGGAACCACATGGGGAACACCTCCCTCCGGAGTCTGATCGACTTCCACATCATGCAGCCATTTCCGATAGAATGTATATGTATTCATCAGATAGCAGGCTGTACGACAGAAGATCTGTGCATCCCCGGTCCATCCCAGTCGTTCATCCCTCTGCGGACAGTCGGTCGGTACATCCAGGAAATTACTCTTTAACCCCCACAGATAATTGTGATGCAGCTGATTTAACAGCGGATTGGAGCACGTAATATTTCCCGTTTCTTCCATCTCCGAGTGCATGGTACAAGCTGTAAAGTTCTCTGCTTTGATTTCTCCCGGACAGGACAGGATCTGCGCATACTGAAATCCCATATAAGTAAATCTTGGATACCAGGTAATAGTTCCCTCTTTTGCAAACGTATATTTCATCTCTGCCCTTGCAGCTCTTAAATTATCCAGATACACATTTCCTTCGGAATCCAGTACTTCAAAGCATTTCAGCCAGATTACATCTCCCGGTTTTCCAGTTGCTGTCACACGAATCCGTCCTGCCATATTCTGCCCGAAATCCAGAACCTGTTCCCCTTTTGGTGTTGTAAAAATTCTTTTCGCCGGGATTTCATCGATTACCTGCGCCCTTGCCCCACTCTGTGCACGGATCACATTTATATCAAACGGAACCACTGATATCTGATGCCAGTTTCCTTCCGGTATCTCCGCCTTCGATGCCCATCCCAAAACCTCAAGACCGGCATCATAAATCTCGCCATGATAAATTTCTGAAAAGACAATCGGTGAATCGCATCCTTTCCAGCTTTCATCTGTCAGGATCTGCTCCTCACTTCCATCTTCATAACGGATTCGAAGTTCCATGGCAAATCCAGTCTGATCTCCGTAATTGTTCCTTGCCTTTGTCAGTCCCATAACACCTTTGTACCAGCCGGGAGCAAGCATCGCACCTGCCACATTGTCTCCTTCTTTCAAGAGATCTGTTATTTCGTAAGTCTGGTACAGTAAATGACGGCGGTAAGACGTCCATCCGGGAGTCATCTCATCCTTTCCGACTTTTTCTCCATTCAGGAAGAAATTGTAAAGTCCTAATCCTGTTGTCATTGCATATGCTTCTTTTACCGGTTTTTTCACTGTAAATGTTCCACGGACATAAGTCCCTTTGGAAACTTCCCGGTCAGCTTCTTCCGTCTCTGCTGAAACAAATGGAGCGCTCCATACTTCCCCTTCTGTCAGTCCGGTTATAAAATACGCCGTTTCACTCCATGATGTCTCATCAACCCCATCGTCTGATTTCACCCGTACAAAATATTTTGTTGCAGATTCCAGCTTTCCACTCTCCGGTATCAGATGTGCTGATTTTCCAGATACTACTCTCCCACTGTCATACACAAATTCTGTAAATTCCGGATTCTTTGAGATCTGGAGAGTATATGCCTTCTGGATCACATTTCGTTTATCGCTTACGATCTCCCATCCAAATTGCGGCATTTCTGCAATCCCTACCGGATTTTTCTGATAATCAATATGAACTCTGCTGATTCTTAACATACACTTACCTCTTTTTTAAATGCAAGATTTCCCGTGCTTCCTGCGGTGTTGCGGCATCCAGTCCCATTGCCCGGATCAAAGCCACTATTTTTTCCACCAGCTGATAGTTATACTCTGCTGATTTTCCTTCTTCCAGATAAGCACTGTCCTCAAATCCAATCCGCACCACTGTTGCTCCCATGGCGATTGCCGCTGCCAGAAATGTCCAGTTGTCTCTTCCAAAATGTGTCACTCCCCACAACGCATCCTGCGGAACAAAGGAACGAAATGCGGACAGCATCTCCGGTGTTGCCTGCATGCCTCCTTTGTGTCCAAACACAAGATTGAACAGTTTCGGCTCGGCAAATGGCTGCTCTTTCTCCACCAGTTTCATGTTGTGGATCATCCCAATATCAAATACTTCTGTCTCCGGCAGAATTCCACGCTTATAAACTTCAGAAGCACAATACCGGATATCATCAAATGAGTTACGGTATACAGCCTCCCCCAGATTGGTGCTTCCCCCATTGAGTGAAGCAGATTCCACTTTTTCATAATTCAGGGGATTGCACCGCTCCTCGATCGTCAGATCCGAAACCCCTCCGGTGGAAGCCTGTACGACGACATCTGTCTTTTTCAAAATTGCTTCAAAACATTCCTCCATATAAGAAATATCTGCCGTCAGATTTCCATCTGGCTTCCGACAGTGCAGGTGACACATCGCCGCCCCTGCATCCACACTTTTTTTCACATCTTCTGCCAGAGCATTTGCGTCCACGGCATCCCCTGCACGCACAGGGGCAAGTGATACGATTACTTTCCGCATCTTCCAGTCCTCCTATACCAATTCTTCTACAATCTCTTTGAGTGTTGTCACTTCGCCTACATTTCCCGGAAAAATAATATACGGCATTCCCGGAAACTTACTTTCTGCCCCTGTTCTCCAGACCGGAATTCCTTTCTTGATCTGACCGAGAACCTGTGCCCGCTTCACACCCAGCGCTTTTGTTCCGACATCGGAAGATGTAATCCCTCCTTTAGCCACTATGAATCTTGGTTTGATCTCCAGATTCCCGATGATGCCGGTCACAGCTTCTGAAATCGCAACAGATACCGCCAGAATCTGGTCTTTATCTTCCGTATCCGGCATCTGGAGTGTTCTGCTTGTATAGATCACAGCCGTTTTTCCCAGACAGATGCAGCGTTCTGCTTCTTCCCTTACCCGACGTGCTTCCTGTGTGAGTCCATCTTTCTGCTTCCATGCTTCTGCATGAAATTCCAAAAAACACAATTCCTTCTCAGACTGCTTCAACGCTTCCAACTGAAGTGTTGTTTTCTTTACGTGAGAACCAATCAGAACAATTCCGCCGTTTTTTGTGTCTTCCACCAGTTCCTCTTTTTTCAGCAGCGGCTTGTCTGAAATTCCTCCCAGTACTTTCGGGAAGCTGGCTGCCGTTCTTGCCAGAAATTGCTTTCCAGCTTCTTCCGCCTTCACAAATGCCTGTACAAATACCTGAAGTTCTTCATAAGTCGTTGCATTGACAATGATCTTCTGAAAATCATGAGCGCTCATCAACTTGCCTGTGATTCCGTTAATGTCATCTGCACGGAGTTCCTCCAGAGAAATCGTAATACAATCCTCTTTTTTGTACCGCCCATTGGTCTTTTCTTCTACATATTCGGTCAGATCCGAGGACTGATATCCAAATGACTGGTCTTTGGCGAACTCTGTCATGCCGGCCGGAATCAGTATATTTCCCTCTTTTACATAATGTACATTATCAATGGTTACACGTCCGCCTTCCAAAAAGAACGGACATAAAATCTCACCGTCAAACTTTACTTCACCCAGTGTTTCCAGTGTTTCTCTTAACACTTCTGTCTCCAGTGGATAATGTCCCCTTAGTGTAGAATCCCCTCTGGAGATCAAAAAGAACTCTTTTCCGCAATTCTGTGATACCTGATGCAGCCGCTTGGCGATCGTTTCGTGTACGTGTTTGGTCTCTTCTTTTGAGAAACTCCGGGAGTTCGTCAAAATAAAAAACAGATTGGACTCTTCTGAAAATGCCTGTTGCAGACTGTCCATTTCCCAGTCGGTATACACCGGAACATCATGCACCGTCTGTACCCCTGTCGGGTCATCGTCTAACACTACGATTTTCTTCTCTTTTAATGAAATCGTTTCTTTTGTTTTCTGAATCTTGGCAAGTATCGGAAACCAGATCCGCATCTCTCCAAATTCCCGATTGTCCCATGCAAAGTACGGAATCATACGAATTTTTACTTTTTCCATTCCAGTCTGCCGCAATGTCTGATACAGTGCATTTCGATTATAGCCCTCCCTGTTTACACAGTATCCATCCAACTCAATTGCTGTCACTGTCCGTCCTTCAATCTGTTGTGCGGTAAGCTCTGTATGTCCCTCCGGATCCAGATAAAGATCATCCAGTGATTCTACCGAAACGTCCGCCGTCTCACAGCAATATACCAGAGGACCGCGCTCCACCGCTGCCTGTCCTGCAGTCTCTTCCACCATCGTATTTGCAACAGTATAACGAACCGGCATCTCCAGTTCCAGACAGATTTCTGTATGCTGCGGATCTTCGATCCGGATTTCATAATAGCTTCCCGCATTTTCTCTGGTCAGAACAATCTGTTTGCCTCCCGTTTGAATCCGTCCGTTGTCTGCCCAGCCTGGAATCCGGAGCATCATGGAGAATCCAGTTCTATTTGTCGTTTCAAAGGTAAATGTAATCTTTCCATCGTATGGATATTCAGTTTCCTGGTGCACTGTAAATACAGCCCCATTCTCCAATGTAATTTCTGCTCTGCTGGCTCCGTACATTCCAACCCACAGGGCATCCTTTGATGTCAGATACGCATATTCACTGGACTGTGCAATGGTTCTTGCCAGATTTGGCGGACAACAATAGCTTAAAATATACTCCGATCTTGTCCTCGGCCAGATCAGTTCGTAATCCAGTGTGTTTGTCCTTCGAAGCATATTTTCATAGAAGAACCTCTTTCCATCCATACTTAAGGCTGCAAGGTTTGTATTTAGCATCATCCGTTCCAGGACATCAAAATATTCTGCCTTCGGCTCCATCTGGAACATCCGGTATGCCCAGAACACACCACCAAGGGATGCACATGTCTCATTATATGCTGTAATATTCGGCAGCTGATATTCATATCCGTATGCCTGATGAACCTTCTGATCTACGAAAAAATTTCCGTAAGGAGATGTTCCATTATACAGTGCTCCACATCCTCCGGTCAGATACAATTTTTTATCCACCAGACTTCTCCAGACTTTATGCAGCACATCTTTTAATTCCTCATCATCTTCTTCCAGACAAAGATCTGCCACTCCTGCATAAAGATAATTTGCACGTACTGCATGTCCAATAATCTTCTCATGCTCCCGCAGCGGAATCCGATCCTGATTATCATCCATACCTTCTTTCACACTGTCTCTCAATGCAATTGCCTGCTCTGCCAGTTTCAGGTAACGTTCTTCTCCCGTGGTCCGGTACATCTCCACCAGTCCCATATAATGCGACGGGCATACCGCTGTCTGAACTTCCCCTTTTTCAAGTGCGTCTGCATACATCCCTTCCAGATAATCTGCAGTCTTTACTGCAATCTTTAAAAAAGAATCCTTGCCTGTGAGACGTTTATGCAGACAGGCAGCTGTAAACAGGTGTCCAAAATTATATACTTCGAAATCGTTGATATCCCCCATTCTGGTGACACCATTCTGATTGCGCTCTCCAATGATCTGCTTTGTAGAGAGATATCCATCCGAAAGCTGTGCTTTTCCAATCAGATCAATATACGAATCAATCTGGTTGAAGAGTTCCTCGTCCTGATTCTTTGCTGCAGTATAAACAGCTGCTTCCATCCATTTATAAAAATCTCCATCTCCAAATACAGTCCCGTCAAACTCCCCATCTGCTTCTCCTGCACAAATCCGGAAATTTTCCAGTACATGACTGATCTCTTTGCTTTCAAACATATGCTGCAGCTGTGGAACTGTTGCCTGTGCACAGGTATCTGTCCGCTCTTTCCACAATCCCCGTGTCCATGTCACGGAAAGACCGTCTACCGGTGTCACTTTTGCATTCCGTGATCGTTTTGTATCTGTCAGCATCCCATCTCCCCCTGTCTCTCAAACCGATATCCTTTTACCTCCAGTGCCCTTCGGACTGCCGCTGCGCCAAACCGCGGACTGGACACAACCGGAATCCCATAAGTTTCGCTTAAAAATGTTTCTGCATACGCCATAGATCCCTGGCTTAAAAGAATCACATCTGCCTGATCACGGATCTGTTCTACGGTTTTGCCAAGCAATGCTTTAAATTGCTCCTGATCCACACCAAAGGCTCCCTCTACCAGACCATCTGCCAAAGTCACCTGTTTTCCAAGCTCCCTGGCCACTCTCTCAATCGTATGTTTTGTCGGTTCCAGCGTTGTAGGTAGTGTTGCCAATACCCCGATCCTTGCACCAAGACGCACTGCTTCCCGGCACATCTCTTCGTCAATCCGAACAATCGGGACTCCTGTAAATTTTCCGATGGAAACTGCTGCATCTGCCACTTCTCCCACAGAAGAACAACAGTTTAAAACAACTTCCGCTCCATCCTGTACCGCCTGCATGAACATTGTCACCAGTCTTGCAGCCGCACCTGCCGTCACAAATCCCGCGTCCCGCACCTCTGCCAAAATAGAAGGGTCTTCATAATTTAAAAATTCCACGTCTTCTCCCAGCTGTTTTTTTAACTCTGTATTCACCGTCTCGATCAGTTCCGGTGTTGTACTTGTATATACGATTCCCACTCTCATAATCTGTCACTCCTTTGCTCTTAAACGAATAGCCATATACTCATGTCCCGGCAGAATCACACGGAAGCGTCCTTTTCCTGTGCCCTGCTTTTCAATCGTCATATTCCATGTATCGATCACTTCAATTTCAAATTCTGTGGTGTCATCAAAATAAAAATCTTTAAATGCCGGACAGGTAAATCCATAATAGATCAGATAATAGCTTTTTACTTTTTTATTCCAGTCTGTTTCCTGCACCCCACAGACACAATCCCATTTCAGATCATACGGCGCAAGCCCATGACCCGGTGTCTCGCACAATCTGTCATAAAGAAAGCCAAAGCGCTTCCAGCTCTCTCCTTTTAACTTTCCGCCGTGAGACCACCACAACACCTTCTCTTCTTCCGTCAGATCCAACAGTGTTTCGCCATGTCCTGCATAACCGCCTCTGCAGGATGCCTCCCAGAATCTTCGAAGCAATTCTTTTCCGCTGATATTTCCCCAGCCAAACTGTAAATTTCCTTCATAACAGATTTCATCCAGAACTACCGGCTTTTTATAGGTTTCCCGCCACTTCGTCACATACTCTGCACTTAAATACGGCTCCTGCCTCTGGATACTACAGTGTGTGATCCACGGTCTGTTATAATCGTAAAATCCATGACAGTTATGGATGGAACGCAGATGATGATACGGATCTTTCTCACACAAGATCTGTGCGTATCTCTCCCAGTCCTCCAATGTCTTATGCTTCATCAGATCGTATTCATTCGCCAGTGACCACCACACATTGCGATATGCAGAAAATCTGGCAATAACATAATTCCAATACAGGTCGTCTTCTTCCCTGCTCATACAGGAAAATCCCCATCTGTCATAAGGGTGCATCACGATGATATCTGCTTCAATTCCCAGCTTCTGCAGTTTTACGATACAGTCTTCAATATGTTGGAAATGTTTCGGATTGAATCTGTGGAAATCCCAGTGATTTCCTTCGGACTCCTCTGTATATGTTCCAAAGTTCTCTTCTGTCAATACGCTGGAATCCATCGGTGTACCCTCATACGGAAAACTTCTCGGATCTTTGAAATTATAAGCATAGTGTTTTGGGAAAATACAAAACCGGATCTTATTGAATCTGGCGGCTTTCAGATTGTCCAGTGTTTCCCGGATCCGTTCATCCGACTGCAGCTCCCACACATAGCAGGTCGTCCCTACCGAATAATACGGCGTTCCATCTTCATACGCAAAATGCCAGGTTCCGGCTACCCGAACCGGACCGTGATTATCTTTGGACGGCTCTGTTACACGAAATCTTCCTTCTGCTGTCTTTTGAAAACTACTGGTGACATGAAACTGATATTCGCCTTGAAACGACGGCATAAATCGCACCCTATATTTCCCGTTTCCATCATAAAATCCATCGATTTCTTTCGTCTCATTTTTCCCGGTTATCACTGCTTTTACTGTCTGTTCTGTAAACGGATTTCCTGTGGAAGGTCCGGGAATCTCAATTTCCCAAAGCCCCCACTGCTCTGCTGAATCTTGATAGTTAATCTTCTCCACATTTCTATCCTCCCTTTAGAAACATAATTTTTAACCTTTGTCCCTCTATTTTCATTATATCCATAACCACATTACACTTAATAGTGGTATTTTTTATTTATTTTGTATACTTTTTTTGTCTTTTTTAATATTTACGAGGCATTTTGCCCTAAATCAATTTGGAACTATCCA
>ERZ1106929.2143-NODE-2143-length-14103-cov-5.012956_pt1 | contig 14103 bp, 11 predicted proteins | sample MGYA00403662_ERZ1106929 | MGnify/ENA primary metagenome ERZ1106929 (study PRJEB35170, sample SAMEA104062442) | human gut metagenome | biome: human gut; feature: human-associated habitat; material: faeces | place: Denmark | collected 2013-02-20 ... | reverse complement strand
TGCGGGCGGCCATAAAGGCCGCCCCTACAGGGCCGCGGAGGCGCGGCCGATTACCGCCAGACCTCCCGGCGCTCTGTGCGGCCCATCAGCCAGTCCACCGACACCCCGTAAAAGTCCGCCATGTTCCGCAGATTGTCAAACCCCGGCTTCTGTTCGCCCTTTTCAAAGCGCTGGTATTGACGGGCGGCCATGGAAAGCGCCTCGCCTACCTGCTTCTGTGTCAACCCCCGCTCTTGGCGCAGGGCATAGAGCTTCTCACAAAATTGCATCTTTTCCTCTTTTCTCTTGACACGACCTTTTAGTAGTGTTATTATGATGACGACTTAAAGGACGTTAGGAGGTGATTTTCATGTCCCCTGCGATGGAAGAACTCTATCAATATTTCGTCGGCCATCCGAACCCCCGGCACTGGCCGGAGGAGCTGCGGGACAGCCCCGTGCTGGGCCACGGACAGTACGCCTTCTCCGAGGGGCTGCGGCTGGGCTTCCTGCTGGCCGTGGAGTGCATGGGCCCGGAGTTACTGCGGCCCTAAGTTGCCCTCTTTCCAGTGCTTGCGGCACAGGCCGATGTACTTGTCGTTGGCCCCCAGCACCACCTGCTCGCCCTCCTTGATGACGTGGCCGCTCTCGTCAAAGCGGGCGTTGCACAGGGCCTTCTTGCCGCACCAGCAGATGGTCTTGACCTCCTCAATCACGTCCGCCGTGGCCAGCAGCTCCGCCGAGCCGGGGAACAGCTCCCCCTTGAAGTCGGTGCGCAGGCCGTAGCAGATGACGGGGATGTTCCAGTCGTCCACCAGATCGGTGAGGTAGCGCACCTCGTCCCGGGTGAGGAACTGGGCCTCGTCCACGATGATGCAGGCGTAGGGCTTGAGCTGGCGGGGCGTCATCTCCATCAGGTCGGAGAAGTAGATGCACGGGTGGCTCAGCCCCGCCCGGGAGGCCACGAACCGGGCCCCGTCCCGCTGATCCACCGCGGGCTTGACCAGCAGGGCGTCCTGGCCCCGCTCCTCGTAGTTGTAGCGCACCATCAGCGCGTTGGCCGTCTTGCTGGAGCCCATGACCCCGTAACGGAAATAGAGTTTTGCCATGTCGGTGTTCCTCCCGCGTCACATCAGTTTTTTCAAAATGCCCAGGTGCTTTTTCCCATAGGGCGGATAGCGGACGGGAATGTCCAGCCGCCCTCTTTTGAGTACGCTCTTTTCGTGGGTGAAGGCGTCGAAGCCCGCCTTGCCGTGGCAGGCGCCCATGCCGCTGTTCCCCACCCCGCCGAAGGGGAGGCGGGGGTCGGCCAGGTGCACCACCGTGTCGTTGACGCACCCGCCCCCGAAGGGCAGGGCCTCCAGCACCGCCCGCTCGACGGAGCGGCTCCGGGTGAACAGGTAGAGGGCCAGCGGGCGGGGCTTCTGCCTCTGGGCCTCCACCAGCTCCGGCAGGCTCCGGTAGAGCAGCACAGGCAGGATGGGGCCGAAGATCTCCTCCGCCAGCACCGGGCTGTCCTCCGGCACGTCCACCAGCACCGTGGGGGCAATACGCAGGCCCTCCGGGTCGGTCTGCCCGCCCACGGCGATCCGCCCGCCGGACAACAGCCCGGCCAGCCGTTCGAAGTGCCGCCGGTTGACGATGCGGGGCAGCTCCTCCCCGGCCAGGGGGTTCTCACCGTAAAAGCGGGTGATCTCCCGGGCCAGGGCGGCCACAAAGGGCTCCGCCATCCCCTCCGGAACCCAGACGTGGTCCGGAGCCACGCAGGTCTGCCCCGCGTTGAGGAACTTGCCCCAGGCGATGCGGGCCGCGGCCAGCTCCACATCGGCGTCGGGGGCCAGAATCACCGGCGACCTGCCCCCCAGCTCCAGGGTGACGGGGGTGAGGTGCTCCGCCGCCGCGGCCATGACCTTTTTCCCCACCGCCGGACTGCCGGTGAAGAAGATCACGTCGAAGGGCTTGTCCACCAGGGCCTCCGCCTCCTCCCGTCCCCCCTCGGCCACGGTGATATACTCCGGCGGAAATACCCGCCCCAGCACCTCCGCCAGGGCGCGGGCGGAGGCGGGGGCGTCCTCCCCCGGCTTCACCACCGCCGTGCACCCCGCCGCGATGGCGGACACCAGGGGGGCCAGGGTGAGAAGCAGAGGGTAGTTCCACGGGGCGAGGATCAGCGACACGCCGTAGGGCTCCCGGTACACCGTGCCCACGGAGGGGAACTGGGACAGGGGGGCGGGGTGCCAGACGGGCCGGGCCCACTTTTTCAAATGCCCGCGGGCAAAGCGCAGCTCCGCCAGGGTGGGGCCCAGCTCGCTCATATACCCCTCGTAGGGGGATTTGTTGAGATCCGCCCTCAGCGCCTCCAGCAGCTCCCCCTCCCACCGGGTGAGGGCCAGCTCCAGCCGGGTGAGCATCTCCCGGCGGAACCGGAGGGGCCGGGTGGCCCCGCTGTCAAAATACCGCCGCTGGGCGGCCAGTACATCCTCCATGGCGCTCTCCTTCACAGCCGGGCCTCCACCGCCCCGGCGAAGGCCTGAAAGGCGTTGGGCACGGCGTAATCCCGCTCCAGGGCGGCCCGGTCGGCCCACACCCACCCCTCCGGCAGCTCCGGCGAGGCGGCCTCCACGATTTGGGCGGTCATGTGCCACTCGATATGGCTGAAGATATGCTTCCCCGCCGGGCCGCCGGATAACCCGGCCGCCTCCACCGGACAGGGGGCGGGGGAGAGCTCGTTGGGATACTCCCACAGGCCCGCCAGCAGGCCCAGCCCCGGCCGCCGCCGCAGGGCCACCTTCTTTTCCCAGAAAATCAGGAACACGGTCCGGGCCTCGATGCGCCGGGCCTTTTTTGCCGCCTTGACGGGCAGCTCCCCGGTGCGCTCCTCCCGCCGGGCGGTGCAGAAGTCCGCCGCCGGGCACCGGTCGCACAGGGGCGCGCCGTTGGGCAGGCACACCGTGGCCCCCAGCTCCATGAGGGCCTGGTTGAAGTCGCCGGGGGCGTCCACCGGAAGCACGGCCTGGAGGGCGGCGCGCATCCGGGCCTTGGTGTCCGGCCGGGCGATGTCGCCGCCGTCTCCGCTGATGCGGGCCACCACCCGCAGCACGTTGCCGTCCACCGCCGGAACGGGGACGCCGAAGGCGATGGAGGCGATGGCCCCCGCCGTGTACTCCCCCACGCCGGACAGGTTGAGAAGGCCCTCATAGGTGTCGGGGAACGCCCCGCCGAAGTCCTCCGCCACCTGACGGGCGGCCTTCTGGAGGTTGCGGGCGCGGTTGTAGTAGCCAAGGCCCTGCCACAGCTTCATGAGCCGGTCCTCCTCCACGGCCGCCAGATCGGCCACGGTGGGCAGGGCCTCCATAAAGCGGCGGTAGTAGTCCAGCACCGCCGCCACCCGGGTCTGCTGGAGCATGATCTCGCTGACCCACACGTGGTAGGGGGTGGGATCGCTCCGCCAGGGGAGCACCCGGGCGTTTTCGCGGTACCACTGGAGCAGGGGGATGGGAAGTTGGTCGAGTTGATTCAAAACAGGATTCCTCCGGGACCTCTTTTTTCTCTGACCCGGCTATTATATAATGAAGCCAAACTTTTTTCAAGAAACGCAATGAAAACGGCCCGCCGGTTTCTCTAATAGGCAGAAAGGGGGCGCCACCCTTGACCGAACAGGAATTCATTCAACAGGCGGAGGGCCTGAAAGGCCGTCTCTACCGCACCGCCTGGCTCTATCTGGGCAGCGAGGCCTGCGCCGTGGACGCGGTGGACGAGGCGGTCTACCAGGGCTTTCTCCACTACAAACGCCTCCGCCAGCCGGAGTATTTCGCCACCTGGATGACCCGCATCCTCATCAACGCCTGCAACGCCGAGCTGCGCCGCCGGAAGCGGGAGCTGGCGGTGGCCGAGCTGCCCGAGACCGCCGCGGAGGCCTTCGACGCGCTCCCCCTGCGGGAGGCCGTCGCCCGCCTGCCCCGTGAGCTGCGGGCGGTGGTGGTGCTGCGCTACTTCCAGGGCCTCACCCTGGCGGAGACCGCCCAGGCCCTGGACATCCCGCCGGGCACCGTATCCACCCGCCAGCGGAAGGCCCTGTCCCTGCTGAAGCTGCATCTGACCGAGGAGGTTTGAGCCATGGACCGCATGGAAGAATACAAGGCCCTCCGGGACGCGCCGGAGGAGCTGCCCCCCGCCCTGGATGGCGCCGTGGCCCGCGCCCGGGCCAGGGCCCGCCGCCGGAGGCTGTGGCGGCGGATCAGCGCCCCCGCCGGGAGCGCGGCGGCGGTGTTTGCCGCCTTCGTGCTCCTGGTGAACCTGTCCACCCCCTTCGCCCTGGCCTGCGGCAAAGTGCCCGTGCTCAAGGAACTGGCCGCCGCCGTGGCCTTCTCCCCCAGCCTCAAGGCCGCTGTGGAAAACGACTATGTGCAGTATATCGGCCAGAGCGCTACGGACAACGGCATCACCGTCCACCTGGAGTACCTGATGGCCGACCAGGGCGGGCTGACCCTCTTCCTCTCCATCACCGGGCCGGAGGAGGCCACGTCCTTTATGCCCCGTGCAACGTTCACCACCCCCAATGGGGAAAGGCTTGAGAACTGCTCCGTGCAGATGGACAGTGTGACCCCCGGAGCGCTGTCCAACGCCATCACCGTGGCCTTCAAGGGGGAGGAGGAGCCCCAGCTTCCAGAGTCCCTCCGCCTGACCTGCGAGGTGCAGGCCCACATACCCGATGTCACCGATGCCGGGGAATGGACGGCGGACGCCGTGGTCACCTTCGACTTTCCCCTGGAGCAGCAGTTCCGGGGCCAGGGCCGCACAGTGGAGGTGAACCGCTGGCTGGAGCTGGACGGCAACAACATCCGGATTGTGGATCTGGAGCTCTACCCCACCCACGCCCGGCTAAATCTGGAGCAGGACCCAGACAACGCAGAGGAGCTCCAGAGTCTGGACTTCTATCTGGAGGACAAGAAGGGCAACCGCTATGAGAAGGGCTCCGCCAGCGGCCTGACCGCCATGGGGGACTCCTACCTGTTCGAGAGCCCTTATTTCAGCGATCCGGACTCCCTCACCCTGCACATCACCAAGGCAGAGTGGCTGGAGAAGAGTCAGAAGTTTATCACTGTCAGCCTGAAAACAGGGGAGGCCCTGGAACCCATGCCGGGGGGCATGGAGATCAGCGCTATCCGCCTGGACGATACCACAGCCCAGGTGGCTTTCCTGGCCCCCATGCCTCCCGCCAGCAGCGAGACGAACCTGAACTTCTACCAGTTGGGCACCGGCTTCTATCGCACCCCTGACGGCACGGTAAAGAATACCGGCGGCCACAGCACCTATGCCAGTGACATTCTCTGGCGGAACACCCCCTATGAAACGCCCATTCCCGAGGGGTATTTCGTTGAAGAGTACACCATTGAGCACTGCTACTGGGACGTCATCTCCATGGAACTCTTTGCCTCCCGCCGCACCACCTTTGAAGTCCCCGTCGTCCTCACCCTGCAATAAGGCCCTTACGTTATCGGGCACCGGCCAGCAGCCGGTGCCCGATCGTCTTATTTCAGCAAGTCCTCCAGAAGCTCCACCGCTTCGTATACCATCCGGTCGCAGTGGCACTTGCGCTCCTCCCCCCGCTCCTTGGCCAGCCGGAGCAGATTGGCGCAGTCCAGGACCTGGTTTTTTTCCCGGAACCGGCGCATCAGCGCGGTGGCCTCATCGGCCCCCTTGCCCGCCAGCCCCAACACCATCAGCGCGCCGGTCACCGCGCCGCAGGTGGAGCCATGGCGCATACCGGAGCCGAAGTTGGCCCCCAGCTTGAAGGCTGTCTCCTTATCCAGGCCGCACAAATCGGCGAAGGGCACCAAGACCGACTGGCAGCAGTTGTAGTGTACGTCCGTCCGGGCCCGCAGGGCCTCGGTCTCTTCCATCCTCGTCATACCAAACACTCCTTTTTACCGGTCAATGACCATCTGCTTGTAGTCCAGATAGCGGAAGCCCATCCGCTCATACAGCCGGGCGGCCCGGTTCTCCCCGGTGACCTCCAGGCGGTAGCGGGCGCACTCAGGGTGCTGCTCCATGGCCCAGCGGATCACCTGCTCGCCGTAGCCCTTGCCCCGGCACTCGGGAGCCAGGTAGAGCTCATCCAGCAGCAGGTAGCGCCCGCCTACCTCAGCGGAATAGCCGATGCACATATAATGGTAGCCCACCGGGCGGCCGTCTTCCTCCAGCACCAGGCCCTGGATCAGCGGCTCGGCCGGGTCCACCGCCGCCTGAAAGGATCGGCGGAGAACGGCCAGGTCCACCTCATGCTCCACCGCCGGGCTGTGGTAGAACCGGTCCACCATCTCCATGACGGCCCCCTCGTCCGCAGTGGTCATCTCTCGAATGGAAATCATACGTCTTACTCCTTTTCATGTGATTCTTCGCCCCCTGACGGGGCGCTCAGTTGAACATGTCACCGTGCTGGGCAAACAGGCGGCGCACCCGGCCCAGCAGCGGTGCGTGCTCCCGCCGGGACAGGCCGGGATCGGCCTCCAGCAACGCCTGGGCGGCCTGCTGGGCCTCCTTGAGCACCCGCATGTCCGCCGCCAGATCGGCGATGCCAAGCTGGGGCAGGCCGTGCTGCCGCTGGCCGAAAAAGTCGCCGGGGCCGCGCAGCTTCAAGTCCTCCTCCGCGATGCGGAAGCCGTCGGCGGTTTTCGCCAGCACCCGCAGCCGCTCCCGGCTCTCGGCGCTGTGGGTGCTGGTCATCAGCACACAGTAGGACTGGTGCTTTCCCCGGCCCACCCGGCCCCGGAGCTGGTGGAGCTGGCTCAGGCCGAAGCGGTCGGCGTTCTCCACCACCATCAGCGCCGCGTTGGGCACGTCCACCCCCACCTCGATGACGGTGGTGGACACCAGCACGTCCAGCTCCCCCGCCGCGAAGGCGGTCATCGCCGCGTCCTTGTCCCTGGCCTTCATCTTACCGTGTACCAGCCCCACCCGCAGGTCGGGGAACACCTCGCTTCTGAGGTGTTCGGCATAGGGGACGGCCGCCTTGAGGCCCTCCCTGCCGGGCTCTCCGGGGGACTCCTCCCCCTCCTCCACGGCGGGGCAGACGAGATAGGCCTGCCGCCCCTGGCCCACCAGCTTCCGCACGAAGCGATACATCCGCTGCCGCTTGTCCTCCCCCACCACATAGGTCTCCACCGGCGTGCGGCCGGGGGGCAGCTCGTCGATCACCGACACCTCCAGATCCCCATAGATGATGAGGGCCAGGGTGCGGGGGATGGGGGTGGCGGACATGACCAGCACGTGGGGCGTCCGCCCGGCCTTGGCGGCCAGGGCCGCGCGCTGGGCCACCCCGAAGCGGTGCTGCTCGTCGGTGATGGCCAGGGCCAGGTTGGAAAAGGTCACTCCCTCGCTCAGCAGGGCGTGGGTGCCGACCACCAGATCCACCTCCCCCGCCGCCAGGGCGGCGTAGAGCTCCTTCCGGGCCTTCCCCTTCACCGAGCCGGTGAGCAGGCCCACCCGCACCCCTGCCCGCCCCAGCAGCGGGGCCAGGGAGCGGAAGTGCTGCTCGGCCAGCAGCTCCGTGGGGGCCATCAGGGCGCACTGGCCGCCGTTCTTCGCCGCCAGCCACGCCCCGTAGGCCGCCACCATGGTCTTGCCCGAGCCCACATCGCCCTGCACAAGCCGGTTCATGGGCGCGCCGGAGGCGGTATCGGCCGCCACCTCCTCCATGGCCCGCCGCTGGGCTGCCGTGAGGGAGAAGGGGAGCAGCACCAGGAATTCCTCCACCGGCGGTGTGGAAAAGGGGACGCCCTCCGCACAGGTGCGCCGGGTGCGCAGCAGGGCCATGCCGCAGGCCAGGCAGAACAGCTCCTCGAAGATCAGCCGCCGCCGGGCCAGCTCCAGGGCCTCCTCGTCCCGGGGGAAGTGGATGTTCCGGCAGGCAAACTCGGCGGCGGCCAGGGCGTGCTCCCGCCGCAGTCCGGCGGGAAGCGTTTCCTCCATCTGCCCGGCGCACTCCTCCACGCAGCGGAGGGTCAGCCCCGCCAGCAGGTTGTTGGAGATCCCCCGGGTCAGGGGATAGATGGGCAGGATACGGCCGGTGAAGCGGGCCCTGTCCGCCCGCTCACACACCGGGTTGGTCATCTGACGCCGCCCCGGCGGGCCCTCCACCCGGCCGTAGACGACGTACGTCTCGCCGGTGCGCAGGGCGTCCTTCATATAGGACTGGTTAAAGAAGGTGGCGGTGACGCTGCCGGTGTCGTCCACCAGGCGGGCCTTCACCAGCTCCAGCCCCTTGCGGATGCGGGAGAGGTGGGGTGGCTCCGCCACCAGCAGCTCCAGGCACACCGGAGTGTCCACCGGGGCCGCCGCCACGGTGGAAAACCGGCGGCGATCCTCATAGTCCCGGGGAAAGTAGCGCAGCAGATCCTCCACCGTGGCCAGCCCCAGCTTCTCCAGGCTCCTGGCCCGGGCCGGCCCGATGCCGGGCAGCCGCTCCACCCCGTCGCCAAGCCGCAGCGCCATGGATGCTCCCTCCTCTCCTCTGTGAGGTCTTAGTGTAGCATATTTCCCAGACAGTGGCAAGGCCCCCTCCCCCCGACGGCGAAACCGCCAAATGCAAAACCGGCCGGTTGAATTTCCTGTGCGTGTCGCCAAGTTTTGCAACCACACACAAAATCGCTTGCAAAAAATCCGCCTTACTGCTATAATCAGTCTTAACATCGCATTTCCCCGCACGCCCCGGCGGCGGGGCCCTGGCGGCCGGTGAGCCGCCGCATGCCGAACGGTGTCTGTTTGACGCGATCGGACTCATTTGATTCAGGAAGGAAGGACAGCATGGCGGAATGCAAGTTTAACAAAGTCCTGGTGGCAAACCGGGGCGAGATCGCCATCCGCGTGTTCCGGGCCTGCTACGATCTGGGCCTGCACACGGTGGCCATGTACTCCAACGAGGATACCTTTTCCCTCTTCCGCACCAAGGCGGACGAGGCCTATCTCATCGGTGAGAACAAGTCCCCCCTGGGCGCCTATCTGGATATCCCCTCCATCATCGATCTGGCCCGCCGCCGCAACGTGGACGCCATCCACCCCGGCTACGGCTTTTTGAGCGAGAACGCCGACTTCGCCCGGGCCTGCGAGGAGGCGGGCATCACCTTCATCGGCCCCTCCTCCACAATTCTGGCCCAGATGGGCGACAAGCTGACCGCCAAGGCCATTGCCCACGCCTGCGGCGTGCCCACCATCCCCGGCTCCGACCGTCCCCTGAAGGACGGGGAGGAGGCCCTTGCAAAGGCCGTCGAATACGGCTTCCCCATCATCCTCAAGGCGGCCGGCGGCGGCGGCGGCCGGGGGATGCGCCGCTGTGACAAGCCGGAGGAGGTCATCCCCGCCTTTGACCTGGTGAAGAGCGAGGCCAAGAAGGCCTTCGGCAACGAGGACATCTTCATCGAGAAGTACCTGGTGGAGCCCAAGCACATTGAGGTGCAGATTCTGGGCGACAAGCACGGCAATGTGGTTCACCTGTTCGAGCGGGACTGCTCCCTCCAGCGCCGCTACCAGAAGGTGGTGGAGTTCGCCCCCGCCTTCAGCGTGCCCGAGGCCACCCGGCAGAAGCTTTATGAGGACGCGGTAAAGGTGGCCCGCCACGTGGGCTACGTCTCCGCCGGCACGGTGGAGTTCCTGGTGGACAAGAGCGGGAACCACTACTTTATCGAGATGAACCCCCGCATCCAGGTGGAGCACACCGTCACCGAGATGGTCACCGGCATAGACCTGGTGCGGGCCCAGATCCTCATCGCTGAGGGCCACCCCCTGTCCACCCCGGAGATCGGCATCCCCAGCCAGGACGCAGTGCACATGAACGGCTACGCCCTCCAGTGCCGGGTGACCACCGAGGATCCGGCCAACAACTTCGCCCCCGACACCGGCAGGATCACCGCCTACCGCTCCGGCGGCGGCTTCGGCGTCCGTCTGGACGGCGGCAACGCCTTCACCGGCGCGGAGATCTCCCCCTACTACGACTCCCTGCTGGTCAAGGTCACCTCCTGGGACAACACCTTCGAGGGGGTGTGCCGCAAGGCCATGCGGGCCATCAGCGAGGAGCATGTCCGCGGCGTCAAGACCAACATCCCCTTCGTCACCAACATTCTGGCCCACCCCACCTTCCGGGCCGGGGCGTGCCACACCAAGTTCATTGACGAGACTCCCGAGCTCTTCGACATCGACGTGGGCCGCGACCGTGCCACCAAGCTGCTCAAGTACATCGCCCAGATACAGGTGGATAACCCCTCCGCTGAGCGGGCCCAGTTCGACATTCCCCGCTTCCCGCCCTACGAGCACACCCCGCCCAAGTGCACCGGCCTCAAGCAGCTTTTGGATGAGAAGGGGCCAGAGGCGGTGCGGGACTGGGTGCTGGGACAGAAGAAGCTGCTCATCACCGACACCACCATGCGGGACGCCCACCAGTCCCTCCTCTCCACCCGGGTGCGCACCCGCGACATGCTCAAGGCCGCCGAGGGCACGGCAGAGATCCTCAACGACTGCTTCTCCCTGGAGATGTGGGGCGGCGCCACCTTCGACGTGGCCTACCGCTTCCTCCATGAGTCCCCCTGGGAGCGGCTGCGCCTGCTGCGGGAGAAGATCCCCAACATCCCCTTCCAGATGCTCCTGCGGGGGGCCAACGCCGTAGGCTACACCAACTACCCCGACAACCTCATCCGGGCCTTTATCCGGGAGTCAGCCCGGAGCGGCATCGACGTATTCCGTATCTTCGACTCCCTGAACTGGATTCCCGGCATGGAGATAGCCATAGACGAGGTGCTCCAGCAGGGCAAGCTGTGCGAGGCCACCCTGTGCTACACCGGTGACATTCTCGACCCCAAGCGGGATAAATATACCCTCAAATACTACGTGGACATGGCCAAGGAGCTGGAGAAGCGGGGCGCCCATCTGCTGTGCATCAAGGACATGTCCGGCCTCCTCAAGCCCTACGCGGCCAAGAAGCTGGTCACTGCCCTGAAAAACGAGGTGGGCCTACCCATCCACCTGCACACCCACGACACCTCGGGCAACCAGGTGGCCGCCTATCTGATGGCCGCCGAGGCAGGGGTGGATATTGTGGACTGCGCCATCGACTCCATGTCCTCCACCACCAGCCAGCCCTCTCTGAACGCGGTGGTCACCGCCCTCCAGGGCCAGGAGCGGGACACCGGACTCGCCCCCGAAAAGCTCCAGACCCTCTCCGACTACTGGGCGGACGTGCGCCTGCGCTACAGCCAGTTTGAGGCGGGCATCAAGAACCCCTCCACCGATATCTACCGCTACGAGATGCCTGGCGGCCAGTACACCAACCTCAAGAGCCAGGTGGAGAGCCTGGGCCTGGGCCACCAATTCGAGGACGTCAAGGAGATGTATGTCAAGGTCAACCACATGCTGGGCGACATTGTGAAGGTGACGCCCTCCTCCAAGATGGTGGGTGATCTGGCCATCTTCATGGTGCAGAACGAGCTGACCCCCGAGAACATTGTGGAGCGTGGAGAGGCCCTCACCTTCCCCGACAGCGTGGTGAGCTACTTCAAGGGCATGATGGGCCAGCCCGCCTGGGGCTTCCCCGAGGACTTGCAGAAGGTGGTGCTCAAGGGTGAGGAGCCCATCACCTGCCGCCCCGGTGAGCTGCTGGAGCCCGTCGACTTCGCCGCCGCCCGGCGGGAGGTGGAGAAGTTCTACCCCGGCGCGTCGGAGCAGAACATCATCTCCTGGTGCCTCTACCCCAAGGTGGTGGAGGAGTTCTTCCGCCACCGGCAGGAGTACGGCTACATCATGCGCATGGGCAGCCATGTGTTCTTCAACGGCATGGCCCTGGGCGAGACCAACAAGATCAACATCGAGGACGGCAAGACCCTGGTCATCAAATACCTGGGGCTGGGCGACCTCAACGAGGACGGCACCCGCAACGTCCACTTCGAGCTCAACGGCATGCGCCGCGAGGTGGCGGTGCCCGACAAGAACGCCGAGGCACAGGTGAAGCACGTTACGCTGGCCGATCCCTCCGACAAGAGCCAGGCGGGGGCCTCCATCCCCGGCATGGTGTCCAAGATCTGCGTCAAGCTCGGAGACGCGGTGGAGGAGAACCAGGTGCTGGCCGTCATTGAGGCCATGAAGATGGAGACTGCCATCACCGCCCGGATGAGCGGCACCGTGGAGAGCATCGAGATCCACGAGGGCGATACCGTCAAGGGCGGTCAGCTGCTGATGACCATCAAGTAAACGCAGCCTGCTTCAACCATAGACTTTCCCATGCGGAGAGACCGTTTTTTCAGCCGGTCTCTCCGCTTTTTTTGGCCCAGCCGCCGTCAAAAACGGAAAATACACATAAAAACAGGGGACAGCCAGGGGTTCTATTACACAAACGTCACTAAAAATGCAAGTGGCGCGATAAAGTCTTGCAAAAATAATGCCTCATGAAAAAAATATACTTGAAAAATGAAAGAGATTGCGATATGATATGCACATACATGCATGGCACCCCGTGCCAAAATGATGCGAGGAAAGAGGATTCATGTGATGAAGAAGTTTTTGTCTCTGCTTCTGGCGGCCATGATGGTGGCATCCCTGCTGACGGGCTGCGGCGATGACACGGCTGCGGACACCAACACCGACGCGGACGCAGGCAACACGGAAACCGCCCAGACCAACTGGAACGTTTCCTCCACCACCGGTTCCGGCACCGAACTGAAGTTCCGTACCGGCGGCGACCAGGGTACCTATTATGGCTTCGGCAGTGTGCTGGCCCAGGCCATCACCACCAACGGCAACGGCACCAAGGTCACGGCCGTGGTCAGCAACGGCTCTCAGGACAACATCGAGCAGATGGAGTTCAACACCGCGCAGCTGGGCTTCGTCCAGTCCGACGTGATGAGCTACGCCTACAACGGCGAGCGGCTGTTTGAGGGGTTCCCCTATTCGGACTTCTCCACGGTGGCCGCCCTGTACATGGAGCAGGTGCAGATTGTCACCTGCAACCCCGATATCAAGACGGTCGCAGACCTGAAGGGCAAGACGGTTTCCATCGGCGCTGCCGGTTCCGGCGTGTTCTACAACGCTCTGGATATCCTGGGCGCCTACGGCCTGGACTATGAGACCGATATCAAGGCCCAGTATCAGGACTTCGGCGACAGCGCCGACGCCCTCCAGGATGGCAAGATTGACGCGGCCTTCGTGGTGGCCGGTGCCCCCACTGTGGCCATCACCACTCTGGCTACCTCCAAGGATGCCTATCTGGTCAGCTTGGACGACGAGCACATTGCCACCCTGCAGGAGACCTCTCCCTATTACAGCAAGTACGTGATCCCCGAGGGAACCTATGAGGGTGTGCCCGAGACCAAGACCGTGGCCGTCAGCGCCGTTGTGGTCGCCCGGGACGACGTCTCCGAGGAGGATGTGTACAACATCGTTTACACCATCTTCGAAAATATGGACAACATTGCCCAGTCTCACGACAAGGGCAAGGAGCTGAGCCTGGACTTCGCTGCCGGCGTTACCGCAGTGCCCTATCATCCCGGCGCGGCCAAGTACTTTGCTGAAAAGGGGTATGACGTGCCCACCAAGTAATTGGGCGTGACCCCATGGAACTACGGCGGATCTCCGCCGTAGTTCCTCTTAATGTCCGGCCGGCGAGCGGGACAAAACCACATCCGAAATGAGAGGGAAAACCCTATGGCTTTGTTCAAAAAGAAAGAGGCGGAGCAGGCACCGCCGACCGCCTTTGAAGAGCATGATACGTCCGTCGGCACCGCCGCGGACGTAGAGGCGGTCATGAAAAAATACGACCGGGAGTCCAATACCCGGGTCTGGGAAGGAATGCCGAAACTCGTCATCCGCTGGCTGATGGTGGCTTTTTCCCTCTACTGCATCATCGACACCGTGTTCCTCTCCACCATGCAGGAGATCCGGCTGCCGGTGTTCGTGGGATTGATCCTGCTGTTCGGCTTTTTGACCTTCCCCGCGCGGAAGGGCGATACCCGGGTCAATCACATGCCCTGGTATGACATCATTTTGCTGATCATCGGCCCCGGCGCCTATTTCTTCTACGCCGTCAATGCCCAGAACGTCATCCAGATGTCTGCCCGGGTCATGCAGAACGATCTGTACATGGTCA
>ERZ1106929.2142-NODE-2142-length-14105-cov-14.775943_pt1 | contig 14105 bp, 7 predicted proteins | sample MGYA00403662_ERZ1106929 | MGnify/ENA primary metagenome ERZ1106929 (study PRJEB35170, sample SAMEA104062442) | human gut metagenome | biome: human gut; feature: human-associated habitat; material: faeces | place: Denmark | collected 2013-02-20 ... | reverse complement strand
CACGCATCGTGCCAAGCTCTCCCTTGAACGCCTGCGTATCCATTTCCGCATACTCTCTGGGAAGTCTGGAAAAGTCAAAACCTCTGGTATCCACGCCATAACGGGAGCTTACCATATAGGCAACGCAGAAGGATTTGAAATCGGAAGCATCACGGCTCTCGTTGTACTTAAAGTCATAGACCGCCGCCGCAACCTCCTTTGACATACTCACGAACAGCACTTCCTCGGACAGTCCCTTTTTGACAAAAATGGTCTGCTGAGAGCTGTCGTAGTAGGCAGGCAATTCAAGGTCATTTACAGGAACACAAGGTACGGGGCTTGCATCAATCAGAGCCGACACAAGCTCACGCATAGATTTCTGCTCCTGCGGCTGCTGTCTGTCCTTTGCAGAGGTTTCAGAAATATCATAGACCTCTTTGGCATTGTAGCCCACCGCCTTAGACCCGTCCTCACGGGTGTATTCCTTGCTCGGCTCAAGGATAATTACTTTCTGTGCGTCCTTATTGACATAGACACGGCTCGCTTTCCATTTGCCGTACTCTTTGAGCTGTGTTGCTTCGGGCATCTGTGCCGATACCAGAACGGCGTTGGCAACCGAGTAACGGTCAAAGCGACCTTGCACATCAAGGTACTGACGGAAACTGTCGCCGTCCGTCATCATTTCGGAGCAGGTGTTGTCAATCAGCTCATAGGCTTCCTTACGCTGTGCCTGCTTCTGGGCAGCCCAATTCTCTTTGTCGAATGGTTTGCTACCGCCGAAAACATCATAAATACTCATACTTGTTTACCTCGTTTCTTTGGATTTTTTGTGTTTCTTTTTTCTCTGGGGCTGTCTATGCTCGGTCTTTCCGTTGGCACTTTTAGCCCTATCAGAAGCTCCTCTTTTGTCCTGGGCAAAAGTGCCGTTGTCGGCTTCCTGCTCCTTGCGGCTCTCCTTGATTTTCCGCAGTTCCTCTCTGACAGAAGGTTTCTCCTTAGTCATAGTAGCCCCCTCTGCGGACTTCTTTGGCTGCTCTAAGGTAGGCTCGGACTGAGGGGATTTTTCTGTCTTTGCCACCGAGGGGTTTGGGGCATTTTCCTCCTTTTGGATTGGCTTACCCATAAGCTCATCAAGCAACTTGTCTTTCTCCGCCTTGTCTGGCGTAGTGATTTCTGGCTCTGGCTGACCGTCCTTTGCATCTTTGGATTTTTCCGCTTCGGTCACAATAGAAGCAGTATCCACCGAAGCAAGGTTAAAGCGTTCCACGATACGGCTGATTTTCGATGCGTCCTCCGCACGGGCGATAACATCGACCTCCGCATTGGGGTCGTTGTTCTTACGGTCTGTGAGAACACAATATAAAACGCCGTACTTTTTGGCTTCCTGCGTAAACTTTTTAAGGTCGCCGTTTTTGACGGTAAAGACCTTTAGCTCCTTTCCAGAGCGAAGCATCGAGGAAAGCCTTGCCTTACCTTTGGTTTTCTTTTCTTCTTTGAGAATGGAATACAACAGAATAGCGATGTTCTTCGCACCTGCACCTGTGATTTTGGCAGCAACCTCAAAACCCTCCAAGCTCATTCGGACGATTTGTTCTGCCGCTTCGCCGCCTGTGTTCATTCTTCATCAGCTCCTTTCTTTGCTGTTCTTCATCTGCCCGTATGATTGCAATTTTTTCTTTGAGGGTATCACTACGGGCGGCGATGCCCTCGCACAGTCTGACCTCCTTTCGTATAGTACTAAGGCGTTTGGAAATATTGGACAACTCCACCTTGACCTCGCCTTTGGTATCCTCGTCCTTTGCGGTACGGGATTTAGAGTAAAGCTCCTTACGCTTTTCAAGCAGGGCAGACATTTCCGTTTCCAATGAGCCTTTATATGACAAGAGCTGCTCCGCCGTATCAATGCGGTTACGGCAAAGCAGCCTTGTTTCCTTTGTTATGGCTTCCATTTTCATAAGGTCGTCCTTTAACAGATAATGAAGCCGTGCATAATTCTGTTTTTTGCCTTTGGGCAGGATACCGAGCTTATAGCAGTAATGGAGATAAAGCCCACGCAAGCCGCCGATTTTCTTTGCCCCAGAGAGCGACCCTTTGAGCCGATAGACCTTGACCTGTTTCGGTGGGTCGGTAAATCGGGAGAATTTCACGGCGTAAGAGTTTTCGCTGATACGCTCCATAATCCTGTCATTGGTATAATCCTCTCCGAGCTTATATAGCCGCTTCGGTCTTTGCCAGCCTTTTCCGATAATCGTCCAATACTTGCGGTTAGGGTCAAAGCTCACACGGTATCCCATTTCAGCCATAATGCGGTCAAAGTCTTTCAGCGTGTAGGATTTGCTGATAGCTTCATCAACCGCCTGTCGTGCAACATTGTCCCTTGTGGGTCGCCCCTCTTTTTCTGCTTGACAAAGAGCATAGGGCTTTTTCTTTCCGCTTGGGTGTTCGATGACGGACAGGGCATACTCACGGCAAAGCTCATCGGAACGCTGACGGAGCAGCCGCAGGTTTGCTTTGTTATCGTGGTAATGCTTACCGTCTGTGAAAGAAACGGAGTTCACGACAAAGTGATTATGCAGGCAGTTAGTATTAAGGTGGGTGGCAACGATAACTTGAAACCTGTCGCCCCACATCTTTTCAGCAAGTTTAACGCCGACCTCGTGAGCCTGCTCTGGCGTGACCTCGCCGTGCTTGAAGCTCTGAAAGCCGTGATAACAGACAATCTCACTCGTGTCGTTCCATTGTGCTTTGGCAATCATCATTTCATCTCTGGCGGTAGTGGGGTCACAGTTTACGCCCGTGACAAAATATCGTTGCTCGGTCTTGTCCTTATTGGTGGCGTACTCCATTACATCGACCATAGCCTGCAAGTCGGCTTCGGTGTATTTGGGGTTGGCGGTCTTTTCGGGATTTTCTGCATAGTCAATCGGGTGGTCGAGCCTGCCACGCACATCCCAGATTTCGCAGACTGCCATTACGATGCCCTACGGGGAAGCAGATACCGTTTGCGAATGTCGATTTGAAACTCGTGCCATTTCTTTGCTTCCTCACGGAGCATCGGGGTATCTACAAAGCCGAGGGCGTTTGCCTTGACCGCAAGCTGATTGATACGGTTGCCGATTGCTGACAGCTCACGCATCATCTTATAGAACTCTGGGTCGGGCTTCTCGCATAGCTGATAGCCCTTTACCATTTCTCTGAGGAAGGCTTCTTTTGAGCGACCCGATTTTCGCACAAGCTCGTTAAGCTGTTCGGCTTCTTCCTCAGTCAAGCGGAAAAGTATCTGCACATTTCGTTTTCGCATTTTTCACTTCCTCTCTCGGCAAGTCTGTTTATCTGCAAGCAGCACATAATCACTACGCCTGCCAGACCGCCGAGCATTGTGCCGATGATGAAAAATATAAACTCACTCATTCTTGAACTCCTTTCTGTTTTCACGGGGTATTAGGGGCTGACCCCTAACAAGCGAATTTGGCTAACCAAATTCAGTGCTTGGTAAGACATATCATTCTTCGCACTCGTCCTCATACATACACTCGCCGCACACGGGGCAAAGGTAAGGACAGCCCGAACAGCTATCTTCCTCCGATGTGTCTTTCTCATCGGTATCGTCAAGACCGTCCTCGCAAAGCTCGGTAATATTGGCTTCGCCACAGATAAAATCATCATCGGTAAAGTCGATAATGTCGGTATCGAACAGGATAATTTCGGTCTTTTCCTTTGCCTGTTCGGGGCTTTCTGCATAGACGGAAATGGTCTTTTGGTAATGGGCGGTAAGGGTTACATCATACTTTTTCAATGGTTAATTCCTCGCTTTCAGTAATAAAATTTGATTTGGTTTCGGTTGTTCTCGGAGCAAAAAAGCGTTACACAATCAACGGGCATCACTCCTTTCACGGGCGGGATTTGGTCTTGAAATCCCCAGATAAGACAATAAAAAATCGTTGAAGTCCTTACCGACAGGCGGCGGGTCATCAACGATTTCATATTCATTCTGCAACAGTTCTTTCAAAGCGGCGGTGCATAACCGACCTGTTTTGTCGTTATCCAGATGCAGAACAACGGTCTTTATTTGTGGATTTTCTTTGAGATAAGTGGATAAAGCAATGGGAATTTTACTCTCACTTAACTCCTTTTTGGGCTGATACACACCCGACAGGGAAAGCAGATTTTCTTTTCCGTAGTCCTTGCCCTCACATTTAAGGTAGGTCGCATAGGACAGTAAATCAACGGCTGCTTCAAAAAGATGCACGGTATCTTTCGGCTCTTTTGTCAGCAGTCGGAACGAATATCGCTTGTCGCTCCCAGATGCGTCCTGCTTAAAAGTGCTTCCAAGTGTACTACGCAGGGCGGCATACTTAGGTGTTCCGCTTTTATCCTTTCCGATAAAAACGGCGTTGTGGTAGTCGGCACTTTCATAAATCGTACCGTCTGCAACACAATCCTGTATGAGCTGATAGTCTATACCACGCCCGAAAAGGTACTGCATCACTCGGTTACAGTCCTTGTTCTTCGACGGCAGGAGCAGGACTTTCGGCTCATCTTTCTTAGGCGTTTGGGGCGGCGGTATCCATTCCGTTGATACGCCCGTGAGGGCTTCGACTGCTTCTACAAAGCCATAGTCCTTGACCTTGATAAGATAATCGAGGGCAGAAACACCACCGATACCTCTCGACCACCAATACCATTTGCCGTTAGAAATCTTCAAGCTGTCGTGTTCTCTGGTACAGTAAACATTACCTCCGACACGCACCAGATTACTCGGCTCGTAGGCTCTAAGGTAAGAAAGCAAGTCCATTTGCCGTGCCTGCTCTATCACGGCAGGGTCAAGCTGCACATAGGGTCTGCTAATTCTCATTCAATAAAACCACCTCCAGAAATAGAAATAGCCGAGTGATTTTCGTTAAGTGAAAACCACTCGGCTATGTAAACTGTATTTTCCTTAATACTTAGGAACATTATAATATTCCAAAGGATTTTGTTCTTTATCTAAGTCTTTTCGCTGACAAACGGTAATTTTCTTGAATAAAATAGTTCTGTCATCCATAGGCGATACATCGTAATATGTTGTTGGGTCATTCTCATCAACTCTTGATGTATCAAATAGTTGAATATAGATGTTCTGAGTGTTATTTTTCAAACAATTATACGCACAAGTGGGAGATATGGGGAATACCTTGCAAAAACACATTTGCGTTACTAAAACTTCTAACTCCTTACCTGCATTTTCTCTTTTATCAAAAAGTTTTTCGTGTAATTGAAAGTTCTCTTTTACAAAATCCCTTTCAAAAGTCGGATAAATATGAACTGAATAATTCTCTCTATCTTCTTGGACTAAAGATAACTGAATATTTCCATCATTAACATCTTTATCTTCATTCCAAGCAAACAATGTATTAAAGAAATCCATACCAACTGTTTTATCGGAAAAACCAAATCCAAGAAACAAATCTCTCTCATTTGTAGCCATTATCATTCCAGTCCATTTACTTCCGTCCCAATTTTGTGGTAAAGGTTGAACGAGCATAATTGTATGTGTAAATATTATTTGTTCAAATATTTGCTCAACAAGGAACATTACAATGGAAAAAATCAAAGAATAATACCAAGTTGAAAAGGCAATAATCGAAGATACTATACCTATTACTGTCAGTATTCTAAGTATCCATTTCACACTCTTTTGATACTTTTCATTGATTTTAATATGAGGTATTTTGTCTTGTATGACAATATCAAATTTTGAACGAGCGTGATGTACTTTTATTTGTAAACGCCTTACTGCTCTACGAATTTTATTTATCATATAGTGCTTCTCTTCTTTCGTTTTTTCTTATTATACCAAATATTTTTACTTTTTTCTACCTCTGCGGCTATGTAAAAGCGGCATCAGCTTTACGCCAATGCCGCCGATTACGGTTATAAAATTCCTGCTTTTCTGAGATAGCCCACGCTGTCATAGCACCCTCGGAAATAGATTGCTTCCTGCTGCATATCGCAGAGCTTATTGCGAAGCTCCAAAATCTCTATAAGAGCCGTACATTCCTGCTCGGATAAATCACTCGCTTTTTCCGCATCGAATACCGCCATAACTTTCGGATACTGCCTGTAAAGGCTGTCAATCTTTTCTTCTATGGAACGGTATTCGGGATTGATTTCACGCAGTTTGGCTATAACAGAGCTTAGATACTCCTCGAAAATATTGCTGTGCATATCGACAAAGGTTTCAAATTTGAAATTATCAAGCACGATTTACACCTCCGATTTAACATTGTTGCATCTATTATACTGCCCAGAATTAGGCTTTACAAATATGCAAACAGCATTATCGCTCACGATTTGCACATTTTCTTTCGGGAAGTTCCTCGCTCTGGTCTGGCTCGGTATCCATAACGGAACGGTCTTTCTCATTCAGATTAAGCTCAATGTTAAGAGCGTTCAACCTTTCCGATTTTTCCCTCAGCTCATCTTCAAAGGCAAAAGGCTTTTCAACCTCCACCTTTGCGTTGCGGAGCTGTTCGATTGTTTCTGTCCGTTTTGTCTTTGCCACCTCCAATTTTACAGGGAGCTTTGCGATTTCGTTCTCAATTCGGGTTAAATTACCGAGTGCGTCCGTACCCAATTCAACCTTATGCTTTGCCTTACCGCAAAGGTTTAAGCAGTAATGGGCGTTGACTGTATCATAATAAATCTCCATTCTGAAACCTCGGTAACTGCCGATTTCGGTAGATGCGGACAACGGATATTCCTTACAGATTACAAGGAGCATTTCGCCTGCGGCTGCCTTTTCGGTGTAGGTCACGCCTTTTAGGGTCATCGGGCAGAATTTGTCCTCGCCCTGTGGCTTGTGCTGCTCGGCAAGAGCCGCATCGCTTTCATAACCTGCAATGCGTTCTTCATACTCCTTTATGGTCTGGGGATAAAATTTCAGTATCCTGTCCTCAAGGTCGTAATGCTCGGAAAGATAGCTTTGTTTCAGTACACGGAGCTTTGATACCTGTATATCCAAGTCCATTTTTTCTTTGAAACGCTCATCGCCCGTTGCAAGCATTTTAACCTCGGCAAAGGACAGGGCAACCTCGTCAACATCTTCAGCAGAACGAACAGGGCTTTTGCTCGTCATTATCTGGCTGATAAATTTCTGCTTGCTCTCCACTAACTGATAGAGGTAAGCATCAAAAGTCTGCTCGGTAACATAGCGATAAACCTCAACCTCTGGAAACATATTTCCTTGCCGTTCAATACGCCCTTGCCGTTGTTCAAGGTCGGAAGGTCGCCACGGACAGTCGAGATTATGAATTGCTATGAGCCTGTCCTGCACATTCATACCTGCTCCCATTTTCGGGGTAGAGCCTAAAAGCACACGGACTTCGCCGCTTCGCACCTTTGCGAACAGCTCTTTTTTCTGTGCATCGGTGGTGGCTTCGTGAATAAACCGTATCTGCTCCGCAGGGATACCCCTGTCGGTCAGTTTTGTCCGTATATCGTCATAGACATTAAAAGTACCGTCATTCTTCGGGGTGGAAAGGTCGCAGAATACGAGCTGTGTCGCTCTTGTGTCGGTGTGTTCCTCCCAGATACGGTACACATTATCCACGCAGGCGTTGACCTTACTGTTTTCAAAGTCTGGCAGCATCGGGTCAATGAGCCTTTGGTCGAGTGCTAATTTACGCCCGTCATTTGTGATTTTGAGCATATTGTCGATATACGGCTCTACAAGCCTGTCACGGACTTTCTCAGCTCTCTTGGCAAGGGAAGCGACCATTTCCTTTTGGATTTCGCTCGGAGCGACCTTGATATTGTGGTAATTGACCTTTGGTACGGGGAGCTTTAGCATATCGGCGGTCTGAATATCAGCCACCTCACGGAACATCTGCATAAGCTCTGGCAGATTGTGGAACTTGGCAAACCTTGTTTTCGGGCGGTAACTTGACCCCTCTGGGGCAAGCTCCAGAGCCGTGATTGTTTCTCCGAAAGTGGAAGCCCAACTGTCAAAGTGCTGCAATCCGTTCCTTACCAGAGTGTCATACTGCAAATACCTCTGCACCGAGTACAGCTCCACCATTGAATTGCTGACGGGTGTACCCGTTGCGAAAATCGTTCCTCGGTTGCCTGTGATTTCGTCCAGATAGCGGCACTTCATAAAGAGGTCACTTGATTTCTGGGCTTCGGTCTGGGCGATACCGCCGACCCTCCGCATCTTGGTATAGAGGTATAAATTTTTGTAAAAATGGCTCTCGTCAATGAACAGACGGTCAACGCCGAGCTGTTCAAAGTCGATTACCGTGTCTTTACGCTTGGTATCATTGAGCCTGTCGAGCTTCGCCTTGATACCCTTACGGGTTTTCATAAGCTGCTTGACCGTAAACTGTTCTCCGTTAGAAGCCTGCACATCTTCGATACCTCTCTCAATGTCAAAGAGCTGTTGCTCCAACTGCATTTTCTGGCGTTCCACACTCATCGGAATTTTCTCAAACTGACTATGCCCGATGATGACCGCATCATAATCGCCTGTGGCAATTCTGCCGCAGAACTTTTTACGGTTGCCCGTTTCAAAATCCTGCCTGGTCGTAACGAGGATATTCGCACTTGGATAAAGCCGTAAATACTCGGAAGCCCACTGACCGACAAGATGATTTGGCACAACAAACATAGATTTCTGGCAAAGCCCCAGCCGCTTGCTTTCCTGTGCGGCGGCTACCATTTCAAAGGTTTTACCTGCACCCACCTTGTGGGCAAGGAGCGTATTACCACCGTAAAGGATATGGGCGATAGCGTTTACTTGGTGCGGTCTTAATGTGATTTCTGGGCTGATACCGCCAAAAGTGATATAGCTTCCGTCATATTCACGGGGTCTGATACAGTTAAAAGTATCATTGTAATAGCGGACAAGACGGTTTCGCCGTTCTGGGTCTTTCCATATCCAATCTTGGAATGCCTGCTTGATAGCTTCCTGCTTTGCCTGTGCAGCCGTGGTTTCCTTTGCGTTGAACACCGCTTTTTTGTTGCCGTGTTCATCATACACATAGTCAAAGATACGGATGTCTCGCAAGTTCAGCGTGTCCTCAATAATGCGGTAGGCGGAAGCCCTCTTTGTACCGTAGGTGCTGTTTGCCTTGACATTATCGTGGTCGGAGCTTTTATTCTCAATAAACCAGTCGCCGTTATACTCGGTATAGCGTACTTTTAGCTTTCCTCTGGCATACTGTGACGGGGTTAATAGCTCCATAACAAACTGCTGAATATCCTCCTGCGGTATCCAAGTCGTACCCAGACGGACGGAGATTTCTGCGGCGGACAGGTCTTTGGGAATGACCTGTTTTAAGGCTTCCACATTGACTATAAGCTCTGGGTCGTTCTTCGCTGCCGCTTCCGCAATGATGAGTTTTGTACGGACATTACCCGACAGATACTCGTCTGCAGCTACATAGGAAACAGGCTCGGAGTTCGGCACTTTGAAGATAACGCCGTGTAAATCCTTTACAAGCTCGGCTTGCGATTTGCCTGTGAGCTGTTCCATATATTCTAAATCAACACGGGCTTTTTCTCCGATAGAGAGTGCAAGGGCTTCGCTTGTCGTTTCAACAGAGGTAATCTCACGGTGGGGCTTGATAGTCCTTTTTGAGAACATATCCGCTTTTCGCTTGAAATTGCCCTCGTCATCAAGCACCTCCAGAGAGCATAAAAGGAAGTAGCTCTCGTCCGATGCAAAGGCAAGATAGTTTCCTCGGCTGTTGATAAGACCGTATTTTTCGGTATAGGCGTCATACAGGCGGTTGAGGTTTTCCTGTTCGGTGCGTATCATTTCCTCTGGATAATCCTCGGTCTGATACTCAATGAGCTTACGCACACAATCCCTTATTTCAATAAGACCCTTGATACGGTTTTCTGCTGTCATAGATACGGTGGCAGGAGTCATACGGTCATTTTCACGGAAATAAACCTTGCCGTCCACCAACGCAAAGGAGAAGTTACGCACATTCGGGTCAGCAGGGATTGATGTGTCCTGCCCGTCAGAGATTTCGTCAATCTCATTTTCGTACTCTGGGATTTCGCCGTTTATCCTCTGGACTGCTTCGTGCAGAAGCTCGGACAGCGGAATATCCTTATGGGCTTTACAGGCAGGCTCAAAAGTGCCAAAGCGTGTGCTTTCAAGCTCCATTCGTCCGAGTACCATTTCGGGGTGCTGCACAAAATAGCTGTTCATCGTAACGCCGTTATCATCCTTGTCCAGATGCACCCAATCTGGCTCTACATCAATCACTCGGTCACGCTTTTGCAGAATGAGAATATCACTCGTGACCTCCGTGCCTGCGTTTGCCTTAAAGGTGTTGTCTGGCAGACGGATAGCTCCTAAAAGCTCGGCTCTCTGAGCGATATATTTCCGCACCTCTGGGCTTGCTTTATCCATAGTACCCTTTGAGGTAATGAACAGCACAACGCCGCCTGCACGGACTTTATCAAGAGCCTTTGCAAAAAAATAATCGTGAATGAGGAACTTCTGGGCGTTGTATCGGCTGTCATTTACCCGTATATCCCCAAAAGGCACATTGCCGATGACCACATCAAAGTGGTCGTCTGGGAGCTTCGTTTCCTCAAATCCCTCTATGGCAATATTGGCTTTCTGGTAGAGCTGTTTTGCAATCCTGCCTGTGAGTGGGTCGATTTCCACGCCGTGCAACTTTGAGCCTGCCATACTTTCGGGCAACAATCCAAAGAAATTGCCTGTACCGCAGGACGGCTCTAAGATATTACCCTGTGAAAACCCCAAGTGGTCAAGTGCTTCATACATAGCCTTGATAACAACGGGCGGCGTATAAAAGGCTGTCAGCGTTGACTCCATTGCGGCATTGTATTCCTCTGGGGACAGGGAAGCATATAACTCCTTGAACTCATCAGCCCACGCCGCATTGTGTTCATCAAACGCCATAGAAAGACCGCCCCAACCTACATACCGAGATAAGATTTCCTGTTCTTCGGGTATAGCAAGGCGGTTTTCAATTTCAAGCTCGTGCAAAAGGTTGATTGCCGCCATATTATTGCGGAACTTATCTTTTGCTCCGCCAACACCGAGAGTGTCATCGGTAATGCGGAAATTGTGACGGTCAGCATATAAAGCGGCAGGGGCTTCCGTCTTTTCTTCGGGTGGTAATTCGTCTTTTGCCTGCTCCAAAAGGTTTCGGATATAGCCGATTTTCTCCACTCGGTTGATAGGAAATCCTACATTGTTCTGGAATGTGATGTCACGCAGGGATACATCGCCGCTTATCTTGCCAACGCTCTCAATGATATATCTGCGGTTGTCTATCGTGATTTCCGTGCCAATTAGGTCGGCGTTATCCTGTGCAGGGTCAGGCTCTATGCCTTGCTTTGCCCGTTCCACATACAGCCATTCCTCAGCTTCCTTGTCTGCAACAGTTTTCTTGACTGCTAATAGACCCTCCTGTGCTGCTTCCTCGGTAGAATAGGTCAGCACTTTACCGTCATCAGTAGCGTAGTATTCATCACGAATATTGTCCCAGATGGCATAGACATCTTCGGGGTTTGGGAACGCATCAGAAGTCATTGTTACTTCAAAGCGTTCCTCTGACGGCTCAGTTTCCTGTTCGGCAGCTACCTGTTCTGCATAGGCAAGCATTTCATCAACCGCAGTCGGCTGTTCTGCTTTCTCGGCTTTCCTGTACCAATCGCTTTCGGTAGCCATAATCTCGGCAAGGAGCTTTTCGTCCTCTGGGGTCAGCTCGGTGTTCTGCTCCAGATATGGAATAAACACATCACGCCCCCAACGCAGGCTTTCCATTTGCTCACGATAGTAATCCTCGCCCTGTCGCTTCCACTCGGAGATAAACGGACAGTTCGGGGACAGGCAATAGTTATAAAAATTCTTGATATGGGCTATAAGGTCGCCCTCGCCATCTCCAATATCAAAACGCCCGTCATAGTGGAAGTCCTCGCCGCCGATAGTGACCGTAATATCAAAGTCGGTCTTGTGATACCAACCGATATTTTTATCGCCCTCACGCTCACGGTGCTGTTTCTCGTCCAGAATACCAAGCAGCTTATTACCCAGAGCAAAACTCAAATCCGTGAAACGGTCATTAAGCTGTCTATCATAAAAAGCAGGGTGTTCGGAAAAACCGATAGAGAACTTTATTCCGTCTGGCTTTTCCTCGGACGGTGTTTCTGTACGCTGTTTCTCGGTCACGACCACTTTCAGATGGTCGTTTGCAGGGTTTTCCTTTAGCTTTTCTTCAAGCTCGGCTCTGGTGTATTCCTTGCTGAACAGAGGGAACTCGGCATTTTGCAGATAAACACTGTCCTCGGAGAGTGTGATGACCTCGTATTTGTCCGCACCGATATACACCACATCGCCCTCATTGTAGAGGTAGCGGAGTGGGTGCAGTTCCTTTAATTCCTCGGTAAACTTCCACGCATTACTGCGGCTGAAAACTGAGGTCGTTTTCCATTGTATCTGTGCAAAAAAATCAATGAGCTGTTGTACTGTGGCAGGGTCAGATAGGTGCTGCTCCATTTGCTCGGCGGTAACATCGGCAAGGTCGCTCCGTTCCACAACGGATAACAGGTCTTTTTCGTACCCGTCCAAGTCACGGATAAAATCGGAGAGCCGCAGGGCAAGGGTATCCCTCTTGTCCGCAGGGGGCAGGTCACGGTTAGCATCAATAAATCTCTGCCGCAGGATTTTTCTCTGGGTGTCGATTTCATATTGGGGAGCTGATACGCTTTCCAAAAATTCGGGATAGTGTTCCTTTTCTTTCGGGTTGAGATAGCGGTCTGTCTTTATCAGTTCTCGCAGCCTTTTCTCAACCTCAGACCATTTCAATACAAGGTCGTGATTGGTATAAGTGCCGTTTCGGTCAATGGCAATCCCTTTGCTGTCATGCCAAGAATGACCGTTGAAACCGTCTGGGAAAGTATGACCGCCGCCACCCGTGCCGTACTCTTTTTTAAGGAACTCGATATTTTTCTGTCTGTCCTCACCCTTTTGGAGTTGGCGGTAGATGCGGTATTTACCGTCCGCAAATCCGCTTCCTTTCTGAAGCACGGAGTCAATATCTTCTTTGGAAATAGCAAAAGCAGAGGATTTTTCGTCCTCTGCCTTTGCTATCATTTCGATTTGTTCATCCACGGTAGGAAGATTGACCTTGACTTCATCTTCATTGGCAACGCTTACCTGTAAATCAGTTCGGTCATTATCACTTCCTCCGCTTGACTGCGGATATTGTTCATTAGGGCTACCCATTGCATCGGAGCTTTCTCTTTCAGTTCCTCCGTCACGCCCTGTTCCTCGGAGAGCTGCTTCGTCAGAAGCTCTAACCTCTGGAGTGCTGTCTGCTCGGTCTGATACAGATGCTCGTTCAGCTTGCCCGATGTCAGCAGGTTGAGATAGGTCACTCGCTTGTGCTGTTCCAGATAATCCCTGTGCATCTGTGCGTATCTGCCAAGCGGAATTTCGCTCTCTGTCGGTAATGTTAGGTCGGGTATAAGATAATCGCCCTGTCTGGTGTAAGTGATTTCGTTCATTATTTCCACTCCTTTCGGGTTGTTTTCTGTCTATATTATATTGGCTTTGCTTCCCTGGTACAAAGGTGCGATTTGTGCCTTTCTCTGCGGTTTGCACATTTCGGATTGTAAGAGAGATTTCTTTGAGAGCCATTTCGGAAATATCGCTTGTGGCAATACCAAGGGTATTGATAGTAGCGAGCGTATTGAAATTTACAATGTCCTCAAAATCCTCCCTGTCAAAATACTCACTTGTATCCAGACCGCAGCGGCTCATCAGCATAAAAGCAACGCTGTTTGTTACCAAACGCCTGTAGATGACCTCCACATTAAAATCGTCCAATTCCTCCAAGAAGCTGTCCTTTGTGAAGTCCGTTAGCTGTGAGAAATAGTCTTGCAGATTATCCTCAACGGCGTTCTTTGCCGTTTCCATTAAGGCAGAAGCAAGGTCGGTGCTTTCTACTTCGCCAAACCTGTCGGAGAGCCTTTCAATAACAGCCTGCTCGTATCGCTCATTCATCTGCCATATCGGAACAGGGTGGCTGCCATAATAGCCCTCGTGGGTGTCGGAAATATCAAAATAATATTTAAGGGTATTCCTGCGACCTTTC
>ERZ1106929.2139-NODE-2139-length-14112-cov-6.156790_pt1 | contig 14112 bp, 10 predicted proteins | sample MGYA00403662_ERZ1106929 | MGnify/ENA primary metagenome ERZ1106929 (study PRJEB35170, sample SAMEA104062442) | human gut metagenome | biome: human gut; feature: human-associated habitat; material: faeces | place: Denmark | collected 2013-02-20 ... | reverse complement strand
TCTATTATTATATATATAAAATCAGACCCAAAGGGAAAAGCGAGGGCCAGGGTGACGTATTGCATTGTGGCTGATTTTCTGTTATGATAAAACGTATCTTGTGACCGTGCCCCAAGGAGGGGGCACGGTCACAAATGTGATGAGAATGATCCGGAGTTGAGCATAGCATGAGCGAAGCCCTGTTGAAAAAAGCGGCTAGGCCGCTGATCGTGGCGGCCACCCTCATCTGGGGGTCCACCTTTTTTATCATGAAGGATACCCTGGACGACGTGGACCTGATGTTCCTGCTGGCCTTCCGGTTCACCTTTGCGGCAGTTCTGTTGGCGCTGGTGTTCTGGCGGCGGTGGAAGGGGATTGACCCCTCCTACTGGTGGCGGGGCGGCCTGATGGGGGTGTTCCTCTTTGCCGCCTACGCGGTGCAGAATTACGGCCTGATGGATACTACGCCGGGGAAAAATGCTTTTTTTACTGCGGTATACTGCGTCATCGTGCCTTTTCTCTACTGGGCGGTGGACCGGGCGAGGCCGGACCGCTTCAATGTGTTGGCCGCGGCGCTGTGCGTGGCGGGCATCGGCTTTGTGTCCTGGGACGGAGGGCTGGCCTTTACCATGGGGGATGCGCTGACGCTGTGCGGCGGCTTTCTCTTTGCCTGCCACATTGTGGCGGTGTCCAAGTTTTCCCAGGGCCGGGATATCTTCATCCTCACGGCGATCCAGTTCGCCTCCACCGCCTTGTGTTGCTGGGTGGGGACCCTGTTCACCGGGGGGATTCCCAGCGGAGAGCTGCCTGCCCGGGCCTGGTGGGTCCTGCTGTACCTGGCGGTGGCGGGCACTACGCTGGCCCTGTTGTTCCAGAACGTGGGGCAGAAGTACACCGACCCCTCCTCGGCGGCGGTTCTGCTGGCGCTGGAGGCCCCCTTCGGGGTGGCGTTCTCCGTACTTTTCGCCGAGGAAGCCCCCACTCCCTTCATGTACCTCGGCTTTGCCCTTATTTTCGTGGCGGTGGTGTGCTCGGAGACAAAGTTTGACTTCCTGCGGCGGGCCCGCACCCCGGCGGAGAGCTGAACGGAACAGGCGGCGTGATGTCCATGTACAAGAAAAGCGGCCCGGGCAGTCTTGCCAGGGCCGCTTCTTTCGCCACGATTGTCCGCCATGCCCTGGGACGGGCGGAAGCTTCTTATTCCGCCAGCTTCCGCCGGAGCAAAGCGTTTACCACCCTGGGGTCGGCCTTACCCTTCAGCTCCCGCATCACCTGGCCAACCAGGAAGCCAAAAGCCTTCTCCCTGCCTCCCTTGTAGTCCGCTGCCGATTGGGGATTGGCGGCCAAGACCCGGGCGACCACTTCGGCCACCAGACCTTCGTCGCCAATTTGCTCCAGTCCGTGGGCCTTCACGTACTGCTCCACGTCGCTGTCATCGTCAAACACCGCTTCAAATACCTTCACCGCGGTGTTGCGGTTGAGCCTACCCTCTCCCACCAGGGCGATGAGCCGGGCCAGGGTAGGGGCGGTGAGCTTCATCTCCTGGGGCTCCAGCCCCCGGGCAGACAGGGCGCCCAGCACCTGGCCCATAATCCAGTTGGCCCCCTGTTTGGGGGGCGTCCCCAACTCCACCAGCGCTTCAAAAAAGCGGGCCAGAGCCTTGTCCGAGGTAATCATATGGCAGTCGTAGGGGGGCAGGCCGTAGTCCGCCTGATACCGCGCCCGCTTGGCGTCGGCCAGTTCGGGCTGCTGGGTACGCAGACGCTCCAGATATTCTTCGCTCAGCTGGATGGGGGGGATATCCGGCTCAGGGAAGTAGCGGTAGTCCTGGGCATTCTCCTTGGAGCGCATGGCATAGGTGGCGTCCTTGTTCTCGTCCCAGCGCCGGGTCTCCTGCACCACCGGCCTGCCCTGTTCCAGCAGCTCGATCTGCCGCTGGGATTCGTACTCGATGGCCCGGGCAATGGCCTTGAAGGAGTTGAGGTTTTTCATCTCTGTGCGGGTGCCCAGACTGCGGCTGTCCGCAGGGCGGACGGACAGGTTCACGTCGCACCGCAGAGAGCCTTCCTGCATCTTGCAGTCGGACACCCCCAGGTATTGCAGCGTCTCCTTGAGCTGTTCCAGATAGGCGATCACCTGGTCGGCGGTGCGGAAGTCCGGCTCCGTGACAATCTCGATAAGGGGCACACCGCAGCGGTTGTAGTCTGCCCGGGTCTGGTCCAGCCAGGGGTCGTGGACCAGCTTGCCCGCGTCCTCCTCCATGTGCAGCTCGTGGATGCGGATGGTGCGCTCCCCCTCCTGGGTACGGACGGACACCGCTCCGTCCCGGGCGATGGGCAGGTAGAGCTGACTGATTTGATAGGCTTTGGGCAGATCGGGGTAAAAATAGTTCTTCCGGTCAAACTTGCTGTACCGGGTGATTTGGCAGTTCAGGGCCAGCCCAGCTTTGACCGCGTATTCCAGCACCTTTGCATTGAGTACCGGCAGCGCACCGGGCATCCCAGTGCACACCGGGCAGCAGTGGGTGTTGGGGTCGCCTCCGAACTGGGTGGTGCAGGAGCAGAAGATTTTTGTTTGGGTGGCCAGTTCCACATGGGTTTCCAGGCCAATGACAGTCTCCCAGGTCATGCGGGCTCCCCTCCTTTCGGTATCCGCTTGTGGTAGTCCGTTTCTAGCTGGAACGTATGGGCGGCGTTGAGCAGCCGCCCCTCCCCGAAATGGGGGCCGATGAGCTGTGCCCCGATGGGCAGCCCTTGAGCGTCAAAGCCGCAGGGCATGGACAGCGCCGGCAGTCCCGCCAGGTTCACCGGCACGGTGTAGATGTCGCTGAGGTACATTTTCAGCGGGTCGCCCAAGCTGTCCCCCAGCATGGGGGCGGTGGTGGGGGCCACCGGGGTGAGCAGCAGATCACACCGGGTAAATGCCTCGTCAAAGGCGCTCTTGATGACTGCCTTCACCTGGAGGGCTTTTTTGTAATAAGCGTCGTAGTAGCCGGCAGAGAGTACAAAGGTGCCCAGCAGGATGCGCCGCTTGACTTCCATGCCGAAGCCCTGAGTGCGGGTTTTGTTGTACAGGTCAGTGAGGTCCTCGTACCCCTCCGCCCGCCAGCCGTACTTTACCCCGTCGAACCGGGACAGGTTGGAGCTGGCCTCCGCCGCGGCGATGATATAATAGGCGGGCACGCCGTATTCCAGCACTGGGAAGGCCAGCTCCACCAGCTCCGCCCCCCGACTTTTCAGCACCGCTGCCGCCGACAGCACGGCCCTGCGCACCTCATCATCCAGTCCCTGACTGAAGCACTCTGCCGGGATGCCGATTTTCAGCCCCCGCACGTCGCCGGTGAGGCGGTCCAGCAGATGGCCGTAGTCCCCCTCCAGGCTGGTGCCGTCCCGCCTGTCCCGGCCCTGGAGCATATCCAGCACAGCGGCGCAGTCCGCCGCGTCCCGGCACAGAGGGCCGATTTGATCCAGGGAGGAGGCATAGGCGATAAGCCCGTACCGGGACACGGTGCCGTAGGTGGGCTTGATGCCAGTAACGCCGCAGTAAGAGGCGGGCTGGCGGATGGACCCGCCGGTGTCCGAGCCAATGGCGTACCACCCCAGCCCAGCAGCTACCGCCGCCGCCCCGCCGCCGGAGGATCCGCCGGGGACCCGGGTAAGGTCCCATGGGTTGCGGGTGGGGCCATAGAAGGAGGTCTCGCTGGTGGAGCCCATGGCGAACTCATCCATGTTCAGCTTGCCCAGGGACAGCGCTCCCGCAGCGGCCAGACGCTCCACCACCGTGGCATCATAGGGGGGGCGGAAGTCTCCCAGAATTTTGGAGGCGCAGGAGGTCTTGAACCCCTTGGTGCAGATGTTGTCTTTCAAGGCCATGGGCACGCCGTACAGGGGACTCTGAGCATCCTTTACGCCTTTTTGCAGGGCCATGGCCCGTTCCATGGCCCGCTCCCCAGTCACGGTGATAAAGCTGTTGAACGTTCCATCCCGCGCCTGGATGGCATCCAGCGCCGCCTGGGCGGCCTCCGGGATGGACACCATACCCCGCTTGATGGCCGCCCCCAGCTCCAGAGCGGTAAGTTGTCTCAATTCCATGCTTGCACCCCCTCACTCCACGCTCTTGGGCGTGAGAAACGTCTCGTCATCCGGAGCCGGCGCGTTGGCCAGCAAGGCCGCACGATCCATGGAATGCTCCGCCACGTCCTCCCGGAGCACATTTTTGACCGGAAATACATGACTCATAGGCTCGATATCCGCCGTGTCCAAGCGGTTAAGCGTATCCATATAATCCACGATGCGCTCCAGATGGGCGGTCATAGCCTGTTTTTCATCTTCCAATAGGGACAGCCGGGATAGCTGAGAGATATAATCTACCAGTTCGGTGGTAATTTGCATGATCATCTTCCTTTCTGTGCGGGGCCTGGCAGCCCTGCGGGCTGCGTTCCAAGGGCCAGCGCCCTTGAAACGTATTTCTCTAAAACGATTTGTTTTGGCTCGGTGAAAAGAAATAGGGTTGGAAAAAGCGTTCTCAACGGATGCAGGCATTGAAATGGGTCACGGGTCCAGTCGGCTCCTGTCCCGGGGGAACAGGCTGGCCTGCCGGATGTTGTCCAGTCCGCACAGCTGCATGGTCAGCCGCTCCAAGCCGATACCCAGCCCCCCGTGGGGCGGCATGCCGTGTTTATGGATCATCAGGTAGCTTTCAAAGTCCGCCGGATCCATGCCTCTGGCCTTCATCTTGGCCACCTGCTGGCGGTAGTCGTGGATGCGCTGGCCGCCGGTGGTCACCTCCAGCCCCCGGAACAGCAGGTCGAAGGACAGGGTATACGTTGGATCTTCCGGATCGTCCATAGCGTAGAAGGGCCGCTTCTTGGTCGGGTAGTGGGTAATAAACACAAAGTCGCTGCCCAGCTCCTCTCTGACGTACTGACCAATGTGGGCTTCCTCCTCCGGTTCCAGGTCGTAAGGGTCCCGGATGGAATATCCGTATTTTTCCGCCGCCAGCCGCTTGGCCCGGTCAAACCGCAGGCAGGGGATGCGGGAGGCGTCTGGCAGCTTTACGTCCATCAGAGCCAGCTCCCGGTGGTACTGCGTTTTCAACAGGTTCATGGCGTGGGCCAGAAAACCGACCTCCACCTCCATGATGTCGTAAAAGGAGCGGATATAGCCCATTTCCAGGTCTAGGCCGGTGTACTCGTTCAGGTGTCGAGGGGTGGCGTGCTTTTCCGCCCGGAACACAGGACCCACCTCGAACACCCGCTCATACGCCCCCACCATGGTTTGCTTGTAGATCTGGGGGGACTGGGCCAGACAGGCTTTTTTGCCGAAGTAGTCCAGCCGGAAGAGGTTGGAGCCTCCCTCCGCACCGGCGCTGACGATCTTAGGGGTGTGGATTTCGGTGAAGCCCTCCCGGGTCAGATAGTCCCGGAAGGCCTGGGCCAGCCCCTCCTGGAGCTTGAACACCGCCCGGCGGCGCAGGTCCCGGAGGACCACCGGACGCAGGGGCAGCTCAGCGTCCAGGCGGATATCCAGTTTTCGCTTGGCCAGGGAGACGGGCATGGGGGCGGCGGGGGAGGATAGGACGGTGATCTTCTCCACCCCGATCTCCCAGCCGCCGGGGGCACGGGATTCGGACCGGACCAGACCGGACAGCTCCACGGTACACTCCTCACACAGCCCATCCGATAGCACCTGGGGATTACACACGCACTGGATGGCCCCGTCCGCCATGCGCAGGGTCAAAAAGGTAATGCCCCCCATGTCCCGCAGGGCGTGGACCGCGCCGTGGACGGTAACGGACTGGTTATTCAGCCCGCCCTCCGCGATGGTTTGATAGCTGATTGCTTTTGTGGTTTTGCCGGTGACGAACTTCATATTTCTCAGTCCTTCCTATTTGTTTTCGCGCGGCGCGCTTCTGAATAGAAAACGTCCCGGAGTGTACAATTACACACTCCGGGACGGAATTCACACACATGATTTCCGCGGTACCACCCGCGTTGCCCCTCCAACAAGGGACCTCTTTCGAGCCCCGGTAACGTGGGGAGAACGGGCAGCCCTACACCACACCCTCTTTGGGGGTTCGGACTGCCGGCTCAGAAGTGTTGCGCTTCCTCGTCTTTCCGGGGCGGGCTTTCAGTCGGTGACCCGCGTTCTCTGTCGGACGCCTCGAGGGGCGGTCTTCGTCGATGCCTTTGAGATTTTGATTTGTTGTGGCACATTCTACGCTGTTTTTTTCAAATTGTCAATGATTTTTTTGAAATAGGTGAAATCGCACAAAGGGAAAGTGAAATTTTCGTAGCGCTGTCCTGGATTTTGTGATATGATGGAAAAAATTCTGTTTGGGAGGGGCAAAGGCTTATGAGAAGCTGGGAACAGCTGGAACAAGCGTGCAGGGACTGCCAGCGGTGCGCCCTGGCTGACACCCGGACCAACGTGGTGTTTGGGGTAGGTCCCCACGACGCAGAGATCATGATGGTGGGAGAGGGTCCAGGGGAGCACGAGGACGAGCAGGGAATCCCCTTTGTGGGCAAAGCGGGTCAGCTGCTGGATGAGATGCTCTCCCTCGTGGGCCTGAGCCGGGAGAAAAACGTATACATCTGCAACATCGTCAAGTGCCGCCCGCCCAAGAACCGGGACCCGCTGAACACCGAGCAGGATGCCTGCATCGACTTTCTCCGGGGACAGGTAGCCCTGCTGCGGCCCAAAATCATCGTGTGCCTGGGTCGGGTGGCGGCCAACCGTCTGATTCATGACGATTATAAGATCACCAAGGAGCACGGCAAGTGGGAGGAAAAGGCAGGCGTTTATATGACGGGAATCTACCACCCCGCCGCCCTGCTGCGGGACCCATACAAAAAGCCGGATACCTTTGTGGACCTAAAGGCCATCCAGGAAAAAATCCGCCAGGTATGCCGCCATACGGTACTGCTGTCCCCCATCCCCCCAGCGAATGGATAATAAAAAACCGCTCCGTTTCTCAGGAAAACGGAGCGGTTTTGCTTATCGGCTCAGCTGGGGCTTTTTTCTGCCGGCAGCCAGACCGATGCCCATGATGATGAGGGAGGCCAGGATGCCGATGAACAGCGAGTCAAAGGAGATGAGGCTGTTGAACACGGTGCCGAACAACAGCACGCAGATGGGAGCGATGATAATGGACGCCATGGCGAACTTCCGGTCAATCCGCCCGGGCAGCCACAGGGCGGCGCACAGGGGCAGAAAGACCACCGCCCCCCGCAGGCCCATGGACATGAAGGCGAACTGCAAAATGGTGTCCCCAAGGCTGCCGGTGGACATGCAGCAGGCCAGGGCCAGCACCGCCACGATCCACACCTTGGACAGCCAGGATTCCTTCCTGGGGTCGTCAAACTTGTGGGTGACACGCTTGACGATATCGTTGTTCAGAATGGAGGAGATACCCAGGGCCAGCCCCGCCCCGGTGCCCACCACGGCGATGAACAGCGTGCCCAGGATGACCCCCGCCAGCACCGGAGGCATCTCGGCGGTGACGAAGGTGGTCAGGGCGGTCTTGGCGGTGAGGCCGGGGTAGAGGGCGGCGTTGGCCCGCATATAGAGACCCACCAGGATGCCTCCCACTCCAATGGGCGGGATGAGGAAGGCAGACAGTAAAGCGCCCCGCCGGGCGGCGCCGTCGGTCTTGCCGGAGAGCACCGCCTGAGCGTAGGTCTGGGTGGTGAGCACACCCAGCACCAGGCTTAGCCCAGCGCCGATATCCTCCCCCGCGCCCCGGGCGATGAGGCTGAAGAAATGGATTCCTTCAGGGTTATCGATGTTGTGGACCATATCGGCAAAGGGACCGACGCCCCCCACCAGGGCCAGCACCACCCCGGCGCAGCCCAACATGGACACATAGAGCAGGATGGTCTTGACCACGCCCACCATGCCCGCGCCCTTGGTGCCGCCGAACACCACATACAGCACCATGAAGGCCGCAGAGATGATCAGCTCCGGCACCACCCCCATGTCAGGGAACAGCACCGCGATGACGGCGGTGGCGGAGATGAGCTGGGAGATGATGTTGATGAAGGTGCCGACAGAGTTGAGGATGGAGGCGGCCATGCCAGCCCCATCCCCGTACTCCTTGCGGATCATACCCACCAGGGTGGGGCAGCCCTGCCGGCGCAGAGGGCCTACATAGCCTAAGGCCAGGATCAGGCAGGCGATGCCGCCGCCCAGGGTGAACCACCAGGCGGCCATGCCGTAATTATAGGCCAATTGGGCGGTGCCTACGGTGGACGAGCCGCCCACCAAGGTGCCAATGATGACGCCGGCGATGATGGGGGCGCCGTTTTTGGAGGAGGCGCCCGCCTTGTTCTTGGTACCGGAGTAGATGCTCAGTCCGGCGATCAGCGCGATGGTGACCACCAGACCTACAATCATCCAGGTATCCATGCTTACTCCATGCACCCGATGTGCTCGGGGATGATCAGCTCGGCCTCCGTCTTGGAGACTACCTCATCCACCGTCACGCCCGGGGCCAGTTCCTCCAGTACCAGGCCCTGGCCGTTGTAGTGGAGCACGCACAGCTCGGTGACGATGTAGTCCACCTCGTGGGCGGCGGTGAGGGGGAGGGAGCACTTTTTCAGGATTTTGGGACCGCCGGACTTGGTGCAGTGCTCCATGGTGACGATGACCAGGTTGGCCCCGGCCACCAAGTCCATGCCGCCGCCCATCCCGGGCACCTTCTTGCCCGGAATGATCCAGTTGGCCAGGTTGCCCTCCTGGTCCACCTCCAGGGCGCCCAGCACGGTGGCGTCCACATGGCCGCCCCGGATGAGGCCGAAGCTCATGCAGCTGTCAAAGGTGCAGCCCCCGTCTACGATGGAGGCGGGCTGGCCGCCGGCGTTGACCACGTCGTGGTCCCAGTCCTCGGCGGTGGGGGTGGGGCCGATGCCGATGAAGCCGTTCTCCGACTGGAGCTGGATTTCCACCCCGTCGGGCAGATAGTTGGCCACCTGAGTGGGCATGCCGATGCCCAGGTTGACCAGGTCGCCGTCCCGGAAGAAGCGGGCGGCGCGGCTGACGATCAATTCTCTTCCCTGCATTGCATACCCCTCCTTTACAGCTGAACGACCATGTCCACGCACGCGCCGGGGGTGCAGACCTGGTCGGGGTCGATTTGACCCACCTCCACGATCTCCTCCACCTCGGCGATGACGAAGTCAGCGGCCATGGCCATCATGGGGTTGAAGTTCTTGCCGGCCCGGCGGTACACCAGGTTGCCCGAGGTGTCCGCCTTCCAGGCCTTGACAATGGCCACCTCGGCGCGCAGAGGGGTCTCCAGCAGATAGGTCTTGCCGTCCACCACGATCTCCTGCTTACCCTCAGCCACGATGGTGCCCACGCCGGTGGGGGTGAGCACACCGCCCAATCCGCAGCCGCCGCAGCGGATGCGCTCGGCCAGGGTGCCCTGGGGCACCAGGGTGACGGAGAGGGTGCCGGCGTTCATCTGCTCGGCCACCTTAGGGTTGAGGCCCACGTGGGAGGCCACCAGGCTGGACGCCCGGCCCTCCACGATAAAGGTGCCGATGCCGTCAGCTTTGTCGTTGCCCGCGTCGTTGGCGATGATGTGCAGGTCCTTGATGCCGGTGTCCGCCAGGGCACGGCAGAATTTATTGGGGGAGCCCACATTGGTGAACCCGCCCAACATGACGGTCATGCCGTCATGGCATTTGGCCAGGGCCTGGTCCAGTGTGGCGACCTTGGATCTTGGCATTTCTTCGTTCCTTCTTTCTTTTCTTGTTCAGACGGGGCTGTGCCCCGATAGGACGCCCCATAGGGGCGATGGGGACGTCTTAGACGGGGTCGTCCAGGAATTTTTTCTCCAGACGAAAGACCTCGAACAGCTGCTTGTCCCGCTTGGCCTTGAGCTCTTCAATGTCTACATCGGAGTAGTCGTAGAAGCCCTTTCCGGTTTTGATGCCCAGCTCGCCCCGGTCCACCATCTCCTCCAGGACATGGGGGATGGGCTCATCAGCAGGAGGATGGGGCATTTCGTAGCTGTGGTTACGGAAGTTGTTGGCGGTCATATCCACCCCGCCGAAATCCATGCGCTTGCACAGACCCAGCACACAAGCGCGAGGGATGAAGCTGGCCTTGACGGCCAGATCAATGGCCTCGGCGTCGCAGTAGCCATGCTCCAGCAGGTAGAACACCTCCTGGTTGATGCACTGCTGCAGGCGGTTGGCAATGTAGCCCCGGATGAACTTCTTCATGAGCACGGCAGTCTTGCCACATTTCTTCAGCAGAGCCATAGCGGTGTCCGCCAGCTCCTGGGGGGCCTGCTCGCTCTTGACCACCTCCACCAGGGGGATGAGCTGGGGGGGAGAATACCAGTGGCAGATGAGCTGCTGGGGCAGCAGTTTCTCGGGCACGATCTCAAAGATGTTCATGGCCGAGGTGTTGGAGGCGATGATGGCCTCGGGGCCCACACAAGAGGCCAGCTGCTGGTACAGGGCGGCCTTGGCGTCCCGGTTCTCCACAATGGTCTCCTGGATGAAGTCGGCGCCGGCCACCGCCTCCTCTACGGTCATGGCAAAGGAGACCCGGGCGTAGATGGACTCCACGTCCTCCGCCTTGATCTCGCCCTCCTGGGCGAAGGTGTCCAGCTGGGCGCGCAGGGCGGCCTTGGCCTTTTCCCGGGTGGCCTCAGACCGGGTCCACATGGTCACCTGATAGCCGCCCATGGCGTACACCTGGGCGATGCCGGGACCCATGGTACCGGCACCCAGCACGGCGATCTTCTTGATGTCTTGCAGTGTTTTCATAACTTAAACACCTCAAAAAATTTGTCGAGTTGCAAGGACTGCGTCCTTGTGGGCTGCCAGGTCTCGCCTGGCGGCGACCTACTTTTCGCTCGTGCGAAAAGTAGGCAAAAGCCAAAGGCTTCGCCTTTGGGGAACGATTTTCCCGACCCCATTTCTTTTGACAGCGCCAAAAGAAACGGTGTCGGACCGCCAAAGAAAAGCGCTGTGCTGGTCCTTCAATGCGACCCTCTATAGACCGGCGCGCAAAGGCTGGATACCCGAAGCATCCCCTTCCGCTGCCGCTCCACAGTACCATGTTCCAATACTTGCACCCCAAGAGACTGCGCCTGGTCTGCCTTGCTTTCGCAACAGACATACCCTGTAGATGCGGCCTTTGCCATGACTGCCTGGTAGCTAAGGCCAAGGCGCAGGAGGAGTGCTGGCTCCAGCCTAGCTTGTAGTAGGCGTGCATCATGGGCCCGGCGACTTCTACAACTGCCAGCGCAGCGGCAGCGGAAAACGGGCGTAGGGTGCGTCAGTCTACCTCAACGCCGGATGGGGGACGGCGCACTATCCTATCCTGCGCCCCCGTAAATGGGGCCCCCGCCGGAGCTCAGCGAAGCGGGTCCGGTGGGGAGAGGACGAGAAACGGAGCTGAGCGGACTTTGCGAGGACGAGGGGGTTCTTAGGGGGTAAGGGCCCTATGGAGCCCGGCCGACCTTCGGGCCGGCGCTCCATCCGGGCCCGTCCCCCTGAGCGTGTCTTTGGGTACTTTCTGCACGAGCAGAAAGTACTCCGCCGGAGGCCGGGACAGCCTCATGGGGTTGTAGGGGCCTGCCCCTCATCCGCCCCCTTGTGGGGGTACATTCCCCCAAGGGGGAAGGCTTGCCCGCCAGGCGAAACCTGGCAAAATAAAGATTTCCTGTGGCTTTTTGCGCCCATCATCTTCCATATTTTTCTATTTTTCGGAGGTCCGTCATGAAGCAGCTCCTTCACATCCTAGACCAGGTCCCGGAGTTCCAGCAGCTGCTGGACGCGCTGGACGCGGGCCGCTCCCCGGCGGCGGTTTCCGGCCTGTCCCCGGTCCACCGGGCCCATTTCGCCGCGGGTATCCGGCGGCACTGGGACTGCCCGGTGGTGATGGTGTGCGCCGATGAGGATGAGGGCCGCCGTCTGGCCGCCGACCTGACCGCCTTTACCGGGGAGGAAGTCACGCTGCTGGCCGCCCGGGAATTTCTCTTCCACGACTCTGCCGTGGCCTCCCGCCAGTGGGAGCACCGGCGCCTCGCCGCCTTCCATGCCATGGCTCGGGGGCAGGCCCCCCTCATCGTAGCCACGGTGGAGGGCCTTTTGCAGCGCACCCTCTCCCCGGAGGAACTGGCAGAGCACACCGTCACCATCGAAAATGGCGGGCAGTACGACCTGGACAGGCTGGCCGACCAGCTCTCCGCCCTGGGCTATACCCGGTGCGAGCAGGTGGAGGGCGTCGGCCAGTTCGCCCTGCGGGGGGGCATTCTGGATGTGTACTCCCCCGCCCAGGACCACCCGGTACGCATTGAGTTCTGGGACACCGACGTGGACTCCATGGGCCTGTTCGACGTAGGAAGCCAGCGGCGGGTGGCCCGGCTGGAGCGGGCGGTGTTTCTCCCGGTGAGCGAGGCCCTGCCCACCCGGGATGAAAACGGCCAGTGGCAGCGCACCCCCGACCGGCTGCTCCCCGCCCGATACCAGCGTCTCACCACCGCCGCCCACCACCTGCCCGCCGGGGCGGTGGTGTGCTTTTCCGAGTCTGGCCGGGTGGCAGAGCGGGCCAAAACCTGGTTGTGGCAGCTGAACGAGGATGTAAAGAGCCTCATGGAGCAGGAGTTGGTGGACGGCAAACACGCCATCTTTGCCGCCGACCTGGGCCAGCTCATGGCGGTGTTTTCTGAGTTTCCCCTGTGCTTTCTGGACTCCTTTGCCACCTCCTCCACCCCCCTGCCCCCCAAGGCCCTGCTGGCCGCCCAGGGGCGGCAGCTGTCCTCCTTCGGGGCCAGCCTGGAGACAGCGGCCGCCGACCTGTCCCAGTTTCAGCGCGCCGGCGCGGCCACGGTAGTGCTGGTGGGCAGCGAACAGCGGGCGCTGAACCTCCAGGCCCTGCTGCGGGAGCAGAAAATCCGCTCCGCCGTGGACTTCCAGCTCCACGACCTGCCCGCCCCCGGCGGCGTCACCATCGCCGTGGGGGGGCTGTCGGCGGGATTTGACTATGTGGGCAGCGGCTGGGCGGTGCTCACGGAGGGCCAGGGCCAAACCCGGCGGCGGACCAAGCGCCTCAAACGCTCGGAGGACCGGAGGCGGGTGGACTCCTTTACCGACCTGTCCCCCGGCGACCTCATCGTTCACGAGCACCACGGCATCGGCCGGTTCGTGGGCATGGTGAAGATGCAGGTGGACGGGGTGCAGAAGGACTACATCAAGCTGGCCTACGCCGGCACCGACACCCTCTACCTGCCCGCCACCCAGCTGGATTCCATCTCCAAGTACATCGGCGGCGGGGACGAGCCGGAGAAAAAGAAGTTGTCCAAGCTGGGGGGCGCCGACTGGGAGCGGGCCAAGAGCCGCACCCGGGCGGCGGTGAAGGACCTGGCCAAGGGGCTGATCCAGCTCTACGCCCAGCGCCAGCGCCAGCCGGGGTACGCCTTCTCCCCCGACTCCCCCTGGCAGAAGGAATTTGAGGAAGACTTTCCCTACAACGAGACGGAGGACCAGCTGCGGTCCATCGCGGAGATCAAGCGGGACATGGAGACCGCCCGGCCCATGGACCGGCTGCTATGCGGCGACGTGGGCTACGGCAAGACGGAGGTGGCCCTGCGGGCGGTGATGAAGTGCGTGCTGGACGGCAAGCAGGCCGCCATTCTGGTGCCCACCACCGTCCTGGCCCGGCAGCACTACCTCACCGCCAAGAGCCGCTTTGCCAAGTATCCGGTGGAGATCGAGGTGGTCAGCCGCTTCCGCACTCCCGCCCAGGTGAAAAAGGCGGTGGCGGGGGTACAGGATGGCTCGGTGGACGTGCTCATCGGCACCCACCGGCTGCTCCAGAAGGACATCCAGTTCAAGAACCTGGGCCTGCTGGTCATCGACGAGGAGCAACGCTTCGGCGTCACCCACAAGGAGCGGCTCAAGGAGATGTCCAAGCAGGTGGACGTGCTCACCCTGTCCGCCACCCCCATCCCCCGGACGCTGAACATGGCCCTTTCCGGAATCCGGGACATGTCTGCCATCGAGGAGCCTCCGGCGGACCGCCAGCCGGTGCAGACCTATGTGCTGGAGCACGACTGGTCGGTGCTGGCCGACGCCATGCGCCGGGAGCTGGAGCGGGGCGGCCAGGTGTACTA
>ERZ1106929.2131-NODE-2131-length-14156-cov-4.112758_pt1 | contig 14156 bp, 10 predicted proteins | sample MGYA00403662_ERZ1106929 | MGnify/ENA primary metagenome ERZ1106929 (study PRJEB35170, sample SAMEA104062442) | human gut metagenome | biome: human gut; feature: human-associated habitat; material: faeces | place: Denmark | collected 2013-02-20 ... | reverse complement strand
TGCAACAAAATCAGGAGGGTATTTATATTATGTTAAAAGCGAAGAGACTGAAATCGATGTTCGTGCTGTATTCAGCATGCGCAGTAATGGCAACTGGTTTTACCAGTAAGGCAGCCTCTGAACAGCCGGAAGTAACAACAATCACAGAAACAAAAGGGGAAAATACGAATACACACACTGCTGTACAGGCGATATCACAGAATATCGTGGCATCTGCGCAGGAAATGACGGATGCAAGCCAGCAGGTAATTGCAGACAATATAGCGAAAAAAGAAGAGGAAGAACGCCTCGCAAGAGAAAAGGCAGAGCAGGAAGCAAAAGAAAAAGCAGAACGCGAAGCAAGAGAAGCATACGTAAGAGCCAATCAGGAACTGCTTGCATCCATCATCTACTGCGAAGCAGGAAACCAGCCGTATGAAGGACAGGTTGCCGTCGGTGCGGTGATCATGAACCGTGTAAAGAGTGGAAGTTATCCGAATTCCATCGAAGAAGTCATCTATCAGTCCGGGCAGTTCGGACCGGCAGCGACCGGATGGCTGAACAGAGTGAGAAGTTCAAAGGGATATTCACAGACAGCTCTGCAGGCTGCTGTAGATGCGTTGAATGGCTCGAATCCGATTGGAAACTGTCTGTATTTTGATCAAGGCGGTGCCGGAATGAAGATCGGGGCACATTATTTCCACTAACATTTGTAGAAATAATATAGAAAGAAATGCATATGGAATGGAGCCGGGGTTCTTCAGAAATTCGAAAGAAATCTTAAGAAAGCCGGAATTGACAATTGCATGACAAATGTATTACGATAAGAGGGCAAAAGTGTTAAACTTTTGTCCTTTTTGTCACCGCGCATTAGAAAAGATGACGATGGTAACTTACGCAGATAAGGACAGAGTTTGAAGTATGGGGAGAAGAAAGATTGTATAAGATTTTAATCGTGGAAGATGATGAAACAATAGCAGGCGGACTGAAAAACCATTTGGAAAAATGGAATTATCAGGCAGAATGTATGACAGATTTTAAAGACGTAATGGGAAAATTCGTGGAATTTGAGCCGCAGCTTGTGTTATTGGACATTGTGCTTCCATTTTTTAATGGATTTCACTGGTGTCAGGAGATCCGGAAGATATCGAAGGTGCCGATCATCTTCCTGTCATCGGCAAATGACAATATGAATATTGTGATGGCAATGAATATGGGCGGCGACGAATTCATCGAGAAACCGTTTGACCTGAATGTGGTAACGGCAAAGGTGCAGGCCGTGTTAAGAAGAACCTATGAATTCCGTGGAACGGCAGATGTCATGGAGTGGAACGGTGCGATCCTGAATCTGGCAGATGCGACAGTTCTGTATCAGGACCAGAAACTGGAACTGAGCAAGAACGAATTCAAGATTCTGCAGATACTTCTGGAAAATACAGGGAAGATCGTAAGCCGTGAAAGTATTATGACGAGACTCTGGGACAGCAATGAATTTATTGATGACAATACACTGACGGTCAATGTGGCAAGACTTCGTAAAAAAATGGAACAGATTGGCCTTGGCGGAAAGATCATCACAAAAAAAGGAATAGGATATATGGTGGAGGCATGAAACTGTTAATAGCATTTTTTAAAGATAAAACAAGAGAGATCAGCCTTTATGCCGGAACGGTCGGAATATTTATTGTTGTAGCATTTCTTTATAATATCAGGATGGATGCGTTGAAATATGCACTGCTGCTGGTGATATTGTGGCTGCTCCTTTATGTAATAACGGAATATCATCGCTTCCGGAAGAAGCATCTTCTGCTGGAACGGTTTAAGAAGAGCACGCAGGAGTGCACAAAAGAACTTCCAGAGTGTAGGAATCTTCTGGAACTGGATTATCAGGAATTACTGGGGATCTTTGACGAAAAGATTCGGGAGTTGAAATCAGAGGCAAGAATCAAAGGCCAGGACTTAAGTGATTATTATGGTATGTGGGTGCATCAGATCAAGACACCTATCGCTGCGATGCACATATTGCTGCAATCGGTGGAAGATGAAAATCCGGCACTGCCGGAATTAAAAGAGATGAAGATGGAACTTTTTAAAATGGAACAGTATGTGGAGATGGTGCTGACGTATCTCCGCATGGAAGATATGTCCGGGGATCTGCAGTTTGAGAAGGTATCTTTAGATAAGATTCTGAAACAATCTGTCCGGAAATATTCTCAGATGTTTATTCTTCAGAAGATCCGTCTGGATTACCGGCCGGTGGAACGAATAGTTCTTACAGATGAAAAATGGCTGGAGTTTGTGACAGAACAGATTCTGTCTAATGCTTTGAAATACACAAAGAATGGCGGCGAGATCAGAATCTGTCTGGAAGAAAAAAGAGGACGGGAGTGTCTGGTGATCGAGGATAATGGAATCGGTATTCAGGCAGAAGATCTTCCTAGAGTATTTGAAAAAGGGTTTACCGGATATAATGGAAGAGCAGATAAGAAGTCTACCGGTATTGGACTGTATCTTTGCAAAAAGATCATGGATAAGATGGGACATAAGATATGGATTGATTCAGAGGTGGGAAAAGGAACCCGTGTATATCTGGAACTGACAAGGAAAGAATGGAATCCGGAATAACGATCAGACAAAAAGAGAAAAACCTTACAGGAATGTAAGATTAAACAGGGGAAATGTCACATGCTTCGATGGCAGGATATTTCCTCTTTTTTTATAATAGATACCGTAAAGAAGAAATCTTAAAAAGAAAGGAAGAAAAACTTATGTCATTACTGGAAGTAAAAAATGTGAAGAAGATATATACGACTCGTTTTGGGAGCAATCAGGTAGAGGCTTTAAGAGATGTGAATTTTACGGTAGAGCGCGGGGAATATGTTGCAATCATGGGAGAGTCTGGATCGGGAAAGACGACTTTGCTGAATATTCTGGCGGCACTTGATAAACCGACAGAAGGAAAGGTTTATTTAAAAGACAGGGATCTGGGGAAATTAAAAGAAAAAGAGATCGCAACGTTCAGACGTCAGAATCTCGGCTTTGTATTTCAGGATTTTAACCTGTTAGATACATTTTCATTAAAGGATAATATATTCCTGCCACTGGTATTATCCGGAAAGAAATATCCGGAGATGGAAAAGAGATTAAAACCGATTGCAGAAAAACTTGGAATTGAAAAACTACTGGAGAAATATCCATATGAGGTGTCCGGTGGGCAGAAACAAAGAGCTGCAATTGCAAGAGCACTGATCACGAAACCACAGCTGATTCTTGCCGATGAACCTTCGGGAGCACTGGATTCGAAAGCGGCAGACAGTCTGATGAATCTTTTTACAACGATTAACAAGGAAGGTCAGACGATTGTTATGGTGACACATAGTGTGAAAGCGGCGAGTAGTGCGAAAAGGGTGCTTTTTATCAAGGACGGAAAAGTATTCCATCAGCTTTACAGGGGGAATCTTACGAACGAAGAAATGTATGAAAGAATTTCAGATACGCTGAAGATTCTTACCACAGGAGGTGAGGAGGATGAATAATTTCATCTATGAAAAACTTGCTGTGACCAATCTTAAGAATAACCGTAAGACCTATGTACCCTATATCTTTACAGGTGTTCTGACCGTCATGATGTTCTATATCATTGATGCACTGAGCAGGGGGGATGGTATTACCCAGAATACATTGAAGATATGTCTTCAGTATGCAACGGGTGTGATCATTGTATTTGCAGTGATTTTTCTGTTCTATACGAATAGTTTCCTGATCAAACGACGAAAGAAAGAGATCGGAGTATACAATATTCTTGGAATGGGAAAGCGGCATATTGCACGAATGATGGCAGTTGAGACGATCCTGACGGCGGGAATCAGTATTCTTGGCGGTCTGGTGTTTGGAATAATATTTGGGAAACTGATGTATCTGCTGCTCCTTAAGATTCTGCACAACAGCGTAGATATGCAGTTTTCGGTCAATGGGACTGCAATTGTACAGACTGTCATATTATTTGCAGGAATTTTTCTTCTGACGTATTTATATAACATTTTACAGATACAGCTGGTGAATCCGGTGGAACTTCTGCACGGAGGCAATCAGGGGGAGAAAGAGCCGAAGAGCCGATGGCTGCTTGTGATCGTCGGTGTGGCGGCACTTGGCAATGGCTACTGGATTGCACTTACAACAGAGGCACCGTTAGAAGCACTTTTGAAATTCTTTGTTGCAGTGGTCTGTGTGATTATTGGAACTTATGCACTTTTTATTGCCGGAAGCATTGTGGTATTGAAAATACTCCAGAAAAATAAAGCTTATTATTATAATCCAAAGCATTTTACCAGTGTATCAGGCATGATCTATCGTATGAAACAAAACGGAGCGGGACTTGCGAACATCTGTGTGTTAAGTACGATGGTGCTGGTTATGGTATCCACAACGGTATCTTTGTATGCGGGAATGGAAGATATCCTGGACTCACGTTTCCCGAGAGATGTTTCAATTGTCTGCAATGAAGCCGATACAAATAATGAAGAGACTCTTCAGAGACTGATAAAAGAACAATGTGAGAAAGCAGGGGTAAAAATAACAGACAGAGTCCGGTACAGATATGGCAGTATGAATGCGGTTTTGAAAGGAAATAATCTGGAAAAGGTAGAGCAGTACTATCCGGACAATCATTTTTACTATGTAGAGATGATCACACAGGAAGAGTATAACCGGATAGAAAAACAGAATGTTTCGTTAAAGGAACAGGAGATACTGACCTATACCACGAACGGCAAATGTGGAAAAAAACAGATAAACATTGCAGGACAGAACTATCAGGTGAAAAAAGAACTGTCCGAGATGACGAGCCAGCCGAAGAGCACGGCAGAAATGTATAAGACATTATACATTGTATTTGCAAATGCAGAGCAGATTGAACGTATCGAGTCATTTTCTTATGCAGATAAATTCAACCTGAAGGGAGATGACGGAAAACAAAAAGAGGCACTGGAACAGATACAGAACGAATTTTATGAAAAGTTTCCGGATGGAACGATGGAAAGCCGTATGTTAAGCCGTTCTTCTTTTTATAAATTGTACGGCGGACTGTTCTTTATTGGAATCTATCTGGGAAGTATGTTTATTATGGCAACGGTACTGATCATTTATTATAAGCAGATATCGGAAGGCTATGATGACAGGGAGCGTTACCAGATCATGCAGAAGGTTGGCATGAGTAAAAAAGAAGTGAAGCGTTCCATCAGAAGCCAGGTCTTAAGCGTATTCTTCCTGCCGTTGGTTGTAGCAGTGATCCATGTTGCAGTAGCCTTTAAAGTAATGACAAAAATTCTGGGAGTATTAAATTTTACGAATGTATCGTTGTTTGCGGTATGCACAATCATTACGATAGCGGTGTTTGCGGTATTCTATATCATCGTTTACAGTATAACCGCGAAAGAATATTACCGGATCGTGAATTAAGATTAAGGGTTTACCATTGACTTTGTATCTTTCAGGTTGTATTGTTGTTTTAGAATGTTTTACGAATCAAGGAGGAACTTAAAAATGACAAGAGAAGGCGAAAGAGAACTGGTAAAAGTGGAACATGTAAATGGCGGAGACGGTTATATTGTAAGAGAAGCAATGGTTACTTCGGAAGAAGTTGGAGAAGCCTGTAAGATGTATGCCAAGATTCATCTGGATCCGGGATGTGAAGTAGGATACCATTATCATCATGGTGAGACGGAGTCTTACTTCATTCTGACCGGACACGGAACTTATGACGATAACGGCGAAAAACAGCCGGCAAATCCTGGCGATCTGTTCCTGTGTAAAGACGGAGATGCACATGGAATTAAGAACACCGGTGATGAAGAACTTACCTTTATGGCATTGATCTTAAAAAAATAATATTGGGAAATATGAAAAACACCTGTCTGTAACTTGGATTATTTCAGGAATGATACCGGGCTGCAGACAGGTGTTTGTATTGCCATGCATTCGTAAGAAGCTGCCGGTGGCAGGTTCTCTGCATTGATTATAATGAACGGAATACATCCAGCAGCCGGTCATTATCCTCTGGATTCATAATGCAGAACCGTACATATTCTCCGTTCAGGCTTTCGAAAGAAGAACAGTCCCGGATCATGAGATTCTGGTGAATCGCCTTTTCAAAGACATCGAAAGAAGTGAGTCCTTCTTTTAAAATCCTTACAAGGACAAAGTTGGCATAAGCAGGATAAATCTTTACGGTATCCAGTCCGGAAAGCTCTGTGCACATTCTGGTGCGCTCGGAATCAATGAGAGTCCAGGTCTTCTTAATATAATCGGTATCTTTCAACATCCGTTCTCCGGCATAAGCTCCGACACTGTTCAGGCTCCACGGATTCTGGTGGGTAAGAAGCGTCTGAAGAAATGCCTGATTACTGGTGAGACCATAACCAAAGCGAAGTCCAGGTGCGGCGAAGAACTTGGATACACCGCGGATGACCATGAAGTTGTCGAATTCCGGTACAAGAGAAACTGCAGAGAGGGAAGTGCCTTCCGGTGCGAATTCGATATAAGTCTCATCGATCATAACGAAGATACCAAGTGACCGGCATACGGTTAACAGCTTTTTCATATCAGCGGTGCTGATGGCTGAAGAGGTCGGGTTGTTCGGATTACAGATGATCAGAAGATCAATATCACTTTTCAGTGTATCGGTCAGATCGGAAATATCCAGTCTGAAATCCTGTTCTTCTTTCAGATTATAATATTCCAGTGTGCCGCCGACCAGATTCAGCTCTCTTGCATATTCGGAATAGGTCGGTCCCAGAAGCAGCGCTCTTTTTGGTGCGCGCTGGCTGATCAGAAGTGAGATAAGCTCCGTAGAACCATTTCCGACAACAATATGTTCCGGCGAGGTATTGGTATATGCAGCAATTGCTTTTTTCAGATCTGTATAATCTCTGTCTGGATAACTGCTGATGATATCCAGATGTTCTGCGAGATCTTTTTTTACCTGTCCGGATAATCCGAGCGGGTTTACATTGGCGCCGAACAAAACAATCTTTTCCTTATCAAGGTGATAATAATCTGCGATCTTTTCCAGATCGCTTCCGTGAAATTCTGGTTTTTTTTTCATAATTTTCCATCCTATCGACACAATTTTGATATTTTCTCTTTCCGGCATTGCCATTCGTTGACAAACAATGCTATAATTTATTATAGTATGTTTTAAGAAAAAAGCAACGAAAGAAGCAGGTGTAGGACTTGAAAAATAAAATCCAAAAATTTTCAAAAGGCGACTTTCAGTTGATACGACCTGATGTTATATTCGATGAGACGAATCTGGTGCTCATTATAGGTGAAGGGGAAGTATACAGGGGAAGTTTTACAATGAGGGCGAATAATGAAGGCAGAATACGAGGACTCGTTTACTCGTCTTCTTTTCGTGTTCATTTTAAGGACCAGGGATTCGAGGGAAATCCGTCGAGGGTTGAGTTTACATATGACGGACGTGGGCTTCGTCCGGGACATGTAGAAGAAGGTAAATTTACGATCGTATGCAGCGGTGGTGAATATGAACTGTCGTTTACAGCTATTATAGAAAAACCATATGTGATGACAACGTATGGAAAAGTACAAAGCACAGATGATTTCCGAAAACTTGCGATCAAAGATTTTTCGGAAGCAGGAAGATTATTCCGGTCTAAAGAATTCTATGAGATTTTAAAATATGAAAATGAACGTACTTTCTATCTTTATGACAATATGCGTAAATGGTCTCTCGGTGAGCAGGCGATGGAAGAATTCATGGTGGGAATCAAGCAGAAAGAATGCATTTTCCTGACATTGCAGGGAGAAGGAATGCTGTTTGAAGATCTGACTGAGTCAACGAAAGGAACTTTGACTCTGATGAAGAATACCTGGGGATATATGCCGATCAAGATTGAGACAGTAGGAGATTTTATCCGGGTATCAAGACCGGAAATCAGTACAGAAGATTTTGTGGGAAATGCACATGAGATAGAATATGTGGTAAGAGCAGAGAAGCTTCATGGAGGACGTAATTACGGAGCACTGAAATTTGTGACACCGTATGAGACACTGACATATGAAGTGGAAGTACTGCAGAATCAGGAATATGACGAAGATCACAGGATGCCGGAACTTCTGATGGCACAGATTGTAAAAGAATATGTAGGCTATATGGCAGGAAGAGTAAGCAGAGATCATTGGGTGGACAGTGCGATCGAGAAGATGGTTACACTTCGCAAATTAGAACCACTCAATGAGGTATACCAGCTCATGCTGGCTAATATTTATCTGCTTGGAGAGAAGATAGAAGAAGCCAAATGGATTCTGGAGAATTATAATTATAACCGGTTTGCGATCGGGAAAGATCCACTGACAAACTGTTATTATCTTTACCTGACTGCAAAAATCCGTGGAGACGTGAATTATGAAGAACGGGTACTGGATGAGATTGGAAAGACATATATGCGTCATCAGGATTCCTGGTGGCTGCTTTATATGATCCTGAATCTGGATACACGCTATAAAAATCCGTACAAACGTCTGGAAGTTCTGGAACAACAGTTTGAATATGGAATTCATTCGGTTATGTTCTATCTGGAAGCATATCTGTGTTATCAGGAAAAGCCAACGCTTCTTAAAAAGCTCGGAACATTCGAGATACAGGTGTTGAATTTTGCTACAAAATACCGGATGATGACAAAAGAACTGGCCCTTTATATTTCAAATTTTGCCAGCCAGCAGAAGAAATACAGTGATAATCTTTTCAGAATCCTGGAAAGAATCTATAAGATGTACGATGAACCGATGATCCTTAATACAATCTGTACACTTCTGATCAAAGGAAATAAAACAGAGAAAAAGTATTTCTTCTGGTATCAGAAGGCAGTAGATTCGGATCTTAAGATCGCACAGCTTTATGAATACTATATGATGACAATTGATGAGGACAGTGCACACGGACCGCTTCCAAAATCACTGGTATTGTATTTTATGCATGGAAATGCACTGGATTATAAAAAAGCGGCATATCTCTATGCAAGTCTTGTGATTCATGAGGAACAGGCCGGAGATCTGTATCTGAATTACCGGGAACAGATGGTAGCATTTACATGGGAACAATTGATGAAGCGCCATATTACAGAATCACTGCGCACTTTATATAAACGCTTCTGCAAAGAAGATGAGATGTCTGCGGAGCGTATGGAGGCGATGCGTGACATTTGTTATTCCTATGAAGTAAGAACAAAAGTACGTGGTATGAAGTGCGTTCTGGTTATTGAAAAGGACGGCTCTGTCCGTCAGCGTATTCCTTATGACGAGAAGAATGGGGCAATTATATATCTGTATGACAAGGAATCAAGAATTGTCTGGGAGTCTGTGGAGGGAAGACACTATACGGATTCGATTCCGTATGAGACCAAGCGTCTGTTCTATGAACCACGTTTTGTAGATATGTGCCGAAAGTATGCGGCATCTACGGGATTCTGGAATCAGGAGCCGGAAAAAGAAAAACCAGATTATGATAAGATCCTGGCAAAAGGAATCGATGCATTTGATGATAAAGATGTATTTCTGGTATGCAGCCGGAGGATCAGAGAAGAAAATTATACAGAAGATGATTTTCTAAGTTATCTTGCGTTTGAGATGTTCAGACGCGGCCAGTATGATAAAGTGACACTGACATATCTGGCGGAGTATTATTGCGGTGCAATCGGTGATATGAAACGGCTGTGGAAAGTGCTGAAGCAGTATGGTGTGCCATCATATAAGGTCAGCGAAAGAATTATCACTCAGATGGTATTTGCAGAGACGTTATATAAAGAAGAGCATATATTTGAAGATTATTATCTGTCGGATAATGTATATTTCCGTCTGAAGCAGGCATATCTTGCATATGTATCCAGAGAATATATCGTATACGGACGTAATCTGGAAAAATGTGTATTTGAAATAATTGCAAACGAATGTGAAGAGAAAGAAGATCTGCCGGATGTATGTAAGATTGCACTCTTGAAGTATTATTCAGATAAAGAATATTCTGAGGAAATGGCGGCGGTCCTTCATCAGGTAATAAGAGAAATGTGTGAAAAACAGCTGGTATTCCCATATTACCTGAAATATCCGGAAGAATGGTTAAGAGAAGTACAGCTTTATAATAAGGTTATGGCAGCATATCGTTGTAAGCCGGGAGGAAAGGTAAGGCTGTACTATAAGATGAAGCAAAAAGAAAGAGAAGAACTTGGATACAGAGCAGAAGCCATGATGCCTGTATATGAGAATCTTTATGTAAAGCAGTTTGTGCTTTATGATGATGAGTCTGTAAGCTATTATTTCCAGGAGTCCGGAAATGGAGAAATGATCACTACAGATAAGAAGACACTGGAAACTGATAAAGAACGCATTTACGCGGGAAAATATCAGCAGTTGAATGAAATGACAGGTATGGACTCTGAGGCAGAACGCAAAAAAGCTATGCTGGAATTCGAGGAAGAAGAACAGATGGCGAATCAGATATTTAAGATATATTAATGAAGAAAGGAGGAGATGATAATGAAAAAAGGAAGTATTCTGGGAGTTGATCTGAATGAAAAAAGCTGTCAGATCAGCTACTATGATGAGAATAAAGAAGAGCCGGAAACGATGGAGGCAGCAGTAGACAATTATCAGATTCCTCTGATACTGGGATATTATAAAGACCGATGGGTTTACGGACAGGAAGCAAAACGGTTAAAAGAAGCAGGAGAAGGAGACATTGTCACACATCTGTTCCGGAAGGCCGTGAAAAGAAAAAAAGTACGTGTAGGAGAAAAGATACATGACGGAGTATGGCTCCTTGCCAAATTTGTCAGTCTGATGCTGAAAAAGTTTGAAAAGATTGATTATATTACATTTTCTGTTCCATATACGAATGTGGATATGTCAAAGATGTTAAAGGGGATCGGTAAACATATAGGTGTGCCCGGAGAGTGTGTGTTCGTACAGGATTATAAGGAAAGCTTTTGCCAGTATATGTTCTATCAGCCAAAAGAACTGTGGCAGTATGAATCGGCGTTATTCTACTGCGATGCACAGGAGATACGTGCATATATGCTCAGACGTCTGAATACAGTGAGCACAAAAAGCAGAGACATGTTCGTAACAGTAGAAGAAGTTGCCAATGCACATATGAGGGAACTTGAGGCTATTTATCCTGTGCTGAATGTGGACAAGGCGAAGGATGCCGATGAAAGCTTTAAATCATTTATTCAGAATGTGTTTGATAAAAAAGTAGTATCGTCGGTTTATCTGACAGGGGAGGGGTTTGAAAATAACTGGTATCCGAATTCTCTGAAGGTGTTATGTAACGGAAGAAGGGCCTTTCTCGGAAATAATCTTTACAGTAAAGGTGCCTGCTATTCGTCCATGCGTTATGCAGACCCTTATGACGATGGACCGATTTATCTTGATGGGACGAAGATGACAGAACAGATTTGTCTGCGCATGCGTATTGCGGGGCAGGAAGGCTGGTATCCGATCGTTGCATGGGGAACACATTGGTATGAAGCTGATGGACAGTGGGAAGTAATACTGGAAGATACATCTGATATTGAGATTCATATAGAGTCACTGGATGGAGAAGATCTTAAAGTGGAAACTGTTTCTTTGGAAGGACTTCCGGAACGTACGGATTATTCGTTGAGGCTTCAGATAGAAGTGATGTTTCTGGATGAGCGTACGTGCAGACTTCGTTTCAAAGATGTGGGATTTGGCGAGTTCTATCCGGCATCAGACTTCTTTGTAGAAAAGGAATTACATTTAGGAGGTATCAATGGGCAGTTTAATTCTTTGTCATAAAAAACGGGCCAAAAGACCTTTCGAAATATCCAGGGTGCATATGCGGATTTATACAATCGAAGAATTGTGCTATTACATCTGCAATAATCTGTATCTGATTGATTATACAATTGTGAACGAACGATTATGCAGATGGATCGGTGATGAACTGGAACTTCCGGAATTGTCATCCGAACTTCGAAGACTTCTCCGGGAAAATGGTTCCATGGAAGAATTTGTACTTACGATTCTGAAAGAATCTAATATATATGCGACAGCTGAGATCCACAAAATGCAAAGTGTTCTGGAGCAGCTGCAGTCACAGAGAGATGTAGAAAAAGAAAAATATAAGGCGGACAGCTTACAGAACAGTAAAGAATATGAATCGGCGATTCTTGTATATCAGTCTATTATTAACAGAGATTGGGATGAATCGGTAGATAAGAAGTTTTATGGGCGTGTATATGCGAGTATGGGGGCAGCATACGGGCATCAGTTTTTGTATAAAGAGGCTGCAAAAGCTTATCAGGAAGCGTATAAGATATGTGAACAGCCGGATATGTTAAAAGCATATCTCTATAGCTGCTACAGAGCGCTTCCTCATGAAGAATATATTAAGTTGTTGTCGGGAAATCCGGTGCTTCTAAGTCTCGATACTGTGATACAGAATGAAATAGACCAGACTAAAAAAGAAATTGGTCTGGATATTCCGGAAGAAAAGCTGGAAGAATGGAAAAAGGAATACCGCAGGATTGACAAACACCGCAGAATATGATAATATATCCAAAGATTTTAGTGTGATAAAGTAATCAACTGCTAAACTAGTAAAAGAGTGTAGTGGCTGTTTGGCACACGTAAAAGGAATACAGGAGGATATATGTAATGAAAAAGAGATTAGTACTGCTCCTTGTTACGGCAATGGCAGCTACAACGGTATTGGCAGGATGTGGAAGTAAAGATTCCAGTTCATCTGATAATGGGAAGAAATCGTCAAAAGAAGCAAAGGTAGAGAATGATGATGATACATTGATCGTTGGATTTGATGCTTCTTTCCCGCCATATGGATATAAAGACGACAGCGGAGAATATGTTGGATTCGACCTCGATCTTGCACAGGAGGTATGTGACAGAAACAACTGGAAACTGGTAAAACAGCCAATTGACTGGGATTCCAAGGACGCGGAACTGAATTCCGGGACGATAGACTGTATCTGGAATGGATTTACTATGAACGGTCGTGAAGATGATTACACGTGGTCAGATCCATATATTGATAACAAGCAGGTTGTAGTAGTCAGAAGTGATTCCGGTATTGATGATTTTGCCGGGCTAAAGGGAAAGCATGTGGAAGTACAGACGGATTCTTCCGCACTTACGGCACTGGAAGGGGATCAGAAAGATCTGGCGGCAACATTTGCAGATCTGAATCAGGTTGCTGAATATAATACAGCATTCATGGATCTGGAATCTGGTGCATGCGATGCAATTGCAATGGATATCGGAGTTGCGAACTATCAGGTGAATTCAAGAAAAAATCCGGATGATTATAAGATCCTGGATAAAGAAATTTCATCTGAACAGTATGCGGTTGGATTCAAAAAAGGAAATACAGAGCTGAAAGATAAAGTCCAGAAGACACTGGATGAAATGGCAGAAGACGGAACAGTGGATAAGATTGCAGAAAAATATGCAGATTACGGAGTTCCGGGAGCTCTTTGTATAGGAAAGAACGGTAAGTAAAATGAAGGGGCCAACCCCGGAGGGGATTGGCTCTTTTTTACTCGCTTGAAAGAACTGGAGGATGTAACAGATGGAGATAGGAACACTGATAAGAGAGCTTGGTGGAGGAATGTGGATTTCGGCAGAGATATTTATCCTGACATTACTCTTTTCGCTGCCTCTTGGACTAGTAGTTGCATTTGGCAGAATGTCGAAGATCGCACCGGTCAGATGGATTTCAAAATTATACATATCAATTATGAGAGGAACACCGCTGATGTTGCAGCTTATGGTGGTGTATTTCGGACCTTATTATCTGTTTGGAATGCGAATTTCCACAGGATATCGTATGACAGCAGTACTGATTGGTTTTGCAATTAATTATGCGGCATATTTTGCAGAAATTTACAGAGGCGGAATTGAAGCAATTCCGGTGGGACAGTATGAAGCGGCAAAGGTGCTTGGGTATTCGAAAGGTCAGACATTTTTCCGTATTGTATTTCCACAGGTGTGTAAACATATTCTGCCTGCCGTGACGAATGAGATCATTACATTGGTAAAAGATACTTCACTTGCATTTGTATTGGCGGTAACTGAGATGTTTACTATGGCAAAGCAAATCGCAGCGGCACAGACCTCTATGGTTC
>ERZ1106929.2121-NODE-2121-length-14214-cov-8.831768_pt1 | contig 14214 bp, 12 predicted proteins | sample MGYA00403662_ERZ1106929 | MGnify/ENA primary metagenome ERZ1106929 (study PRJEB35170, sample SAMEA104062442) | human gut metagenome | biome: human gut; feature: human-associated habitat; material: faeces | place: Denmark | collected 2013-02-20 ... | reverse complement strand
CTGAATTTTCACGGACCCTGTCCCTGCTGCGGCAGGAGCGGGGCGTCTCCCAGCGAACTGCCGCAGGGGATCTGGGAATCTCCCAGGCCCTGTTGAGCCACTATGAAAACGGCATCCGGGAACCGGGCCTGGCCTTTGTGGTGAAGGCCTGTGATTACTACCACGTCTCCGCGGACTTCATCCTGGGCAGGACCCTGTCCCGGGAGGGGAACATGCTGACGGAGCAGGAGATCCTGAACGCTGCGGAACCGGGCAACATCCTCCAGGGCAGCGTGCTGGCCACGCTCCAGAGCAAGCTGCTCTCCGGCGCTGTGGGGGTGCTGTTCGGCCTGCTGGGCAAGCTGAACGACAAGGCGGCCATCAACGCCGCTGCCGGATATCTGGGCAGCGCGGTGTACCAGCTGTACCGCCATCTGTACCGCACCGCCGGCGCCAACGAGGCGTACTTCTCTCTGGACCCGGCCGCCTGCACCATGGGCACAGCGGAGGCGGACATGAAGCTCTCGGAGATCCAGTACACCCGGAGCCTGCGGTCCCTGGCGGCCAAAAAGGCGGCGTTCCCGGACCTGTCCAACGAGGCCCTGACCGCCGCATACCCCGGACGGTGCCAGAGCCTGACCCAGGTGCTGAGCACCGCGGATGCCCGTCTCAGCGGCCTGACGGAGAAGACCAGATGAGCTTTCAGTCTCTGGCCTTTTTCGGCTTTCTGGCCGCAGCGCTGGCGGTGTGCCTGACAGCGGGGCGGCGCAGCCCCCGAGCGGGTGCGGCGATGCTGGCGGCGGCCTCCGCGGTATTCTACCTTCTGGGCCCCGGAGGATGGACGGTGGTGCTGGGGGGCATTGCCTGCCTGCTGGCGGGCATCTGCGTGACAGCATGCGCTATCCGCCGGATGGCCCGGTCCGGCGGCCGCCGCCGGACAATGGTTCTTGCCTGCGTCTATCACATCGCCATACTGGTGGGATTCAAGTATACGGAGTTCCTCACCGGCGGCGCGGTGGAGGTGGGCTGGGCTCCGCTGGGGCTGAGCTTTTTTACCTTCCAGCAGCTGTGGTTGCTGAAGGAGGTCTATACCGGGGAATATGTCCCCGCGCCGGGGGATTCCCTTCTGCTCTACGGGCTGTTTTTCCCCACCGTTACCTCCGGCCCCATCCTGCGGCCCGGAATCTTTTTCCCCCAGCTGCGGGAAAAGGGATTCCTCCATCCGGACTGGTCCGACGCCGCGGCGGGTATCTACGCCATCTGTTGTGGCACCATCAAAAAGGTGCTGCTGGCGGACGCCTTCGGCACTGTGGTGAACAACGGCTGGGTACATCTGGAAGAGCTCAGCGCTCCGGCGGCCTGGCTGGTGATTTTGGGGTATACGCTCCAGCTGTACTTTGACTTCTCCGGCTACTGCGACATCGCAGCCGGTGTGGCCCGGCTCTTCGGGCTCCGCCTGCCGATGAACTTTGACTCCCCGTATCGCAGCGCCTCTGTGACGGAATTCTGGAAGCGGTGGCACATCACGCTCACCACCTTCCTGCGGGAGTGCCTGTATTTCCCCCTGGGCGGCAGCCGCCGGGGCACGATCCGGACGTATTGCAATATTCTCATCGTCTTCCTGGTCAGCGGCTTCTGGCACGGGGCCGGATGGACCTTCCTGGTGTGGGGCGCCCTCCACGGCCTGGCCCAGGTGGTGGAACGGGTTTGGGGCAGGGGCCGGGACCGGCTGCCCTTTGTCCTCCGGTGGGGGCTGACCTTTCTCTTTGTCAACATCGCCTGGGTGTTCTTCCGGGCACCGGACTGTGCCGGGGCCCTGGAGCTGCTGGGCCGGGCCGTCACCGGCGGCTTTGCAAAACCGGCGGCCTGGCTGCTGGAGGGCCTTTTCGCCGAGGAGACCAGCGCGGTGCAGATGCTGATTCCCGCCTTCACGCCCTGGAAAAACATCCTGCGGGTGGTGCTGCTGTATGGGGCGGGGATGGTCGCCGTCCTCTGGCCCCGGAACACCATCCGTCGGATGGAGGACTTCCGGCCTACGCTCTGGCGGGGCGCGGCCCTCACAGTGCTGACGCTTTGGTGTGTGCTGTCCTTTACCGGCGTCACCACCTTCATCTATTCCAACTTCTGAGGAGGGCCGTATGAAGCAAGCATATCGACGCTGGGTCTGCGGCCTTCTGGCGTGTATTCTGGCGCTGCTGGCGGTCTGCGGAGCCGTTGTGTACGTGGTGGATCCCTGCCTGTATTATCGGGTGCCGGACAAGTGGCAGCCGGTGCTGTTCAATGAGCGGTACCAGATGGCGGGCCTGGCGAAGAATGTGGAGGCGGACACCGTGCTGGTGGGCACCTCCATGGCGGCCAACTACCGCTCCAGCTGGATTCAGGAGACCTTCGGCACCTCCGCGGTGCGGCTCACCATCCCGGACGGGTATTACAGCGAGTTCGACCAGGTGATGAACGTCCTCTTTCGGACCCAGGAGCCGGAGCGGGTGATCTTCGGCCTGGATGTGAACACCCTGATCCGGGATGAGAGCGGTGTGACTGCGGCCATGCCGGACTATCTCTACAACGCCAATCCGCTGGATGACATCCAATATCTGCTGAACAAGGATACGCTGTATTACAGCGCCTACACCCTGCTCTCCAACCACTGGGGAGAGGGCGACACCATCGACGAGGGATTCACCTGGGACCGGAATGAGTGGTGGAACCATATCTCCGCCCTGGAGAACTATGACCGGCCGGAGATTGCGGCGGAGGAGCTGCCCGCAGATGCCTATCGGGACGATGTGGCCGCCAATCTGGCGGTGGCGGAACGGTGGGTCACAGAGCATTCGGACACGGAATTCGATTTCTTCCTGCCCCCGTACAGCATCCTCTTCTGGGACAAGGTCATTCGGGAGGGGAGGACGGAGGCGGTGTTTGCGGCCATCCGCCAGGCAGGGCAGACGCTGCTGCAGTATGACAATGTGAAGTTCTACGGCTATCTCATGGACCCGGAGATCGTCACGAATCTGGACAACTACTGCGACTATATCCACCACTCCGGCGGCGTCTGCCGGGAGATTCTCGCCATGCTTCAAAGGGAGGAGGGCCGCCTGACAGAGGAAAATCTGGAGGAGACCCTCGCCAACTGGCGGGAATTTGTGGTACACTATGACTATGACCAGTTCTGGGACGAGCGCTTCTGGATTCAGTGGAACGCAGAACATGCTGCGGCCCCATAAAGCGGCGGCCCGGGGAGGAACCCTGTGACAGGAGACTCCCAGGCGGAGCAGAGCCGCCCGGCGGCGAATGCCGCATCCGCTCCCTTGCGCCTCACCACCCCATAGAATCTCGGATTTTATGGGGCCCCCATTCCGATTGAAAGAACGGCGATGCGCGCCGGGCCCTTGATGCGGGCCTTGCGTGGACCGGCCGATGGAGGAATATCCGAATATGACAAAACAGAGCAACATCCGAAATTTCAGCATCATTGCCCATATCGACCACGGCAAGTCCACGCTGGCGGACCGGCTGCTGGAGAAGTGCAACGCCGTCTCCGCCCGGGAGATGGAGAGCCAGCTGCTAGACAACATGGACCTGGAGCGGGAGCGGGGCATCACCATCAAGGCCCGGGCCGTCCGGCTGACCTACCATGCCCAGGACGGGGAGGACTATGAACTGAATCTGATCGACACCCCGGGCCACGTGGACTTCAACTACGAGGTGTCCCGCTCTCTGGCCGCCTGCGAGGGCGCCGTGCTGGTGGTGGACTCCACCCAGGGCGTGGAGGCCCAGACCCTGGCCAACACATATCTGGCCATGGAGCACGACCTGGAGATTCTGCCTGTGTTCAACAAGATCGACCTGCCGGCGGCGGACCCCGCCAAGGCCAAGCAGGAGGTGGAGGACATCATCGGCCTGCCGGCCATGGACGCACCGGAGATCTCCGCCAAGATGGGCACCAACATTGAAGCGGTGTTAGAGGACATTGTAAAGAACGTGCCGCCCCCCAAGGGGGACCCGGACGCGCCCCTGAAGGCGCTGATCTTCGACAGTCAGTATGACTCGTATCGGGGCGTCATCGTCTACTTCCGGGTCATGGAGGGCACCCTCCGCACGGGCCAGCAGGTGAAGATGATGGCCTCCGGCGCCATTTATCAGGTCATCGAATGCGGCCATCTGCTGCCCCTGGGCATGGAGCCCTGCGACAGCCTCCGGGCCGGCGAGGTGGGCTACTTCACCGCCTCCATCAAGAACGTGAAGGACACCCGTGTGGGCGACACCGTCACAGATGCCGCCAGCCCCACGGCCGAGGCCCTGCCCGGCTACCGGCCCGTGCAGCCCATGGTCTACTGCGGTATCTACACGGAGGACGGCTCCAAGTATCCGGACTTGCGGGACGCGCTGGAAAAGCTCCAGCTGAACGACGCCTCGTTGAGCTTTGAGCCGGAGAGCTCCGTAGCTCTGGGCTTCGGCTTCCGGTGCGGCTTTTTGGGCATGCTCCACATGGAGGTGATCCAGGAGCGGCTGGAGCGGGAGTTCGACCTGGATCTGGTGACCACCCTGCCCTCCGTCATCTACCACGTGTACAAGACCGACGGTACCATGGTCACGGTGGACAATCCCCACAACTACCCGGACCCGGCGGTGATCGAGCACGCGGAGGAGCCCTATGTCAAGGTGAACATCATCGCTCCCAACGAGTTCGTGGGCAACATCATGCCCATGTGCCAGGACCGGCGGGGGGAGTTCAAGGACATGCAGTACCTGGACACCAATCTGGTGGAGCTCCACTACCAGATGCCGTTGAACGAGATCATCTACGACTTCTTCGATGCGCTGAAGGCCAACACCAAGGGCTACGCCTCTCTGGATTATGAGCTCTCCGGCTACCGGTCCAGCGAGCTGGTGAAGGTGGACATGAAACTCAACGGCGATACGGTGGATGCCCTGAGCTTCATCGCCCACAGAGACAAGGCGTATCCCCGGGCCCGCCGGCTGTGCGAGAAGCTGAAGGAGAACATCCCCCGGCAGCTGTTCGAGGTGCCGGTCCAGGCGGCCATCGGCGGCCGGGTCATCGCCCGGGAGACCGTCAAGGCCATGCGCAAGGACGTGCTGGCCAAGTGCTACGGCGGCGACATCACCCGGAAGAAGAAGCTGCTGGAGAAGCAGAAGGAAGGCAAAAAGAAAATGCGTACCTTGGGGACAGTACAACTGCCCACCGAGGCATTTATGGCCGTTCTCAAGCTGGACGAGGAGTAAGCAGAGCATTTTCGTTTGCCTTCCTGGGGCCCCACAAAGTGGGGCGGCGCATAGCGCCGTACAAGCGTTTTTGCCGAAGGCAAAAACCTTGGCGGACACCGAGCCGCAGCGAGGCGTTTCGGAGCGCAACCGCCCGCAGGGCGGCTCTTAGCGCGGAGATGGCGAATTCACTTCGCCCGAGCATTGAAATCATTCCCGGGTACCCAAACGGGCCCAGGCCCGTTTGGGCAGGCAAAAAAAAGATGCGCACCCTTGGAACGGTTCAATTACCGACCGAGGAATTTATTGGACGAAGAATAAAGCGCGGGCGTTTGTCCGCCGCAAAAAATGGGAGCTGGTGCGCGGAATGCGCATCAGCTCCCAAAATTCTGATATTGGACCGTCTGCCCGCGGTCAGGCTCTGGGGTAGAGGGTGGGGTGGTTGGTCAGCCCCAGCAGGTAGTCAACGCTGGTGTCAAAGTAGAGGGCCAGCTCCTTTAGGACCGGGATCGGAATATTCAAATTTCCCAGCTCATAGTCGGAATAGGTGGTCTGGTGAATATGAAGCACCCTCGCCATATCGGCCTGGGACAAGTCCCGGTCCTCCCGCAGGGTGCGAAGATGGTCCAGCATGGAAAAATCACCTCGGCCCCATTATGGGGGAACCGCGTGCCGCACATTGGCTTTTAAGGGAATATCCCTTAAAATTGATTGAGGTGATCTGTATGGAAGGGAAACAGACAAAACGAATCTGTTTGTCCTTAACAGAGGACTGTTATCGGGAGCTCAAAGAATTGGCACAGAAAAATTCATATTCGCTGCCCGGATATGTTCGTCAGCTCGTGAGAGTTCACCTTCGGGAATTGGAAAAGAAAAATGAACTCTGATAATGAAAATAGGGGCAGGTACAAGGGCTGTTCCTAGATAGTGATATTGGAGACGCGGGAGGGGCAAGCCCCTCCCCTACAATTCTCAAGGATACATTCCAGAATATGAGTAGGGGAGTCCCTTGGGGCTCCCGCCGGGATACGGATTGGGATTTAGGAGCGCCCCCTCATCCGATCCCTGTTTGGCCCCAGGGGGAAGGCTTGCGGGCGGCCACATGGGGCCGCCCCTACGGCGGAAAACGGACCGAGGGCGTTGGCTCAGCAAAGGTAGGCGCAGAAGGGGAACCGCACCAAAATCAAATTTTGCAAACCCAGGGCCTAGTGGCCCGGCGGGGATTTAGAGTGTCACTCAGATTTTGCGCGCCGGCAGTTCTCTACCTGCCTCAAGGGGTAATCCCCGTAAACAGGGGCCCGGGGAAAGGCGACTAGGAGCACCGGAACGGTGCTCCTCTGGAGCCGTCCCCGGCGGCGTTTTGGTGACTTTGCCGCCGCGGGCAAAGTCACTCGCCGCCCGCAGGCGGCGAAATTCCCGCCGGTAGATGACCGATCCTCCTTGACACTTCCGTGCAAAAAATCCCCGTCGACATAAAAAATTCATGGTAAATTTATTTCTCAAACATTGGGAACTATGCTATAATGTCCATATTACTATGTCTCTGCGGGAAATTCCGGCCGGATGGCCGGAAAACCGGACAAATACAAGGCTTGTTGGAGGGGATTTCGGATGAAGAACAAGATCACCGTTTCCATCGCGGGTCAGGAGTACACCATGGTGGCCGAGGAGGGCGAGGAGTATGTGAAGCGCTGTGCCGCCCTGGTGGACAGTCAGGTGCGGGACGTGATGAACGGGGCCCGCCTGGGCCGGTCCGACGCCGCGGTGCTGGCCGCCATGAACATCGCGGACCAGTTTTTCAAGGAGCAGGAGGCCAGCGAGAATCTGCGCCGCCAGATCAAGGAGGGCCTGGACGAGAACGCCAAGCTGAAAATGGAGCTGTCCGAGTCCAAGCGCGAGATCTTCAAGCTCCAGAATCACAAAGGATAACCGGACCAGGCGGAGCGGAATTTCCCGCTCCGCCCGGTGAAATTTCAGGAAAGGAAGGCTTGCCCCATGCTGGAGCTGCTCGCTCCCGCCGGCTCCATGGAGTCGGTCCAGGCCGCGGTCCAGAACGGCGCCGGCGCCGTCTATCTGGGCTACGGCGATTTTAACGCCCGCCGCAACGCGAAGAACTTCACCCGGGAGGAGGCTGCGGCGGCGGTTTCTTACTGCCATCTCCGGGACACCAAGGTACATCTCACCCTGAACACCCTGCTCACCGACCGGGAGCTCCCCCGTGCCGCCCAGGTGGCCGCCGAGATCAGTGAGATGGGGGTGGACGCGGTCATCGTCCAGGATCTGGGGGTGGCCCGGATGCTGCGCCAGGTGGCCCCGGACGTCCACCTCCACGCCTCCACCCAGATGACCGTCCACTCCCTGGACGGGGTGAAGGAGTGCGCCGATCTGGGGATGACCCGGGCGGTCCTGTCCCGGGAGCTGAGCCGGGACCAGATCGCGTACATCTGCCAAAATTCCCCCATTGAGATCGAGGTGTTCGGCCACGGGGCGCTGTGCATGTGCTACTCGGGCCAGTGCTACCTTTCCTCCATGATCGGGGGGCGCAGCGGCAACCGGGGGCTGTGCGCCCAGCCCTGCCGGCTGAAATACGGCTGGGGCAAGCGGGCGGACGAGTACCCCCTCTCCCTGAAGGACATGTCCCTGGTGGGCTACCTGAAGGAACTGGAGGACATGGGGGTGGCCTGCCTGAAGCTGGAGGGCCGCATGAAGCGCCCCGAGTACGTGGCCATCGTCACTCGGGTGTACGCCGACGCCCTCCGGGAGGGGCGGGAGCCCACGGCGGAGGAGCTACGGCAGCTGGAGGCCGCTTTCTCCCGCCAGGGCTTCACACAGGGGTACTTTCTGGACCAGAAGGGGCCCGACATGTTCGGCACCCGCCAGGAGGGGGAGGACCCCAGAGAGCTCTTTGCCCAGGCCCGCACCACCTATGAGGGCGGGGAGAACCGCAAGACCCCTGTGCGGCTGTACGCCTGGATTCAGGCGGGGGAGCCCGCCCAGGTGGCGGCAGAGGATTCCCAGGGCCGGGTGGTCCAGGTGGAGGGGCCGGTGCCCGAGGCGGCGGTGAACGTCCCCCTCACCCGGGAGAAGGTGGAGGGCCAGCTGGGCCGCACCGGCGGCACCCCGTTCCACTGCGAGAAGGCCACCGCCCGGGTGGACGAGGGCCTCTCTCTCCCCCTGTCTGCCCTGAACGCCCTGCGGCGGCAGGTGCTGGAGAAGCTCTCCCAGGAGCGCGCCCGCCCGCCGGAGCGGAAAACCGGGGAGTACCACCCCGGGGTGCGGTATGAGAACACCAAGGCGCCCCCCGCCCTCACGGTATCGGTGCGCCGGGCGGAGCAGATTACCCCGGAGCTGCTGGCTCTGAAGCCGGAACGGATCTATATTCCCTGCGACGAGGGGGCGGCCTGCCCCGACGCGGTCCGCCGCTGTCAGGAGGCAGGGATAGCTGTGTCCGTCCAGTTCCCCCGCATCTGCTGGGACCGGGAGCTGCCCCAGCTGGAGCAGCAGCTGAACGCTGTCAAGGAGCTGGGGGTACAGGAGGCTCTGGCGGGCACTCTGGACGGGGTGCGCCGGGCCAAGGAGCTGGGCTTCCAGGTCCGCAGCGACTTCGGCATCGGGGTGTACAACAGCCAGACCCTCAAGGAGCTGAAAAAGCTGGGGGTGGAGGGGGCCACCGCCTCCTTCGAGTTGAAATTCGCCCAGATCCGGGACCTGTCCAAGGCCATCCCTCTGGAAGCCATCGTCTACGGACAGCTGCCCCTGATGATCACCGAGAACTGTATCATCCACAACCACACCGGCCGCCACTCCTGCGAGGAGGGCCAGCGGCTGGTGGACCGGAAGGGGGAGCACTTCCCGGTGGTGAAGGCCTGGGGCTGCCGCAACGAGATCTTGAACGGCAAGACCCTGTTCCTGGCGGACAAAGCCGCCGACTACCAGCGCCTGGGGTTGACGTCGGTGCGGCTCCTATTCACCACCGAGTCCCCCGAGGAGTGCGTCCGGGTGCTGGAGCGCTACCTGGGCAGGGGCCGGCATAAGCCCGGGGAGTTCACCCGGGGACTCTACTACCGGGATGTGGAATGACACTCTCTAGGTGAAAGCGGGCAGAGACGTTATGGGATTATTGGAGATATTGCGCGGGGAAGAACCGGGACCAATTAAAAAACTGTTGAATTATCAAAATAAAGGACAGTTTGGAGAGTATCTGCTTGAGTATGCTGTAACCAATCACAATATTCCCGGAAATTTATATGTGTTTCACAATCTCTATATTCCGTGGCAAGGAAGATGCTCAGAAATAGACTTACTAATGCTTCATGAAAAAGGAATTTTTGTATTTGAGAGCAAAAATTACAGCGGGTGGATTTTTGGCAATGAGACGGACCTAAATTGGACACAAAGTTTTTCAAATGGAGAAAAGTATTATTTTTACAACCCAATTAGGCAAAATTTCAATCACATCAAAGCATTGGCTGCCTTTTTGAAGATTTCACCTGACGATTTTTATTCTTGTATTGTTTTTTCTGAGCGATGTAGCCTTCGTTCGGTGCCCTGGACCTCAGATGAATATGTGATTTTACAGAGTTCTGATGTTGTTAAGTGGATCAAATCAGCGCTGGACCAGAGAGTTATCCTCTATTCTTGGGAGCAACTGACACAATGGGCAAATCTTTTGAGTACAGTGACTGAGGTGCCGGAACATATGAAAGAAGATCACGTGGAACAAATTGCAAACCAGTTCAAGGGAGAATTGTGCCCGTTTTGTGGAAGCCCTCTTGTGTTGAGGAAAGGAAAATATGGGGAATTTTTAGGATGTTCCTCATATCCCAAGTGTCGTTTTACGAGAAAAGTTGACTTCTAGTTTGTATTAAGCTGATAATGGAAGGGGGTGCCCCATGTTCAGCCGGCAGAGACTGTTCTGGTCGCGGGACCCCTATGACCTGGAGGGGACCCAGAAGCGGTTCGTTCAGGCGGTGGCGGACAACTGCGCCTGGCATATGGGCCGGTGCCCGGAGTACCGCGCCATCGCCCGGGGGCTGGGCTTCTCCCCCAAGACCCTGGTGGAGACGGGGGATCTGTCCGCCGTCCCCATGGTGCCCACCCTGTTCTTTAAGCGCCACGCCCTGTTCTCCATGCCCAAGTGGCGGATGGGGATGAAGGTCACCTCCTCGGGGACCAGCGGCAGGTTCAGCCGGGTGGGCTTCGACTGGGGGGCCATCTTTGCGGAGATCCCCATGGTGCTGAAGCTGGGCTGGAGGCACGGACTGGTGTCCCCCCGCCCGGCCAACTATGTGGTGCTGGGCTACAAGCCCCACCGGGCCAATTCCACCGGGGTCACCCGGACCATGTTCGGGCTGACCTTCTTCGCCCCGCCCCTGGGGCGCTTCTACGCCCTGCGGATGGAGAAGGGCCAATATGTCCCCGACCTGGACGGGGCGGCGAGAGCCCTGGCCCGATTTGCCCGCTCCCCCTTCCCCACCCGCATCGTGGGCTTCCCCTCCTACTTGTGGTTCGGCCTGAAGCGGATGGAGGAGCTGGGGCTGTCCCTCCGGCTGCGCCCCGGCTCCCAGATCCTGCTGGCCGGGGGCTGGAAGCAGCACGCCGCCCAGCAGGTGGACAAGTCGGTCCTCTACGACCTGGCCCGGACGGTGCTGGGTATTGGGGAGGAGCACATCCACGAGCTGTTCGGGGCGGTGGAGCACCCCATTTTCTACAACACCTGCAAACATCACCACTTCCATGTGCCCATCTACGCCCGGGTGCTCATCCGGGACGTACGGACGCTGGAACCCCTGCCCATGGGGCAGGCGGGGCTGGTGAATCTCATCACCCCCCTGAACCGGGCCACCCCCGTGACCAGCGTGGTCACCGACGACCTGGGGGTGCTCCGGCCGGGGGAGGACTGCGGCTGCGGCATCCGTTCCCCCTATCTGACCATCCTGGGCCGGGTGGGCATGCCGGAGATCCAGACCTGCGCCGCGGGCGCGGCGGAGCTCTTGGGCAGAGGGGAGGGATTCTCGTGATCTTTGCCGCCGGAGCACTGCTCTCCCAGGAGGAGCTGCCCGCCCTGCTGGATTCTTTGGAAGAGCGGCTGAATGAGACCCGGTCCGGCCCGCCCCTGGACGTGGACGTGGTGCTGGACGCGGTGGACAGCCTGGGCCGGACCCTGGATTCCGGGGAGCTGGACCCCTTGCTGGCCCAGTACGCGCCCCCGAGTGCGCGGGAGGAGCTGCGGGAGGTACGGGGGATGCTCCGCCGGGAGGCCCTGGAGGCCCGCCTCCAGCTGGAGCTGGGGGACCTGCGGCCGGGCGCCTGGGTGGAACGGCCCTTTGGCCGGACCCTGGTCCAGCCCCTGGGGGTGCTCCTCCATGTGACCCCGGGCAACCAGATCGGCATTCCCCTGTTCAGCGCCCTGGAGGGGCTGCTTACAGGAAATCTCAACCTCATCAAACTCCCCCACGGGGACCGGGGGCTGACTCTGGCCGCCCTGAAGCTGCTCACCCAGCGGGAGCCCCGGCTGGCCCCCTGGCTGTACGCCTTTGAGGTGTCCTCCAAAGACACAGGCACCCTGGAGCGGCTGGCCGCCCTGGCGGACGGAGCGGTCACCTGGGGCGGAGACGAAGCGGTGTCCGCCCTGCGGAGGCTGGCTCCCCCGGGCTGTAAGCTCATGGAGTGGGGCCACCGCCTGAGCTTTGCCTATGTGGCGGGATACGAGGACCGGGAGGCGGAGTGGTCCGCTCTGGCCCGGCACATCGTCCGCACCGGCGGGCTGCTGTGCTCCTCCTGTCAGGTGATCTACCTGGACACGGACCGTCCGGAGGAGTCGGAGGCCTTCTGCCAGGCGTTTCTCCCCCTTCTGAACCGGGCCGCCCGGGAGCGGGACCGGGACGGTGCGGCCCAGGCCGCTCTGTACACCCACACCTACCGCCTGGAGCGCCTGGCGGAGGGGGCCGGGGACAGGACCTGGTTCGGGGAGGGCTGCTCCCTCACCTGGAAGCCGGACCGGGAGCTGGAGCTCTCCCCCCTGTATGGAAACGTGCTGGTGAAGTGCCTGCCCCGGCGGGAGCTGATCCCCGTCCTGCGCCGGCAGAAGGGGCGGCTCCAGACGGCGGGCCTGCTGTGCCGGCCGGAGGAGCGGGAGGAGCTGACCGCCCTCCTGGCCCGGGCGGGGGCGACCCGGATCACCCGGGCGGGGGAGATGTCCCGCACCTTCCCCGGGGAGGCCCACGACGGGGAGTATTCCCTGCGGCGGTATATACGACTGGCAGACATCGAAACGTAAACATCAGCCCGCCCGGACGGGGCGGAGGCACCAAGGAGCATTTATGGAACTGAAGATCAAAGCGGTATCCCCCAAAATCGGAAAAGAGATCCCCACCCCCTTTTACGCCACCCCCGGGTCGGCGGCCATGGATCTGCACGCCTGTCTGGACCAGCCCATCACCCTGCTGCCCGGCGGGCGGACGGTGATTCCCACGGGCATCGCCATCGCCCTGCCCTCGGCGGACTATGTGGCCCTGGTGCTGGCCCGGAGCGGGCTGGGCATCAAGCACGGGGTGGTCCCCTCCAACTGCGTGGGGGTCATTGACAGCGATTACCGGGGCGAAATTATGGTGGGCCTCTATAACTCCGGGGAGTCGGAGTACACCGTCCAGCCCGCCGACCGCATCGCCCAGCTGATGGTGGTGCCGGTGGTCCAGGCCCAGATCCAGATGGTGGACGAGCTGGACGAGACACAGCGGGGGACCGGAGGCTTCGGCTCCACCGGAAAGTAAACATTTATCCAGAGAGGAGCATCTCAGTCATGTTCGGTTTTTTCAAGAAGAAGAGCGGCGAGATCCCCGAGGAACAGGAGCGGCTCCAGAAGGCGGCCGCCCGAGAGGCGGAGCGGAAGGAGGCGCCGGCAATTCCGGAGGAGCTGCGGGCCCTGGGGCAGAAGTTTCTGCCGGAGGAGTTCAGCATTCTGGCCGTCACCGGCGCCGGCGGCTTTGGGGGCAGCCGGCCCCAGGAGAACGGGCCCTGGCTGGCTGTGCTGGAGCTGACCGCCTGGAAGGAGGAGGACAGCGAGGAGCCCGCCCACCGGGAGAGGACCCAGCTGGTCGCCCTGGCGGACGACAAGCTGATGGACTACCTCCGCCGCCGGGTGCGGGGGGACAGCGTCTTTCAGATCATGGTCCGCCCCTCCGAGGACGGAAAGCAGTTTCTCATGACCGAGCTGCCCCAGCCGGAGATCGACCCGGAGATGAAGGCCATCCTGGAGGAGCAGAAGAAGCCGGTGTCCATCTGGGTGCCCGAGCTGGGGACCTTTACGCTCAACCGGCTGGTCAACTGGTTTGAGGCCGAGGTGGAGTGGCTGGGCCAGCCCGCCCGGCTGGACATCGACCGGGAGGAGGACTGGGACGCCTGCGTGGAGCAGGCCAAGGCCCTCATGGCCGGCCAGAAGGGCTGGGACGAGAAGGTGCGCGCCTTCGCCGCCCAGGAGCTTCTGGACCAGGCCAACGACTGGGCCCGGGACGCCGCCGAGCATGAGGATGGGGAGCCGGAGGAGATCAGCCGGGAGCAGTTCATGGAGCGCCTGGAGCTGGACGCCGTCCAGATCTCCGCCGGCGGGCGCTTCGAGTTCTGGTTCAACGACGGGGACCTGTTCTGGGGGCACGCCATCCACGTCACCGGGGCTTTGGACAAGGGACCGGAGAGCGCGCAGATGGAGGGGTAAGCGTCAGGGAGGTTTCGCCGCCTGCGGGCGGCCACGTGGGGCCGCCCCTACGGGGAGGCGGAAACCTCCAGGGCGGGCGGCGGATAGCCGCCCATACAGTCCATCGGAAACCAGTAGGGGCGCATAGCATGCGCCCGCCAGGATTTGGACCAGGAGCGTTGGCTCGGCAAAGCCAGGCGCGGGAATGGAACCGCACCGGCGGAAATTTTTGCAAACTCAGGGCCCAGTGGCCCGGCGGGGATTCAGACCAGCCACTCAGATTTTGCGCGCCGGAAATCTTCTGCTGACTTTCAGGTACG
>ERZ1106929.2117-NODE-2117-length-14262-cov-7.810305_pt1 | contig 14262 bp, 14 predicted proteins | sample MGYA00403662_ERZ1106929 | MGnify/ENA primary metagenome ERZ1106929 (study PRJEB35170, sample SAMEA104062442) | human gut metagenome | biome: human gut; feature: human-associated habitat; material: faeces | place: Denmark | collected 2013-02-20 ... | reverse complement strand
CCAACGGCGGCGGCATCCGCGCCTCCATCGCCGCCGGCGACATCACCAAGAAGGATATCAACACTGTGCTGCCCTTCGGCAACACCCTCTCCATCGTGAAAGTCACCGGCGCCGAGCTGCTGGAGGCTCTGGAGGCTTCCACCTACTGCACGCCCACCTCTATCGGCGGCTTCCCCCAGGTGAGCGGCATCGAGTTCACCGTGGACACCACCAAGGCCTATGACCAGGGCGAGCAGTATCCCGGCTCCACCTACTACGGCCCCAAGAGCATCCAGCGCGTCACCATCGAGACCGTGGGCGGCGAGCCCTTTGATGCCAACGCCACCTACACCATCGCCACCAACGACTTCATGGCCGCCGGCGGCGACACCTACTATGCGTTCGCGGCTGCCTCCGTCAACTATGACCTGGGCCTCTCCATGGATGAGGTGGTCATGGACTATATCACCGACGAGCTGAAGGGCACCGTCACCGAAGAGGCCTACGGTCAGCCCGCCGGCCGCATCACTGTTGACCAGGGCCTGGCCTTCACCGACGTGGCGGCGACCTCTCCCTACTATGACGGCATTGAGTGGGCCGTGGACGAGGGCATCACCAACGGCACCACCGCCACCACCTTCTCTCCCTACCAGAACTGCACCCGTGCCCAGATCATCACCTACCTGTGGCGCGCCGCCGGTTCTCCGGAGCCTGCTAGCACGGAACCCGCCTATACCGATGTGACGGACACCAGCCTGTACTTCTTCAAGGCCGTCCAGTGGGCCAGCGAGCAGGGCCTGGTGGAAGGCGAGACCTTTGATCCCTATGCGGGCTGCACCCGCGCCATGGCGGTGTACTTCATGTGGGTTGCCGCCGACAGCCCCGAGGCTGCTGCCGCTTCCTTCACCGACGTGGCCGCTGACGCGGACTACGCCGCCGCGGTGAACTGGGCCGTAGCCCAGGGCGTCACCCTCGGCACCGGTGACGGCAGCACGTTCTCTCCCGACACCGTCTGCCAGCGGGGCCAGATTGTGACCTTCCTGTACCGGGCCGCCAACGCCGCTGCCTGAGCGACAGAAGTCAGATCTTCTCAAATCACAAAACAACAGCCGCAGGGAACGCTCCCTGCGGCTGTTGTCTATCTGCCTTACCGGCCCCGCCGGCTGTACTCCAGAATAGGGATGCCGTCTGAGACCGTGCAGCGGTCCAGATGGAGTTCCACCGGCGGAATCCCCTCCTGAAACAGCCGCCGGCCCTTGCCCCGGATCACCGGCAGGATGCCGACGATATACCGGTCTACGGCGTCGGCGCGAATGAAGTCGGAGGCCAGCTCTCCACCGCCGAACAGCCAGATGTGCTTGCCGGGCCGGTCCTTCAGCGCCAGAACTTCCGCCACCACATCGGCGGAGAGAAAGACAACCCTGCCCTCCGGCGCCCGAGGTGTCCGGGAGGCCACCAGGAATCGCTTTTCCGCCGCTTCGGGCAGAGAGCTGAGGCAGTCCTCATAAGCCTTTCGACCCATAACGATGGTGTCGCAGGATGCCAGGAAGCCGTCGAAGTCGAAGTGGTCCGCCGTGTCGGCCCGGACATCTCCCTGGCCGCTGATCCATGCGAAGCCGCCGTCCTCATCGCAAATGAAGCCATCCAGGCTGATTGCCAGATTCAAGATGATGTCCCGTGCCATACATGTCCTCCTGTCAAAAAGATGGGAGAACGATCATACCACATCTCGCCGTCTGCTGGCAAGTCCCGCAGGCGGACAAAAAATGCCGTGGCCGGAGGCAGCTGCCTCCGGCCACGGACCGTTCACTTCATCTCCGCACTCTTCTCATAGGCGGCGATGACCGCCTCCATCACCGCGCTGCGGAACCCGCCGGCCTCCAGCGCCCGGACGCCCTGGATGGTGGCGCCGCCGGGGGAACAGACCGCATCCTTCAGCGCACCGGGATGGCGGCCCGTCTCCAGCATCAGCCGCGCGGCGCCGATCAGCGTCTGGGCGGCGCACTCCATCGCCATGGGACGGGTGAGGCCGCAGGCCACGCCGCCGTCCGCCATGGCCTCGATGAAGAGGTCCACAAAGGCCGGTCCGCAGCCGGCCACGGCGCTGCCGGCGTCCATCAGATGGTCGTCCAGGGGCAGCAGCCGCCCGGCGCCTGCCATGTTCTCCAGGAACGCCGCTTCCTCCTCCGCCGTGACGCCGTCGCAGGTGTAGAAGATCACGCCCTCCCCGATGGCAGAGGGGGTATTGGGCATGATGCGGATCAGGGGCCAGTCCCCGCAGCCCCGCTCCCGCAGGTCGGGGATGGTGAGGGCCGCCGCCATGGACACCAGCACGAACCGGTCCTTCCGCGCCGCCAGCACGGGGCCGATCTTCTCCATCAGCCCTGCCACCATATAGGGCTTCACGCCCAGGAAGATGTAATCTGCCCCAGCGGCCACCGCCGCATTGTCCACAGCCCGGCAGTCCAGCTCCTGGGCCAGGGCCTCCGCTTTGGCGGCGGAGCGGTTCGCCAACAGGATCTCCCCGCCGGACAGCCGCTTGCGGGCCGCCCGGGCCAGGGCGCCGCCCATATTTCCGGTGCCGATAAAACCAAATGTCGCCATTGTGCATCAACCTCTTTTTTCAAATCAGAATCAGATGTTCAGCTTCGCTTTTTTCCGCAGCACCATCCTGTCGGACCCAGGGCCGCGCCGCCCAGAATCACCAGTCCGTAAACAGCGCAGGGAAGGTACAGCTGCACCAGTGCTATTCCGGTACCAGGCCCGCCGGAGACAGTGCGCATCTGCAGGTACAGCCCCATCGCCGCAGCGGAACAGACCGCCGACGGGATGCCCAGCGCCTGCTTCAGGTGTCCGGCGGGGATGAGCAGCACGGTCGACAGAAGCGCTGCAGCCAGCAGGGAGAGAATGATCGCCGCCATAGAGACCATCCCCTCTTGGTGTTTTAACTTCCGGCAGGCGCTTACCGCACCTGTCCCTCACCGTAAATGACGTACTTGCAGCTGGTCAGCTCCTCCAGTCCCATGGGGCCCCGGGCGTGCATCTTCTGGGTGGAAATGCCGATCTCCGCCCCCAGACCGAACTCGCCGCCGTCTGTGAACCGGGTGGAGGCGTTGACGTACACCGCCGCCGCATCCACGTGGTCCAGGAAGTGCTGGGCCTTGAAGTAGTTCTTCGTGATGATGGCCTCGGAGTGCTGGGTGCCGTGGGCATTGATGAAATCGATGGCCTCATCCATGCCGCCTGCCGTCTTGACAGCCAGGATGTAGTCGTCGTACTCGGCGTCCCAGTCGCTGTCTTCTGCCGGTACCGCCCGGGTGCCCAGGATCTCCAGGGCCTCCGGGTCCGCCCGCAGCTCCACGCCCTTCTCATCCAGAAGGGGAAGGGCCTTTTTCCAGAAGTCCGCCGCCACGTCCCGGTGGACCAGCACGCACTCCACGGCGTTGCACACAGAGGGACGGGAGCACTTGGCATTGAAGAGGATGCTGGCACCCATGTCCAGGTCTGCCTCATCGTCGATATAGATGTGGCACACGCCCTCGCCGGTGCGGATCACTGGTACGCTGGCCTCCTTGGCCACGGCCCGGATCAGCCCGGCGCCACCCCGGGGGATCAGCACGTCCACATAGCCGTCCAGGTGCATCAGCTCATTGGCGGTCTCGTGGCTGGTGTCCTGTACCAGGGAGATGCAGTCCTCCGGCAGACCTACGGACCGCAGGGCCTGACGCATCAGCTCCGCCACACAGCGGTTGGAGCGGATGGCCTCCTTGCCGCCTCGGAGGATACACACATTGCCGGACTTCAGGCACAGCGCCGCAGCGTCTACGGTGACGTTGGGCCGGGCCTCAAAGATGATGGCGATGACCCCCAGGGGCACCCGCCGCCGGCCGATGATAAGGCCGTTGGGCCGGGTTTCCATCTTGTCCACTCTGCCGATGGGATCCGGAAGGGCAGCCACCTGCCGCACGCCGTCCACGATGCCTGCCACCCGTTCCGGCGTCAGGGTCAGCCGGTCCAGCATGGCGGGGCGCATCCCCGCCTCCTTTGCGGCGGCCACATCCTCGGCGTTGGCGGCCAGCCACTCCGCCTGCCGCTCCGCCAGAATGTCGGCGATGGCGGCCAGCGCCTCGTTCTTCTTGGCCGTTCCGGCAGTGGCCAGAACGTAGGTGGCGGCCTTCGCCGCCGCGCCCTGCTGCTGCAATGCTGTCATATCGTCACACCTTTCTTGAATGAAGAACTTCCTTGAATGAGGAATTAGGAATGAGAAATTAGGAATTGTTGTGTTCCGCCATGGGCGGAACGATTTTTAATCGTCCGGTTTTGCCGGACACCAAAACTCCTAATTCCTAATTCCTAACTCCTAATTTTTTTTCGCTAAAAACCTCGTCCCGATGTCCTTCCCCTCCGCGATGCCGTACAGGTCCTCCATCCGCTTGCCGTTGGTGATGACCATGTCGCACCCGGCCTCCATGGCGATGCGGGCGGCGGAGAGCTTGGTGGCCATGCCGCCGGTGCCCCGCCAGCTGCCGGCGCCGCCGGCCATCTCCAGGATCTCCGGCGTCAGCTCCGTCACCTGGTGGAGGAGCTTTGCCTCCGGGTGAGTCTTGGGGTCCGCGTCGTACAGCCCATCGATGTCGCTGAGCAGTACCAGCAGATCCGCCCGGCACAGCTCCGCCACGATGGCAGAGAGGGTGTCGTTATCGCCCAGGACCTTATGGCGTCCGGTCTCGATCTCGGCGGAGGAGACGGAGTCATTCTCGTTCACCACAGGGATGACCCCCATCTCCAGCAGGGCGGAGAAGGTATTGGACAGGTGCTCCGCCCGCTCCGGGTCCTCCACATCATCTCCTGTCAGCAGGATCTGGGCCATGGAGCGGTTGTACTCGGAGAAGAATTTGTCGTAAATGTGCATCATCCGGCACTGGCCCACCGCAGCGGCTGCCTGCTTCATCCGCAGCTCCTTCGGCCGCTCGGACAGCCCCAGCTTGGCGGTGCCCACAGCGATGGCACCGGAGGACACCAGGATCACCTCATGCCCCATGCCCTGGAGATCCGCCAGGGTCCGCACCAGATGTTCCATGCTCCAAAGGGCCAACGCGCCGGAGTTATGGGTGAGGGTGGAGGTGCCCACCTTCACCACAATGCGCTGTTTGTTCTGTTCCAAAGTTATGTTCCTCCTTGGGTGGTAATTGGTATCATATCGCTGATCCCCAGCAGTTCCAAGGCGTCCTGGTAGTCCCCGGAGGTGACGTTTTCCTCCAGCTGGGCCATGATCTCCTTGTAGGAAAGTCCAGTTTCAATATCCCACAGGGGACGGCAGATAGTCAGTATCTGAGAAAGTGCCTCCAGATCCAGATAATTGCTCTCCAATAGCGTTTCCTCTAGTGCCAAGAGATAGAGATACACGTGGGGATGCGGGGAAGTCTCTCTCCCGGCGTTGGAGACATAGTCCTGTTTGAGGGCAACAGAGGTCCGCCGCACCCGGACTAGGTTTTCCTGAATGCGATCATCCTCCAAGGGAGCCTCCAGGGCAAGAATATCCGGATCACCCAGATCCTCAGATAGGGCACAAAGGTACTGGTCCAGCATTTGCAGGCTCCGTCGGAAGGCTTCCCGTTGCCCCACCGCTTCTTGCTCCACCTGAACAGAGCCCCCCATTCCAAAAGCCATAACTAGAGCGGCGCAAACAATCAGGATCTGAGCCCAGGGGATTTGAAAATGCTGTTTCATAGGAATCTCCTTATTGAGAAGGGCCAGAGTAGGAGATTAGATACTTTAGATGTTTTATCATATCACAGGAACCGGCAAAAAGAAAGTCCAGCGCGTACTTTTCATAAAATTGCAGAGAATACCGGGGAAAAGGAGGGTTTACCATGACAGAACGCACCAAACCTGCGGACACCACAGAGGAAAATGACGAGAGCGGAAAGGACGGCGCCCAGCAGATCGTGGACTTCGGCTCCGCCCTGACCAAAACACCCCACGGCTCCGTGTACTGCATGACCATCATCGGCCAGATCGAGGGCCACAACACCGCCGCCAGCGGTGCCAAGACCACCAAGTACGAGCATGTGCTGCCCCTGCTGGCCAAGCTGGAGGAGAGCGAGGAGGTGAACGGCGTCCTCTTCCTGCTGAATACCGTGGGCGGCGACGTGGAGGCGGGCCTTGCCATCGCGGAGCTGATCGCCGGCATGACAAAGCCTACGGTCTCCATCGTCCTGGGAGGAAGCCATTCCATCGGCGTGCCTTTGGCAGTGGCTGCCCGACGGAGCTTTGCCGTCCCCAGCGCCGCCATGACCATCCACCCGGTCCGCATGAGCGGCACGGTCATCGCCGCCCCCCAGACCTACAACTACTTCCAGCGGCTTCAGGATCGGATCGTGGCCTTCGTCTCCAGCCACAGCCAGATCACGGCTCAGAAGTTCCAGGCCCTGATGCTGAAAAAGGACGATATGGCCGCCGACGTTGGCAGCGTGGTCTATGGAGAGGAGGCAGTGTCCCTGGGCATCATCGACCAGGTGGGCGGCCTCTCTGACGGACTCCAGTGCCTCTACCGCCAGATCGAGGAGGCCAAAGGAAAGCGGGAGACATCCTGACCTCAAACCGCGGGACAGGAAAAACGGCAGGCGGGGAGCCTGCGGGCTCCCCGCCTGTCTTTTATTTCGTCAGGGTCAGTTTCCAGTCCGGTCCGTCCGCCGTCTTGCTGACCTGATAGCCCTGGGAGTGGGCGAAGCGGGTGATGTTCTCCACCGCCGCGCCGGCCTCCGCCAGGACTTCCACCGTGGCGGGCCGATCCTTCAAGGCCTTCTGCACCATCAGCACCGGGGTGGGGCAGATGTATCCGCGGGTATCTACCATATCAAATTCCCCTTTCGCCGCGATATGCGGCACAGATTCAAGGATTTTCCCTGTGCAAAATGGGAAAATTTTCCGCCATCGTCGGTTGCCTGTCAGGACAGGGCGATAGACGATTTTCATACATTGTGTGCTCAATCACGCGATACAGCCTCCGTTTTCGGCAAATGGGTCACCGTGATGGCCAGCAGTACCGCGAATCCGATGGCCACCGCCGCCATGCCGGCAGTGCCGATGCCGCCGACCACATAGGTGCCGTCCTCCGCCACGGAATCCGCCGCGCCGGCCAGACCGAAGTTGTGGGAGACGGCGGCGCCCACGATCATGCCCAGGACGGTCACGGCGGAGTCGCCGTTGCCCTCACCGGCCAGAATCAACTGCCGCAGGGGGCAGCCTCCCAGCAGGATGGAACCCCAGCCCGCCAGGGCCATGCCCAGGGCGGACCAGAGGTACTGGCTGTGGGCGATGGGCTGGGACAGTGCGGACAGGCTGTAGGATCCCAGGACCAGATTGCCAATGGTGACCGTGCCCCAGATGGCCAGGAAGCCGGAGAGGAGCTTGAAGTCCCGCAGCATCACAGCGTCCCGTATGCCGCCGGCCATGCACAGCCGGCTCCGCTGGGCCAGCACGCCCACAACCAGACCGGCCGCCAGGGAGATCCCCCAGAAGGCCCGCATGGAGCCGGGGCCCGCCTCAGAGAACTTCAGCAGGGTGGGCACCAACAGCAGCAGCCCCAACAGCGCCATCAGGATCCCAGACAGGACGAACCCCTCGCCCATGCGGACGGGATAGGCCCGGCCCAGGGAGAAGCCCTTCTTTAAACATACCACGCCCACCAGGATCCCGGCGATGAAGCCCACCAGCCCGGCAACGGCAGTCAGGTCGCCGTCGCCCAGCCGGATGACCATCCGCAGGGGGCAGCCCAGAAACACCAGAGCACCGATCATCACGAACATCCCCAGCACAAACCGGCAGGCGGGAGAGGCCCCGGCCTTTGCCCGGAACTCCCTGGCAGCCAGAGCTGCCGCCGCGGCCCCCACCACGATGCCGATGATCTCCGGCCGGATGTACTGCACATTGGCGGCGCTGTGGAGCCCCAGGGCGCCGGCGATGTCCCGCAGGAAGCAGGCGATGCAGAAGCCCATGTTCTTGGGGTTGCCGGAGGCGGTAAGGATCAGGGCGGCAATGCCCACGGCCACGCCCGCCGCCAAGATCAATCCGTATTCCCGAAACCAACTCTTTTCTCTCATAAATACACTCCTCACTCTCTTCGGCGCTGGGACGAAAATCGTCACAGGGGCAGCTCATAGAAACCGGCTGTCTCGATCCCGGCCTCCTGCAGCCGGGTCTCCAGGTGCTCCCGCAGCTCCGGCGGCGCGGACCAGGCCATGCCGCAGTCGGATGTGATGCACCGGGGAACGGAGATCAGTTTGCCCGCCAGCCCCAGGCGGCGGCAGAGCTGCTCTGTGGCGATGGCCCCGGCAGTGGTGTGAAACGTCACGATCAGCCGGGGGCTTTTTTCTCGCACGGACTCCCTCCTCTACTCGTTATTTTTTCAAAAGAATAACATGAAAAAATGGAAAAAGCGAGATCTGTTTCGAGGATAACGGCCCAGCTCCGGCTGGAGCCGCCGAACCTGGAGATTTTTCCTTGAAATAGGGGAGTGGCTTTGCTATACTATACTAGTTATAGTATGTGATCTGGCTGAGAGGCCGAATGAGGTGAGAGTTTGTATCTGCGCGCATTGGAAATCCAGGGGTTTAAGTCCTTTCCAGACAAGACGGTCCTGAATTTCGGCGAGGACATCACCGCCATCGTGGGTCCCAACGGCTCCGGCAAGTCCAACATCTCCGACGCTATCCGGTGGGTGATGGGGGAACAGAGCGTCAAGGGCCTCCGTGGCGCCAAGATGGAGGACGTGATTTTCGGCGGCACGGAGAAGCGCAGCCAGGTGGGCTTTGCCCAGGTGACGCTGGTGCTGGACAACACGGAGCACATCTTCCCCACCATGGAGGAGAGCGAAGTGTCCGTCACCCGCCGCTATTACCGCAGCGGCGAAAGCGAATACTACATCAACCGCCAGTCTGTCCGGCTGAAGGACTTGACGGAGCTGTTCCTGGACACCGGCATGGGCCGGGAGGGCTACTCCATCATCGGCCAGGGCAAGATTGATGAGATCCTCTCCGCCAAGAGCGGGGAGCGGCGGGAGATCTTCGAGGAGGCCGCCGGCATTTCCAAATTCCGCCACCGGAAGGAGGAGGCGGAGCGGAAGCTGGAGCGGACGGAGGAGAATCTGGTCCGCATCAATGACAAGATCGCCGAGCTGGAGCTTCAGGTGGAGCCCCTGCGGGAGCAGGCGGAGAAGGCCAGGAAGTATCTGGTGCTCCGGGATGAGCTGCGCCTTCTGGAGATCTCCGTCTGGCTGGAGAACCTGGACACCCTGAAGGCGGGCGCCCGGAAGCTGGAGGCGGACTTTCACGCCGCAGAGTCCCAGCGGGACGAGGCCCGCGCCGCTCTGGACGCTCTCTATGCCGAGGGGGAGCGGTACAGCGAGCGGATGCGGGAGAAGGACATGGAGGCTGAGCGTGTCCGGACAGAGTCCGCCGTTCTGGAGGAGCAGATCAAGGAGAAGGAGTCCGCCGCCGCCGTGCTGGAGAGCACCGTCACCCACAACCGGGAGAACATCCAGCGGGCGGAGGCGGAGCTGGCAGAGGCGGAGAGCCGCTCCGGCGGCCTTGCGAAGCAGGCGGAGGAGCAGGAAGCCCGGGTGGCGGAGATCGACCGCCGGATCGGGGAGCTGAACGGTGCGCTGGCCGCCCTGCTGGAGACCGCCCAGACCATGGCGGAACAGGCCGGCGGCGCCCAGAACGAGGCGGAGCGCCTGCGGGCACAGGAGGCCCTCGCCATGGCCGCCGCCGCGGACGCGCGGGCGGAACTGGCCGCCGCCGCCGCGGAGAAGAAGCAGATCCAGGAGCGGCGGGAGGCCGCAGAGCGAGACAGGGCCGCCGCGGAGGAGCAGCTTCAGTCCGCCCGGCAGGAGGCGCGGGAGAACCGCCGCGCCCTGGAGGATGCCAGGGACGAGGCGGAGGCCGCCGCCAACATCATCGCCGGCCACAGCCTGCGGATGGAGGAACGGAAGAAGAAGGCCGCTGCCGCCGCGGAGCGGCGGGTCCAGCTGACCATGGACACGGGGGCGCTGGAAAACCGCCGCCGCCTGCTGACAGACATGGAGAAGGAGTACGAGGGCTTCTCCAAGGCGGTCAAGTTCGTGTGCCGCGCACAAAGCGGCCTGCAGGGCATCCATGGCCCGGTGGCCAATCTGGTGAAGACCGATGGCAGGTACTCCTTGGCCATCGAGATCGCCCTGGGGGCGGGACTGCAGAACATTGTGGTGGACCGGGAGGAGGATGCCAAGGCCGCTATCAGCTACCTGAAGCAGCGGGACGCCGGACGGGCCACGTTCCTGCCCCTCACCGCCATCCGGGGTGACGAACTCCATGAAAAAGGCGTGGAGAAGGAATTTGGTTTTGTGGGCCTGGGGTCCCGGCTGGTGACATTCGACCCGGCGTACCGGAATATTGTTTACAACCTGCTGGGCCGCACTGTGGTGGTAGAGGACCTGGACTGCGGCATCGCCATGGCCCGGAAGTACCGCAACGCCTTCCGGATCGTGACGCTGGACGGCCAGGTCATTAACCGGGGCGGCTCCATGACCGGCGGCAGCACCAGCCGGTCCGCCGGTGTACTGAGCCGGTCCGCGGAGTTGGAGCAGCTCACCGCCCGGACCGCTGCCATGCAGGCAAAGCTGGCGGAGGCAAAGCAGGCGGAGGAGGATACCGCCCGGGAACTGGCCGCCGCCCAATACGAGCTGGAGACCGCGGAGGCTCAGCGCCGCCACGCAGAGGACGAGGTCCTGCGGCTGGAGGGCATCAGGGGACAATATGATCTCCTGCTGCGCTCCCTGGAGGAGAGCGTGGAGAACCTCACCGGCGAGCTGGAGAGTCTGGCCGGACGGCTGACGGACAACGACGCCCGGTCTGCCGCCGCCCAGGTGGAGATCAACCGACAGGAATCCGCCGCCGCGGACGCGCGGGCCCAGGCGGAGGCGGCTCTTTCCGGCCAATCGGAGCTGCTGGAGAAATCCGGTGCCCTGGCCGAGGAGATCAGCGGCAGAAAGAGCGATCTGGCTGCCCTGGCGGCCGAACGGGAGGCCACAGTCCGCAGCGCCGCGGACCTGCGGGCGCTGTGCGCGGATCTCTCTGGTGACCGGGAGCAGAAGGAACAGATGGCGGAGACCTACCGCCGAAACATCGCCGCCGCGGAGGAAGAGATCGCCGGATTGCAGACGGCGCTGGAGGAGCTGGCGGGCCGGGGCGCGGCCTTCCGGCAGCGGCTGGCCGCCATCACAGAGGAGAAGAACGCCCTGGAGGCGGAGCGGACTGCCAAGAACCGGGCGGGCCAGGAGATGAACGAGAACCTGCTGAACCTGGAGCGGGCGGTGGCCAAACTGGACCAGAAGCGGGCCACCTCCGCCATGGAGGAAAAGCAGATCCTGGACCGGCTGTGGGAACACTACGAACTCTCCCACTCCGACGCCCAGGCACAGCGGATCGAGCTGGAGAGCGTGCCCAAGGCCAACCGGCGGATCGGGGAGCTGAAGCGGGACATCACCGCCCTGGGCACCCCAAACATCGGGGCCATCGACGAGTTCCAGCGGGTGAACACCCGCTACACCTACCTGACGGACCAGCGCAACGATGTGGAGAAGGCCAAGGGCGAGCTGCAGAACATCATCGGCGAGATCACGGAGGAGATGACCAAGATTTTCGCCGAGCAGTTCAAGCTGCTGTCCGAGAGCTTCCAGACCACCTTCCAGGAGCTCTTCGGGGGAGGGACGGCCAGATTAGAACTGGAGGACGAGGAGGACATCCTGGGCTGCGGCATCGAGATCAAGGCCCAGCCGCCGGGAAAGACCCTCAAGACCATCTCCCTGCTGTCCGGCGGCGAGAAGGCCTTTGTGGCCATCGCGCTGTATTTCTCCATTCTGAAAGTCCATCCAACGCCCTTCTGCGTGATGGACGAGATCGAGGCGGCTCTGGATGACGCCAACGTCACCCGCTACGCCCGCTATATGCGGACGCTGGCAGGCCGGACTCAGTTCATCGTCATCACCCACCGCCGGGGCACCATGGAGGAGGCCGACGTCCTCTACGGCGTCACCATGCAGGAGCAGGGTGTGAGCAAGATCCTGACCATCAATCTGAACGACATGGCGAAGGAACTGAAGATCAAATAAGGAGACGATCCATGAAGCGCAAACATAAACAGATGATCATCATCTGGGTGGGCCTGCTGGCAGGCATCCTGCTTTTCCGGGGCGGGTGGATGACCTACGCCGGACTAGGGATCTTTCTGCTGGACCTGGGGCTGGTGTGGCTGCTGCTGCGCTGCCCCCACTGCGGAAAACCGGTCCGGGAACTCCGCCCGGACAAGACCTGCCCTTACTGCGGCAAGAAAGTGGAGTGAGAGACCATGGGCTTTTTTGACAAACTGAAAAAAATCACCACCAATCTGTTCTCAGGCTTTTCCGAGGCGGACGAGGCCTTTTTTGAAGAGCTGGAGGAGACACTGATCCTGGCGGACCTGGGCATGGACACGGCCCTGGACGCAGTGGAGAAGCTCCGCACCCGGGTGCGGAAGGAGAAGCTCCAGGGCCAGGAGGAGGTCAAGGCCGCCCTCCGGGACATCCTGGCGGAGGAGATGGACGTGGGCGACACCGCTCTGGACCTGTCCACCACCCCCAGCGTGGTGCTGTTCATCGGCGTCAACGGCGTGGGCAAGACCACCTCCATCGGCAAGCTGGCCCACCAGCTGAAGAGCCAGGGCAAGCGGGTCCTGCTGTGCGCCGCGGACACGTTCCGGGCCGCCGCCGCGGACCAGCTGCAGATCTGGGCGGAGCGCTCCGGCTGTGAGATCGTCCGCCAGCACGAGGGCGCCGACCCCGGCGCGGTGTTGTTTGACGCCCTCCAGGCGGCCAAGGCCCGGGGCGTGGACGTGGTGCTGTGCGACACGGCAGGCCGCCTGCACAACAAGGATAACCTGATGAAGGAGCTGGCCAAGCTCCGCAAGATCATCGACCGGGAGGCCCCCAACGCCGCCAAGGAGACGCTGCTGGTGTTGGACGCCACCACCGGCCAGAATGGCCTCATTCAGGCCCGGCAGTTCAAGGAGACGGCGGGTCTGACGGGCATCATCCTCACCAAGCTGGACGGCACCGCCAAGGGCGGCATCGTCATCGCCATCGCACAGGAGCTGCAGGTGCCGGTGAAGTTCGTGGGCCTTGGCGAGGGCATCGATGACCTGCGCCCCTTTGACGCAAGGGAATTCGTCAACGATCTTATCTGAGGAGGAAGGCATATGACCCGTGCAGACGGAAGAAAATATAATGAGCTGCGCCCGGTGGAGATCACCACGGGCTTCATCAAATTCGCTGAGGGCAGTGTGCTGATCCGCTGCGGCGACACGGTGGTGCTCTGTAACGCCAGCGTGGAGGAGCGGGTGCCGCCCCATGTGGCCCCCGGCTGCGGCTGGGTGACGGCGGAGTACTCCATGCTGCCCCGTGCCAATCGCCAGCGCTCCCGCCGGGACATCGACAAGCTGAAGCTCTCCGGCCGCAGCGCCGAGATCCAGCGCCTTATCGGCCGCAGTCTCCGTGCGGCGGTAGATCGCCGCCTGCTGGGCGAGCGCACCATCACCGTGGACTGCGACGTGCTGCAGGGCGACGGCGGCACCCGTACCGCCTCCGTTACCGGCGGCTTCATCGCTCTGGCACTGGCCTGCCGCAAGCTGGTGGAGGAGGGGGTGCTGCCCCGGACACCGGTGAAGCACTTCGTGGCGGGCATCTCCGCCGGCATCATCGGCGATGCGCCCATGCTGGATCTGCCATACAGCGAGGACAGCCGGGCCATGGTGGACCTGAACTGCGTCATGAACGAGCTGGGGGAGATCATCGAGCTGCAGGGCACCGGCGAGGGCCGGGCCTTCACCGCCAGAGAGCAGCAGGAGCTGGTGGAGCTGTGCGCCAAGGGCTGCCGGGAGCTGATCCGGAAGGAAAAGGATATTCTGGGGGAGGTACTGTGATGAAATTCGTATTGGCTTCTCATAATCAGGGCAAGCTGGCGGAGATGCAGCGCATTTTGGGCCAGCTGGGGGTGGAGGTAGTGCTTCAGTCCGAATTGGGGCTGGCGCTGGAGCCGGAGGAAACCGGCACCACCTTCACGGAAAACGCCCGCATCAAGGCCGAGGCCGTCATGCAGGCCAGCGGCCTGCCCGCCATCGCCGACGACTCCGGCCTGTGCGTGGATGCCCTCAACGGCGCCCCCGGCGTGTACTCCGCTCGCTATGGCGGCTTGGACGACGATGTGGCCC
>ERZ1106929.2093-NODE-2093-length-14444-cov-7.795816_pt1 | contig 14444 bp, 7 predicted proteins | sample MGYA00403662_ERZ1106929 | MGnify/ENA primary metagenome ERZ1106929 (study PRJEB35170, sample SAMEA104062442) | human gut metagenome | biome: human gut; feature: human-associated habitat; material: faeces | place: Denmark | collected 2013-02-20 ... | reverse complement strand
GCCGCACCTCGCTCGCCGTATCGGCACTTAGAATTATGCGGTATTGCCTTTACAATTAAAAAGATCTATACTATAATGAAACAACAGTAAGTTGTATAAGACGAACTTAAGTTGTAAATAAACGACCAACAGCAGGGGAGGTCCGCTATGCCGGAGCAACAGAAAAATCAAACCGAGGTGTTCCACCTCAAAGCGCCGTTCAAACCGACTGGCGACCAGCCCCAGGCTATTGAAGCGCTGGTGCAGGGCCTGAAAGCAGGGGATAAAGGTCAAACTTTGCTGGGCGTTACCGGCTCCGGCAAAACCTTTACGATGGCCAATATCATTGCACAGTGCAACCGCCCCACACTGATTCTGGAACCAAACAAAACCCTGGCCAGTCAGATCTGCACCGAGATGCGCGGATTTTTCCCCGATGATGCGGTGGAATATTTTGTGAGCTATTACGACTATTACCAGCCGGAAGCCTACATCCCCTCCACCGATACCTATATTGAAAAAGACAGCGCCATCAATGATGAGATCGACCGCCTGCGCCATTCGGCCACGGCGGCACTGTCGGAGCGGCGCAATGTTATCATTGTGGCGTCGGTTTCCTGCATTTATTCCTTGGGCGACCCTATCGATTACCGCAGCATGGTCATCAGCCTGCGCCCCGGTATGCAGATGGAGCGGGACGAGCTCTGCCGCCGCCTGGTCAAGCTGCAATATGAACGCAACGATATGAACTTTATCCGCAATAAGTTCCGCGTTCACGGCGATATTGTGGATATCCACCTTGCTTATAATGATGAATACGCCATCCGCGTCGAATTCTTCGGCGATGAAATCGACCGCATTTCCGAGTTTGATCCCCTGACCGGCGAGCGCAAAAATATTGTGCGCCATGTGGCCATTTTCCCCGCCAGCCACTATATCGTCGGCCCTGAAAAAATGAAAGAAGGTCTCGCCAAGATCCAGACCGAGATGGAACAGCAGGTGCAGGCCTTTACTGCAGAGGGCAAACTGCTGGAAGCCCAGCGCATCCAGCAGCGCACCCAGTACGATATGGAGATGCTACAGGAAGTTGGTATGTGCAAGGGCATCGAGAACTACTCTGCCGTGCTGTCCGGCCGTGCCCCCGGCTCCACCCCCACCACGCTGCTGGACTACTTCCCCAAAGATTTTATCCTGATGGTGGATGAAAGCCATGTGATGCTGCCGCAGGTCCGCGGCATGTTCGGCGGGGACTACAGCCGCAAAAAAACGCTGGTGGAATATGGCTTCCGCCTGCCCTCGGCGTTTGACAACCGCCCGCTGAAATTTGAGGAATTTGAATCCAAGGTCGGCCAGACGATCTTTGTCAGCGCTACCCCTGGCCCCTATGAACGGGAACATTCCAGCCGCGTGGCCGAGCAGGTCATCCGCCCCACCGGTCTGCTGGACCCCGTCATCATGGTGCGCCCAGTGGAAGGCCAGATCGAGAATCTGCTGGGCGAAATTTTGCAGCGCATCGACCGCGGCGAGCGTGCCCTAGTTACCACCCTGACTGTCAAAATGGCCGAGGACCTGACCGACTACCTGGAAGAACACGGCGTGCACACCAAGTATATGCACCACGAGGTGGATACCTTTGAGCGCATGGAGATCATCAAGGACCTGCGCACCGGTGCCATTGATGTGATTGTCGGCATCAACCTTCTGCGCGAGGGCCTGGATCTGCCGGAAGTTTCGCTGATCGCCATTCTGGATGCCGACAAAGAGGGCTTCCTGCGCAGCGAAACCAGCCTGATTCAGACCATTGGCCGCGCGGCCCGCAACGCAAACGGCGTGGTGCTGATGTACGCCGATGAAGTAACCCCCAGCATGGAGCGCGCCATCATGGAAACCGAGCGCCGCCGTGCCATCCAGGATGCCTACAACAAAGAACACGGCATTACACCAAAAACTATCGTGAAAGCCATCGGCGGCGGGCTGGAAATCAGCATGAGCGAAGAAAACAAAAAGATGCGCCAGCACCGTATGAGCCGCGCTGAACGCGAACAGACCATTACCCGCCTGACCCGCGAGATGAAAGAAGCCGCCCGCCTGCTGCAGTTTGAGCACGCCGCATTCCTGCGTGATGAGATTGAAAAGCTGCAGCGCGGGGAGGACCCTACCGCCGATACCAGCACCCGCCGCGCCGCTGAAAAACAGCGCAAAACGGGCAAGGGGAGAAGGAGCTATAAAAAGTGAGCAACATTCAAATTGATGCCAACAACCGCATTACGATCAAGGGCGCGCGGGAGCATAACCTGAAAAACGTCAATCTGGTTCTGCCGCGCAACAAGCTGATTGTTATGACGGGCCTTTCCGGCTCCGGCAAGTCCAGCCTGGCCTTTGATACCATCTTTGCGGACGGCCAGCGCCGCTATATGGAAAGCCTTTCCAGCTATGCCCGCATGTTCCTGGGCCAGATGGAAAAGCCCGATGTGGACGAAATCACCGGCCTTTCCCCGGCGGTTTCCATTGACCAGAAAACCACCAGCCACAACCCGCGTTCCACCGTGGGCACCGTGACGGAAATTTATGATTATCTCCGTTTGATGTATGCCCGCATCGGCGTTCCGCACTGCCCGGTCTGCGGACGCGTCATCAGCCAGCAAACGGTGGACGAGATGGTAGACGAGGTGCTTAAACTGCCGGAACGCACCCGCTTCCAGGTGCTGGCCCCTGTTGTGCGGGGCCGCAAAGGCACCCAGGCCAAGGAGCTGGACGCTGCCCGCCGCGGCGGTTACGCCCGCGTGCGCATTGACGGCAACATGTATGATCTGGACGAAGAGATCAAGCTGGAAAAGAATATCAAGCATACCGTTGAAATCGTCGTGGACCGCCTGTCCATCAATGATACGGTGCGCGGCCGCCTGGCCGATTCTATTGAGACTGCCGTTGCCCTGACCGGCGGCCTTGTCATCATTGATGTTATCGGCGGCGAACCGATGGAGTTCAGCCAGAACTATGCCTGCCCGGAGCACGGTGTTTCCATTGACGAACTTTCCCCCCGCATGTTCAGCTTTAACAATCCCTTTGGCGCCTGTGAAACCTGCACCGGCCTGGGCACCTTTATGAAGGTGGACCCGGCCCGCGTGATTCCGGATCCGCACAAGTCCATCCGCGAAAGTGCCATCAAGGCCAGCGGCTGGTATTATGCGGAGGGATCCATCTCTGAAATGTATTACAAAGCGCTGGGCAAGCGCTATGGCTTTACGCTGGATACCCCCATCAAGGATATGAGCAAAGAAGCCGTGCACGCCATCCTGTATGGCACCGGAACTGAAAAAATCGAGATGCAGCGCGAGAATATGTTTGGCTCCGGCACCTATATGAACACGTTTGAGGGCATTATCCCCAACCTGGAGCGCCGCTTCCGTGAAACAGGCAGCGAGTGGGTCAAGGAGGAAATCGCCCTTGTCATGTCCAGCGAGGAGTGCCCCACCTGCCACGGCCAACGACTGAAGCCCACCAGCCTCGCCGTCACGGTGGGCGGCATCAACATTGCCCAGTTCTGCGATATGAGTGTGAACGAGGAGCTGGAATTTATTCAGACGGCAAAAGTGTCCGAGCGGGATGAAGTCATCGCTGCCTCCATCTTCAAAGAGGTCAAAGAGCGTCTGGGCTTTTTGAAGAGCGTGGGTCTGGGGTACTTGACCCTGTCTCGCGGCGCATCGTCCCTTTCCGGCGGCGAAAGCCAGCGCATCCGCCTGGCAACCCAGATCGGCAGCGCACTGACCGGCGTGCTGTATGTGCTGGATGAACCCAGCATCGGCCTGCACCAGCGCGATAACGATAAGCTGATTGCCACCATGAAGCGCCTGCGCGACCTGGGCAACACCCTGATTGTAGTAGAGCACGACGAGGACACCATGCGCCAGGCGGACTATATTGTGGATGTCGGCCCCGGTGCCGGTGTGCATGGCGGCGAGATCGTGGCCGCCGGCAGTGTGGAGGACATCTGCAATGCCCCACGCAGTGTGACCGGCGAGTACCTTTCCGGCCGCAAATTTGTGGAAGTTCCCACCGCCCACCGCTCCGGTAACGGTAAAATGCTCACGGTGGTCAAAGCGCGGGAAAACAACCTGCAAAACATTACCGTGGATTTTCCCCTTGGCAAAATGATCTGCGTGACTGGTGTTTCCGGTTCCGGCAAGTCCACGCTGGTCAATGAAATTTTGTATAAGTCGCTGGCCGCAGCGCTCAACGGCGCCCGTAGCCGTCCCGGCCAGTGTGATGAAGTTCAGGGTATGGAATGGATCGATAAGGTCATCGGCATAGACCAGTCGCCCATTGGCCGCACCCCGCGCTCCAACCCGGCCACCTACACCGGTGTGTTCGGCGATATCCGCACCCTCTTCTCCAACACCCAGGATGCCAAACAGCGCGGTTACGGCCCCGGCCGGTTCAGCTTCAACGTCAAGGGCGGCCGCTGCGAAGCCTGCGAGGGCGGCGGCATTGTGCAGATCGAAATGCACTTTCTGCCGGATATTTACGTCCCCTGCGATGTCTGCAAGGGCAAGCGCTACAACCGCGAAACGCTGGAAGTAAAATATAAAGACAAAAACATCTCCGATGTGCTGGATATGACGGTGGAGGAAGCCTGCAATTTCTTTGCCAACCAGCCCAAAATTGCGCGCAAACTGCAAACCCTGCAGGAAGTCGGCCTTGGCTATGTGCAGCTGGGCCAGTCGGCCACCACACTTTCCGGCGGCGAAGCCCAGCGTGTCAAGCTGGCCAATGAGCTTGCCCGCCGCGATACCGGCAAAACCGTCTATATTCTGGACGAGCCTACCACCGGCCTGCACATTGCCGATGTGCACCGCCTGGTCAAGGTGCTGGATAAGCTGGCCGATGCGGGCAACACCGTGATCGTGATCGAGCATAACCTGGATGTGATCAAGCGTGCCGACTATATCATCGACCTGGGGCCGGAGGGCGGCAGCGGCGGCGGTACCATTGTGGCAACCGGTACGCCGGAACAGGTGGCCCAGAACCCGAACTCCTTCACCGGCCAGTACCTGAAACCCGTGCTGGAGCGCGCCTGGAAACTGCAGGGCACAGCTCCGGCCCCCGTGCCGGAAGAGCCGGGATGCCCGGCGCCCGCAGAGGAAAAAGCCTCCGCCCAGCCGCCGCGCAAACGCAAAAAAGCAGACAAAAAATAACCACAACAGGGAACTTTGTGCAGCAAAAACGCAAAATTGGATTTGACAATTCCTGTCAACCTGTGGTTTAATTATCTTTACGCGCCTGAAAAAGCAAAATTCTGCGCGCACAGGGGTACGCAGCAGCGTGATTCCCTGCATCCAAAACGGGAGGGAACTGCCGAATGGCAAAAAAGAAGGAAGAATACGGCAACGAAAGCATCAAGAGCTTAAAAGGTGCAGACCGTGTGCGCAAGCGGCCGGCCGTTATCTTTGGCTCTGACGGTGTGGAAGGCTGTGCCCATTCCATTTTTGAGATCGTATCCAACTCCATCGACGAAGCGCGTGACGGCCACGGCAACAAAATCAACGTTACCCTTTACCCGGATCACTCTGTGGAAGTAGAGGACTTTGGCCGCGGTATCCCCGTCGATTACAATAAAGCTGAAGAACGCTGGAACTGGGATCTTGTGTTCTGCGAACTGTACGCGGGAGGCAAATATGGCGAGGGTAGCGGCAACTATGACTTCTCCCTTGGCCTGAACGGCCTTGGCCTTTGCGCCACCCAGTATTCCAGCGAATGGATGACTGCGGATATTTACCGCGATGGCATGCACTATCATCTGGATTTCAAAAAAGGTGAGAATGTCGGCGGTCTGAAAAAAGAGCCGTTCACCGGCCGCCGCACCGGCTCCGTCATCCGCTGGAAACCGGACACCGATGTGTTTACCGACATCAATGTTCCGGCGGATACCTTCAAGGATATGCTGCGCCGCCAGGCCGTTGTCAATGACGGTGTGACTCTCGTGTTCAACGACCGCACGGGCGAACGTGCCGAAAAAATCGAATATTTCTATGAGCATGGCATTCAGGACTATGCCAATGAGATCGCCGGTGAGGGAACCCTGACCCCGGTATATTTCTGCTCCGGTTCCGCAATCGGCCGCGACCGTGATGATCAGCCGGAATATCAGGTCAAAATGAACGTGGCGTTCTGCTTTTCCAACGCGGTGCAAACGCTGGAATACTATCACAACTCTTCGTGGCTGGAGCACGGCGGCAGCCCGGACCGCGCTGTCCGCCTGGCCTTTGTCAACCAGATCAACAACTGGCTGAAAAATAAGGGTCTGTACAAGAAAAACGAAAGCTCCATCACCTTCAACGATGTGCAGGACTGCCTGATTCTGGTTTCCTCCAGCTTCTCCACCCGCACCAGCTACGAGAACCAGACCAAAAAGGCCATCACCAACAAGTTTGTGGCCCAGGCCATGACGGAGTTCCTCAAGCACCAGCTGGAAGTCTACTTTGTGGAGCACCCGGACGAAGCCGAAAAAGCCTGCAAGCAGGTGCTAATCAATAAGCAAAGCCGTGAGCATGCCGAAAAAGCGCGTGTGTCCATCAAAAAAACAATGACCCAGCAGATGGACCTGGCCAACCGCGTGCAGAAATTTGTGGACTGCCGCACCAAGGATGCCACCCGCCGCGAACTGTACATCGTGGAGGGCGATTCCGCTATGGGCGCGGTCAAACAGAGCCGCGATTCGGAGTTCCAGGCTATCATGCCCATTCGCGGCAAGATCCTGAACTGCCTGAAGGCCGATTACGCCCGCATTTTCAAGTCTGACATTATCACAGACTTGATCCGCGTGATGGGCTGCGGCGTGGAGCTGGGCGGCAGCCACAATAAGGACCTGGCTACCTTTAATCTGGACAACCTGCGCTTTAACAAGATCGTCATCTGTACCGATGCTGATGTGGACGGTTATCAGATCCGCACCTTGGTGCTGACGATGCTCTACCGCCTGACCCCCACCCTCATCAATCAGGGGTATGTGTATATCGCGGAATCCCCGCTGTATGAGATCAACACCAAAAATAAGACCTACTTTGCCTATACCGAGCCGGAAAAGGCCGATATCATGAAGCGGATCGATGGCCAGAAGTTTACGATCCAGCGATCCAAAGGTCTGGGCGAAAACGACCCCGAAATGATGTGGCTGACCACCATGAGCCCCGAAAGCCGCCGCTTAATTAAAGTTCTGCCCACCGATGTTCAGCGCACGGCGGAGGTGTTTGACCTGCTCCTGGGCGATAATCTGCAGGGCCGTAAGGAGCACATTGCGGAGCACGGCGCTGAATATCTGGACGATCTGGATGTATCTTAATCAGGGGAGGAGAGAGCAAAATGGCAAAAAAAGCAACCAAAAAGAAAGCCGCCCCTGCCCGCCCGCAGCTGGGCGATAACGTCGAGATCCTCTCTGCCGGTGAGGTCATCGAAAGCCCCATTACCGATACGCTGGAAACAAACTACATGCCTTACGCCATGAGCGTTATTGTTTCCCGCGCGCTGCCGGAAATTGACGGCTTCAAGCCCGCCCACCGCAAACTGCTGTATACCATGTACGGCATGGGCCTGCTGAAAGGCGCCCGCACCAAAAGCGCCAACATCGTGGGCAGCACCATGCACCTGAACCCCCACGGCGATGCCGCCATTTACGACACCATGGTGCGTATGGGCCGTTCCAACGAAAGCCTGCTGGTGCCCTTTGTGGACTCCAAGGGTAACTTTGGCAAGGCGTACAGCCGCGATATGGCTTACGCCGCCGCTCGTTACACCGAGGCAAAGCTGGAACCCGTGTGTGAAGAGCTGTTCCGTGATATCGACAAGGATACCGTGGATTTTGTGCCCAACTATGACGGCACCACCACCGAACCGACGATGCTGCCGGTCACCTTCCCGACCATTCTGGCCAACAACACACTGGGCATTGCGGTCGGTATGGCGTCCAACATCTGTTCCTTCAACCTGGTGGAGCTCTGCAATGCAACCATCGCCCTGATGAAAGACGACCAGGCGGACCTGGCCCAGCTGATGCCCGCGCCGGATTTTGTCGGCGGCGGTTCCATCCTGTATGATGCCGCCGAGATGCAGAATGTGCTGGAAAAAGGCCGCGGCAGCATCCGCGTGCGCGCCCAGTGGGCTTACGATAAAGAGAACAACTGCATTGACATCACCCGCATTCCGCCGACCACAACGGTGGAAGCCATCATGGATAAGATCACCGAGCTGGTCAAACTGGGCAAGATCCGTGAGATCAGCGATATGCGTGATGAAACCGACCTGAACGGCTTGAAGCTGACCATCGACCTCAAGCGCGGCCAGGACCCGGACAAGCTGATGGCGCGTCTGTTCAAGGCAACCCCGCTGGAGGACAGTTTTGCCTGCAACTTCAATGTGCTGATCGGCGGCCAGCCCCGCGTGTTGGGCGTGCGCCAGATTTTGTTGGAGTGGATCGCATTCCGCTCCGAATGCGTGCGCCGCCGCACCTACTATGATCTGCAGGGCAAGCAAAAGCGTCTGCACCTGCTGCGCGGCCTGGAAGCTATCCTGCTGGATATTGATAAGGCAATTGAAATTGTGCGCAACACTGCGGAAGAATCCGAGGTTGTGCCCAACTTGATGATCGGTTTTGGCATTGACGAAGTGCAGGCTGAGTATGTGGCGGAAATCAAGCTGCGCCACCTCAACCGTGAGTATATCCTCAAACGCACCGAGGAAATTGAGGAACTGGAAAAGGCGATCGCAGACTTGGAAGATGTTCTCAAACGCCCCGCCCGCATCCGCAAGATCATTATGACCGAGCTGGGCGATGTTGCCAAAAAGTATGGCAGCCCCCGCAAAACGGAAATTCTGTACGACCTGCCGGACGATTCTGCTGCCGATGAGCAGAACGAGATCCCGGATTACCCGGTCACGGTGTTCTTTACGCGGGAAGGTTACTTCAAGAAAATTACCCCGCAGAGCCTGCGCATGTCTGGCGAGCAGAAGCTGAAAGACGGCGACGAGGTGGTTTATACCAAAGAGACCACCAACAGCGCCGAGCTGCTCTTCTTTACCAACCATGCCCAGGTGTACAAATCCCGCGCATCGGAATTTGCCGATACCAAGGCCAGCGTGCTGGGGGATTATGTCGCTTCCAAGCTGGAAATGGAAGAGGGCGAAGTGCCGCTGTTCATGACGGTCACAGTCGATTACCGTGGTTACATGCTGTTCTTTTACCAGAACGGCAAGTGTGCAAAGATCCCGCTGGCCAGCTATATGACCAAGCAGAACCGCCGCAAGCTGCTGAAAGCCTATAGCGATAAGGAAGAACTTGCCGCAATGCTGCACATTGAGGAAGAAACCGAGCTGGCCGTATTCACCAGCGGCGGCACCGGTGGCCCACGCTTGATCCTGGTCGGCAGTGCGCTGATTCCCGAAAAGGCTACCCGCGATACCGCCGGTATCAACATGGTAACGCTGAAAAAGAACGCCCGAATCGCCAAAGTGCGCCTGGCGGCGGGGCTGGAACTGAAAGACCCGCACCGCTACCGCGTGCGCACCCTGCCCGCAGCCGGCGCGCTGCTCCGCCAGGAGGACACGACCGAGCAGATGAGTCTGTAAGGAGCAAAAAAAGGCAATGCAATCTTTTTCTGCACAAGGCAGGGTAAAGTTCTTGCATTTTGCTTTTTGGTATGTTATATTATAACCTGTATGAGAGTTAGGGCAGGCCGAAACATCCGTTTTGGCTGTGGCCTGAAAAGGAGTTGCTGTTAATCCATGACCGCTTATGAAATCGCGTTCGGCGTTGTGCTGATCATTGTTTCGGTTCTGATCGTTGTGTTCACTTTGTCCCAGACCCAGAAAGGGCAGGGCCTGTCTGCTGCCATTATGGGTGATAGCAGCTTTATGGCTGCCGGCCGCGAGCGTGGCCTGGATGCCAAGCTGGCCAAAGTGACCAAAATCTGCGGCGCTGTTTTCTTTGTAGCTACGCTGCTGGTTGGTGTGCTGAGTGCCCGCTTGTAATTGAATGAAAGGAGAACGGTCTGGCCAATTTTGTTGGCGTTCCGCTTTCCCTTATTCAGGAACCGTCAACGACCCGCCCAATACCGCGGGTCGTTTTTTATGGGAAAAATAAAAAGGTCACAATGGCGCAGGTGCTGCCGCGAAACCAAAGGCCACGCCTGCTATGGAAGGACCCTGCCGGGTGGCAGGGTGACGTAAACGAGGAGTAAAAACAAAGGCATGGGCCGCTGCCTGTGCCCAACCCAAAGGAGAAAACATGACACCATTACAGAAAAATATTCTTGCGGCGTGCAAGCACCGCCCCCAGACCCTGCGTGAACTGCAGAATGCTTTGCAGGTGGATAATTCCCGCCTGCGCAACACCGTAACCGGCATGGTAGCTACCGGTATGCTGTCCGCCCGCAACGGTACCTATGTTCCGGGCTTTGCCGTGATGGAAAATACCGATGCCCCCGCTGGCATTCCCTGCACACTGGTCAAGCTGGCGGCCCGCTTCGGCTTTGCGTCCCGCGATGACGGCACCGGCGATATCTTTATTCCTGGCCGCGCCCTGCATGGTGCTATGCCGCAGGATAAAATCATCATCAAACTGTTCGACCACCCCCGTGTGGAGGGCAGCGCCGAGGGTGAAGTGGTGGAGGTGACCACCCCGCACAACACCTTTGCCGGTACCATTGTGCTGACTGAGGACGGCCGCCTTGCCGTGGAGCCGGACGGCTGCCGTGATGTGCGCATTGTGCTGGATAAAAAAGGCGTCAACGGCGCACAGCTGGGGGATAAGGTCGGTGCTATCCTGACCAACCGCGGCCAGCGCCATATGGACCACCGCTGCGCTGTTGCCGAGCGCTTCGGCACTTCCGACCGCGCAGCAGAGTGCGCCAAGGCTGTGCTGTATGGCCGTGATGTCCGCCAGGAATTCCCGGAGGAGGTATTGGCCGAAGCTCACGCATATGATAACGCTCTCATCGACCCCGCCGAAGCTGCCCACCGCGCCGACCTGCGCGGTCTGCCGATCTTTACCATCGACTCTGCCGAGACCAAGGATATCGACGACGCCATCAGCCTGATGAAGACCCAGAACGGCGGCTATGAGCTGGGCGTTCATATTGCGGATGTCAGCCACTATGTCCGCCCGGACACCGCGCTGGATAAGGAAGCTTATGAGCGTGCAACTTCCATCTATTACGCGGATAAAGTCATCCCCATGCTGCCCACCCAGCTTTCCAACGGCATCTGCAGCCTCAATGAAGGGGAGGAGCGCCTGGCGTTCTCCTGCCTGATGCAGCTGGATGAAAGCGGCAATATCCATAGCTATCAGTTCGTCAAGAGCGTCATCCGCAGCCGTGTCAAGGGCGTTTATAAAGAAATTAACGCTCTGTTGGACGGCTCCAATGACCCGGCTCTGGTGACGAAATATAAAGACGTTATGGCTCAGCTGCCCGCGATGACCGAGCTGTACGAAAAGCGCCTGGCTCTGCGCAAAGCACGCGGCGCGATGGACATCGAATCCGACGAAGCCAAGTTGGTCATGGACGAGGAAGGCCGCTGCGTGGATATCGTCAAGCGCACCCGCGGTGTGTCGGAGTGCATGATCGAAGAGTTCATGCTGCTGGCCAACCAGTGCGCTGCCAATGCGGGCCGCACCCATCATGTGCCGTTTGTGTACCGTATCCATGAAGCCCCCGATGCCGAGCGCATGGAAAAGCTGAGCAACACCCTGAAAGCCTGCGGCCTGAACGTCCACTTTGCCGGGGAAGTGCCCACCCAGCTGGAGCTTTCTGCCATTCTGGACGAAACCCGCGGCCAGCCCATCCAGATCCCGGTCCACACCGGTATCCTGCGCAGCATGCAGAAAGCTCGCTACTCTCCGGAGCCGAAAGGCCATTACGGCCTGGTGCTGGCAGACTATGCCCACTTTACCAGCCCCATTCGCCGTTACCCGGACCTTGCCATCCATCGCATCCTGACGGATATGCTGGTGGGCAAGCCGGAGCAGGAGCTCATCAAGGATTATACCGGTTTTGCCACCCACGCCAGCGAGCAGTCCAGCCGCCAGGAAGTTTCCGCCGTGCGCATTGAGCGCGATGTGGAGGACCTGTACAAGGCCGAGTATATGCACAACCACCTGGGCGAAGTCTACACCGGCACCGTGGCAGGTGTAACACCGCGCGGTATTTTTGTGGCGCTGGAAAACACCGTAGAGGGCTTTGTGCCTGCCGCACAGCTCTGCAAGGGCGAAGCCACTGTGGTGGAGGGCGTCAGCATTCTGGACCCGCTGACCGGAAAACGCTGGATGCTGGGCGACCCCGTCAAAGTGCAGGTGGCCGGTGCCAACGTTGCCCTTGGCCGCATTGATTTTGACTATATGCCGCTGTAAGCATCGGTGTACAAGGGGTACAAACAAGATTAAAAAGAAATTTTAGATTTGAAAGTAAGTAGAGTGGCAAAATCAAGAGTGTTCAGATTTTCCACTCTACTTGAACGTGGTCGCTGGTTGCTTTGATTGAAATAATCAGGCCGTCAGCGGCTTTTCTCTTGTCGTCAAATTCAATGCTGTCCCAGTGGTCAAGATAATAGGAAAGCTCCTGTTCCTTCTGGGGTGACATTGTTTCAACGGACAATTCTGCAATCGCCTTTGAAATGGTCTGGCGGCGAGTGTCCAGTTCTTCAATTTTTTTGTTGGCATAGGCAAGTAGTGTTGCATTGGCTCCGGTCAGTGTATCAAGCAATTTTTCAATTTCAGTTTCGACCTGTGCAAGCTCAATCTGATAGGCGGTCAGTTTCGGATTTGCTTTTTCCTCTCTGTCATGCCGGACTTGAAAATTCTTAAACCTTGCCCGCATGGCATTGAAGATAAACTCCTCCAATTCAGTCTTGTGGATTTTACCACATCCCGGACAGCCCTTATTCTCCGTCCGTTTTGTACAGTGGAAATATCCCGGACTGTTTGGCACATGAGTTGCTTTCAAAGCATATCCACAACGCCCACATTTGACTTTTCCGGCAAGCCATGTATTTTTCAGTTTGCGGCCTTGCTGGAAGGTCTTATTCGCCATTAGCTTTTTCCGGCATTTCAGCCATACGTCAGACGGTATGAGTGCTTCGTGTGGGGCAATCACAAGTATCTGGTCTTTCAGGCACCTGTCCTTATCCTCCTTTACATCGCGGCCCTGATAGAGATAGCAGCCATTGGTTCCGGCAAAATCGGAAGCGTCATTGACAATGGCCGCCCCCTGGCTCTTGAAAAACTCATAGAGTTCCAAATCTGCCTGTGCATAGACCGGATTTCTCAAAAGCTGGGAGAGGAAAGTGCGGAACAGGGATTTTCCGTAAACCTTGATATTCTGTTCTTCAAAGTAACGGGTAATATCCCCGAAGGACGTTTCCGGTTCGGAATACATCTCAAACATCAGCTTCACATATTGAGCGGTTTCGGGGTCTGCCACTATCTTCTTTGTGCGGATACCTTCAACCACTGTCGGTTCCAACTGATAACCGTATGGGGCCTGCCCGCTCATGTGAAAGCCTTTCAGGCACCGGGAGTAATAAGCGTCTGTCACGCGCTTCTGGATTGTCTCACGTTCAAGCTGTGCGAATACGATACAGATATTCAGCATAGCCCGGCCCATCGGGGTCGAGGTGTCGAATTTCTCAGTGGAGGAAACAAACTCCACATCGTATTGCTTGAACAGCTCCATGAGCTTTGCAAAGTCCACAATGGAGCGGCTGATCCGATCCAGCTTGTAGACAATCACCACCTGGAAGTGTCCCTTTTCGGCGTCGCGGATCATCTTCTGAAATTCCGCCCGGTCATCCGTACGGCCGGTAATCGCCCGATCGGCATACTCCCCTACTATTGTAATATTGTGCTGCTCTGCGTACCGCTTGCATTCGCGAATCTGGCCCTCTATGGATTCTTCCCTCTGGTTGTGGCTGCTGTATCTTGCGTAAATTACCCCGTTCATTTTGCCGTCCTTTCCGGGCATAATGCCTCTTGCGTGTTCGGACGGCGTGTGGTATGATAGGCATGGTATTTATGCCGTACCATTTGCCGTCCGGCTGATGGTACCCCGTCCGTCCTGTTGGCGCAGGGCGGGCGGGATTTTTTATTTTGCGATGTCGCTGGGGGTTATATTAAACGTTGCGGCCTTTTTATTGGTGATCGGATCGTTTTTGTAAGAAACTTCAAATTCCTTCCAGTCTTTGGACACTTCCCAAGTTAATTGTCCTTTCATCTTTTTCCCGGCGGCAACGTCTCCGGTCAAAGTGTCGGCGCCGTCCGGCTTGCTCAAAAGGATTTTCATGTCTTGGCTATAGCCGTCTACATAGCCTTCAACATAGAAATAATTAAAATAGTCGTCTTCTCCGGATACGTTCTCAACTTCAAAGAAAAGAACTAGAAATTGCTTCCCCTCCTCGGGTTTATCAGACATTAGGTCGTTCAT
>ERZ1106929.2062-NODE-2062-length-14626-cov-4.226546_pt1 | contig 14626 bp, 27 predicted proteins | sample MGYA00403662_ERZ1106929 | MGnify/ENA primary metagenome ERZ1106929 (study PRJEB35170, sample SAMEA104062442) | human gut metagenome | biome: human gut; feature: human-associated habitat; material: faeces | place: Denmark | collected 2013-02-20 ... | reverse complement strand
TTATGATTTCTTTTGAATCCCAATTACCTTGACTATTATACTTAATAATTCCTGTCCCTGAAAATTCCTTTACTAGCGATTGAATTTCTTCGTTCGATACCGTAATGTAAGAAGGTCCAAATTGTCCTTTTGCTTCCAGACTCTTTTTTCTGGCTTCATACATCTTTGTCCCTTGTCGATGTATTTCCTGTCGTGATGCAATTTTTTCACGATTTTGTTCCGGAATTATCTTTTCCCGTATATTTCGTATAATCGCATCTGATTCCGGACTTAATCCCTGCAGTTTTCTTTCTTCTATTTTATCAGATTCTTTTTCGTATTTCCATTCTTTTGTCCATACATTTTGCTTTTTACCGTCTCCCGGATAATACTCAACAATGCAATCACAATTATCATGTCTCCGAAACACATCTTTAGGAACATCTGGATATACATATGTTCCGGCTACCTGATTACACCATTCACAACAATGTCCAGATGATCTCCGTATAATCTTTGGTCTCAATCCAGCTTTTGCATGAAAATCTGCATTTTTCTTAACAGTATCGTCCATTGCTTTCTGAACCAAATTCCGTACAGGTGCATCGAGAATCCATTTCACATCGTCGAAATATTCCTCACTTGAAATCCGATTTACAATACCGTCTATATTATCCTGTTGGATTTGTGCTCTTATTGTTTTAATTCCTATGCCTGCTGCTTCGTTCACGATCTGCTGTACAATAGCTGCATTATCTGCCACCATCTCATAAGCTCCCCTCAACGTCGGGTCCAATACTCTGGAAGCAATGTTATAATACATCTTTCCATCTGGCAATATATCAGATGATAAATTGTCCGAATATGATTGCGCTAAGATTTTCCCAATCTCTTGTGCCGCCTCGTTCGCTTGGCTGTATGAAGTCTTACCTCTCTGTGCCTGTTTCTTGAAGTTTTTAATGATGCTGCTCTTTTCAATATCATGATAGAATTGTTTCTGTATCTTCTCCAAAAGGCCTGGTGTGATGTCCTCCATAGTCTACACCTCCGGAGTTGCTGGCAGATTGCTCATGTTAATTCCAGTTAAATCTCTTAAGTTATCTGCATTGAAATATCCTGGCACTGCCTGGTTAATCTTAATTGCTCCATCCCCAATATTGGACAGCATTGCTGCATCTGGTTCAAACACTGGCTCCCAGATTGGTGTAGTCATATATACCTGGTTCCGGTAATATTGATAATCATCACGTAGGCACGCAGCCAGATAGCCAACATTCAGAAATCCACTGCCAAATGCTCGCTGTGCTTTTCTTGCTGTCAGTCTCAGATTCTCGTGTGATGCCTTGATTGCTTCCTGGCTAGCCGGATTCTCCGTTGCAAATCCTAAGTCATCAAGGGTCAATCCGGTCTCTCCGGCAAACAACGCGGCAAACATTTTAAGTTGATCTAAATGTGGTACCATAGACTGCTGCTGGAATTGTCCTAAAGTCGGCGAATCTCCCTCCTCATCTTTATCAAATTGTAATAAGCTCGATACAGTAGCTTTCCACTTATCCATCTGTTCTGCGTCTGGATCCAGACCAACTACATATTTTTGCGGAAATGAATAAAATTCTGCAGTTATCTCAGATCGCTTCAAAGTTCTCATTGCTGATTCTGTAATTGACATACATGCCCGGCTGATTCTAGAATGTCCAAATGCTCTCTTGGCATCTGGTCGAAATATGATTGGCACCAGTAGCGGTGCTGGTACGTTATCCTCAAAAAACTGAACAGGTACTCCGTTTCTGTAGATTATTGTCCACCCTTCTACAAAATAAGCCTCTATGGTCACTTTTCCGTAATCATCACGTTCCAGGACTGCATAGCCTTCCGTGAGCAGATTTGTGATTGGATTGATAATTCCAGTCGCATTTGCTCCATCAATTACCTGCAATCTCGGGAAGTCATCTTCACCTTTCGAAATGTAGATGAAACAACAGGAAGAAATCAATGCAGACAGTGCTGCGGAATCATATAATATATCCGGATTATTCATTCGGAATATCCCTGTCATGTCAAAATTATCATCGCGAAACCCCCGGAACTCTAGCCTGTCCGCTATCGAATCTACGGCCTTTGCATTCCATCCAAGTACTGCCTGTAACCATTGCAGGCTAGGTGGTGTGGCAATTCCCATGTCCCGTGCTATATTTTTCATTTCATAGAATTTATACCGTCTTAATACTCGGCTTCTCTTTCGATTCAGCTTTTCCCTTAGGTATTCTATGCCTTTGTAATCTGCCATTTGCGTCTCCTTTCCACGCCATTTTTGCTTAGCGTGTGTTTTTTTTCGCAGTGACGGTGTGAAGTCCGCACGCGCCCGCGGTGGGGGAGGTACCCCCCCTGTCCGTCAGCATTATTTAGGTCTATAGTTGCTCCAATTAAACGTATGTGGAAGCACTCGGTTCCCTAATATTTCGTCTTGTTTTGCCACTCTGTTATCTATCAGCTTGTCACTCTTCTGCCTATTGCATGTCCAGTGTGCCAGCTGCATATTGTCTATATCACTCGGGTGACCGCCCTTAGCAATCGGGATTATATGATCAATGCAAGGTGATAGCGGATGCGGATACTTTAAAGAAAAGTCTACTGGTTTCCCACATATTCCACACACGGTCTGTGTTGCATATATTTTCTTCTTATTCTTTTCAAATGCTCCACGATGAGTCCCATCTTTATCCGGTCTATTTCTTTTCATATATTTCACGTTTCCTTTATAAGAAAAGACATCCGATATGCCGGATGTCTTCGTTGAACCTATAATCGAGCCGACGGTTTTCCGCCTTTGGCTCAAGTATTATTGTAAATGAGAATCATGGGAATTACGGGACACTTTTAAAAAGTTTTCAATTCTTTTTCCAACTCCACTTCTTCCCATATGTACTCGCTTTCCAACTTCTCGCAATGTTACATTTTTCCTTCCGTCAATAAAATAGATCCTGAAAATCCGGTGAGTTATACTGTCTTTGATATCATCTACAAAACGTTCTATCTCCTCACATTCTTTCTTCAGTCTTTCTTTTCTCTCCATATCACGAATTTGTAGCCTCTCATACTTTTCAGAATCAAAACCCGTCACACTCTGTGGCATCGGATATCCCTTGCTGTAATCGAATATGACATCATTCCCGATCATCGTATCCGATTTCCATCTATTGTTAATTGCATAGTCAAGTTCCAGTATTTCTGCCTTATTGCTCCTGTATGACAGCAGTCTTTCCTTTGTCATCTGTTCCAATAATATCTGCTCCTTTCCCCATACTCTTTCTTTAGCCCTTACCACAATGCCTGCCTTCGTTTTCTGCCTTTTTTGTACACCGTACATTCTGCTGCCGGCATCCCCCTGCTATGTCCCTCTATTTCAATATAGCTACAGTTCCCAACCTGATCATGTCTTCCACGATATACACAGGTCTTACACAGGTGTCTGTCCGCATTTGGACCTGCCTTTCCTTTGTTGTAGCCATCTTTCTTTCGTCTTCCCGGCTTTCTTCCGAACATCTCTTCTCTGATTCCGGCCAGTCCGATATATTGAATATAATCTCGTACTTCCCAGTACTTTAATCCGGTAGTTTCTGCTATTTCTTTATTCGTTTTTTTGTCGAGGACCATCTTTTTGATGATCTTCGCCTGTTCTGTGCTTACGTCTTTCAACGATGCTCCTTTCTCCGCCGACTGCTGCCGGCGGGAATTCTATATCGTCCGGTTGCGTGTGATACAATACCCGGTTGGTGCTATGTTTTATATTTTTCTTCTATCTTCCGGAGCTGCTCTACGTGCCACAGTACCCTCTTCTTATCCCACCATTTTTCTATCTCCTTTGCTGTGTGTAGGATACACGGAAAAATCATAGGACACAGGAATGCTGTTAGCCATATCCCGATGATCATGTTTCGTGTCATCTGTCTGCTCCTTTCATGAATTGGTTGTACATCTGTTTCTTCCATCCTTCTTTTGGCGGCTCCGGTCCACGGTTATGGTCACTTAAGGTTCTTATCAGGTCTTCAAATTCTGCTGCCGCCTGTTCCGAAAGCTCTTCCTTCAGGTTGACGTTGCTCATCCAGCAGAAGCCGTATTTTTTAAGAATGTCTTTTCTCGTCATTTCCTAACCGCCTCCTCCTGTCCTCTGTTTCCCATTTACACATATTCCACCACTCACAGAATAAGCAACATCCCAGGCATTGGTTTGTCCGTACCATTATGAACCAGTGTTTTAATTTCTCTTTTATCTCCATGCTACTCACCTCTTCTTATACATCTCAGCAGATCTTCTACTCCCTGTGTGTATCCTTCTTTGTACTTCTGGGCCTTTTCAAGCTCTCTACTGCATTTGACACTTGCTTCATGTTGCAGTCTGTTGGCTGCTTCTTCTATCTGGTCATATTCTCGTTTGTCCATCTATTCCATCGCCTCTTATGTGTGCAAAAACGCATCGAAATCCAATTCATGCTCTCTGATTCTGCTTTTTTCGAACGGATAACTTCCATCCATCATCGCTTTTACGTCTGCCAGCTCTGCTATAAGCGCATCTATGCTTTCTGTTTTCGTAAATGTCAAAATGACTTCCGCCTGATCCACGTTCCAACTGTCCTCAACTGGAACTCTTTCACCAATCTCGTGTTGCTCCTGCGTGATACAGCATAACGCTCCAATGCTACCACTTAATGCTCCCGTCATTCTGATGTCGCCTGTTCCAAATTCCATCTTTGCTTTTCCTTTTATCATTTTTCAAACCCCATTCCGATTTATAATCTCAATCGCTCTATCCAATGTGTCTCCAACGTTTTTGTAGATAGCATCTAGTCTCTCATCTCCTGTATTGGCTATCGCTAAGTAATATGCCAGCTTCAGGTCTTTCAGCTCTTCTGCAGCTTTTTCAGTATCGCGTACTGTAGGCTGGCGATCTATTAATCTGCATAAAGCATTCGCCGCACTTGGTGGATAATCATTCAGTACGGTCATTCGGCCACCTGCACTTTGAATTCGTCTGCATCAATCAGTCTCATTTTCACTGTATTCTCCTCTCTTGTATGATTCTGGAAGTGCCATCCATGCATTTACAGTTACCCCAATCGTTATGCAAGGAACGGTATCAACCATATCGTCTGGTAAATAGAACTCCGGTATGCCATCTTCTCGCATTTCCATTATTCCCAATAATATCATTCCCTCTTCCGTTGATAATATCAGCCATTTCCCGGGTTCTGGCGTCTCTTTCTCTAACGGTATCCACTTATATTCTTCCTCTGAGCACTCTTCCCCTTTTCTTCTATTCCACGCTTTAATTGCATTTTCTTTTGTGTCTTCCATGCCCTTCCAAGTTTCAACTTCTACCGTGCACCCGCAATTACTACAGCACACTCCTCACCTGTTATAGTCATTAATTGCATATCCCACATCTGCCTTTCCTCCGCAGAATGGGCATGGCTTTATTTTTTCATTCTCCTTCATGTGCATCTTCGTCATTCCTTTCTTCGAGTAACTCCGGATTGTCAAATATATTGCCTATCACTTCCATCTCGCAATCTCTAACATATGCGTCTGTTAATGGCATTGAATAGCAGAAAGGCAAGCACCTGCTCAGTTCATCCGTTTCGATCACTTCATAATGCCATCCGATAACACTGTCTACGATCGCTTCATTTTCCGGATCAATCACACTAAATTCTCCAAATACCACTTTTACGAGATCATTCGGATTACCGTGACACATCAGGATATCATTCTCCCAGATTCTTTTATCTTTTTTGTCACGTAATCCCGTATAAGCGCAAATGGTATTTTTATCAACCAGCAATTCGCACTCTAGGTCTCTTCTGTAAATAGACTCTTCTGTCCAGAGAAGGCCTTCTATCCACTGCCCCTCCAGGTCTTTATTTGCGATTACTACATGTTCATGCTTCGCTTTGAATAATATTTCTCTATCCATCTTCATCCTCCAAATAATTCTTTATTCCTAAGTTCCGGAACTCTTCTCTTGTGTGGGTTTCTTCGTATTTTGCCTGCAAGATTCGGCACAATAATTCTCTTGTCTCTCTGCAGTTATGTACCGCTCTTGGTCCGTCCTTATGGTGAGCTGGGCACAGGTAGACTTTAAAGCCGTTCTCTTCGCTTACCTGTCTTAATCCGCCACCGTAGAATACATGGTGCTCTTCTGTGTACTGCTGCCGGCGGATGCCTTCCAGTCGGCACAGGAAGCATTCGCCTTTTACGGTGTCCACGATCGGAGCTGGGTGGTGTTTTCTTTTTTTCTTCCGGGTTGGTTTCGGGAACATCAATTCACACATTCGATCTCAGCTCCATTCCGATCAACCTCGGTTTCGAAGAATTTTTTCCAGAACGATTCCTTCGTCAAGACTCCGAAACTTACTCCCGGCATATTACGGATAGCCTTTTCCATGGCTTTTCCCATGTATTCTGCTGCCGTATCGGCATCGATCGATGAAAGATATAATCTTCTTGTAGCATATGCCGGCTTGACTTCTGATTGATCCTGTTGTTCCGGAGTATTCATATCCGGCGGACAGTATTCAGGGAAATCTTTGACTAATTCTGTCTGCCCCGGAATCTGAGTTTCATCAGTATCTCCATGGCAAATCTCCGTTTTTACTTCCGCAGTTTCTTCTTCTGCAGATACTGCAGCGGAGTTAGGTGCTTCAGTTGTTTCTTTTGCCTCTTTTTGCGTCTGCGTAGTTCCTTTTCCCGAGCTCTCCTCTGCTGTCGGTTCATTTTCAGTGTGTTCGGCTTCTCTGCTTTTTTCTCCATCACAAACGTTGCCCTCTGTGTCTGATAGTTCTGTTTCTTCTTTTGTTGTCTCAGATGCTCCTTCAGCTCTGGTTTCTCCTGGCACCGATCTATCAGTTCCGGCTTCATCTTTCGGAGCACTTTCTCGATTTCCTGTATCGTTTGCATCATTTTTCCCTTCTGGATAATGTTTTTCTTTGTAATACGACTCTCCGTATACATTTTTATACGCTTCATTGATTGGTGTATCTATCCCGGCCGGATAGAACAGTGTCTCGAAGGCTCTTCCAAAATCTATGTATGTGTATTCCTGCTGTTCCCCTTGGTTCCGGTATGGCATTACCTTGATCTTGTCTACTGTCAGCATGACGTTGGCGCGCTCCAGCCGGATCATTTTGAACTTTGTCGGGTTGATGATTAGCAGGATACTGACTGTTATGTCCTTTTCCGGTTCATCTTTTCTGAGCCAATCTGTCATTTTCTGGAATGCATCTCTGTTTTCTTTGGAGAAATACTGTTTTATTAATTCCATCAGCCAGTCTGCTTCGGCCGGATCCGGCTGTGCGATGTCGCACAACTCCATCTGATCTGAATAGTTGTGTTCGGTTTCTCGGATAATCCCTTTTGCCTCTCGAATATCTCTTACTGTAGCATCTACCGGAATTGCTTCCTGTACGTCTTCCGGAAGTCCCAGCATTTCTGTGAGTTTACTGCTGCCATATCCGGACCATTTCAGATCGATCTCCGGAGAATATCCGTCTTTGCTATATTTCTGGTTGATCTCCATGAATCTGCTGGCCGTTGATCTGCCGATTCCGAATGTATCCTTGGCATATTCGTAGATTGTTTTGTACCCTTTCTGCTTGTAGAGCATGGTTTCATCCGTCTTTCTCAGGTAATAACCGACACTTACAAATCCTTCTGCAATATCATTCAGCTGGTTTTTGATGATGTCTGTCATGTCATCGATATTATCGATCACTGTCTTTACTTCATAATCCATTTAGCTCGCCTTCCTTTCTGCTTTTCTTATGTTTTTCTTGAATACCTTCATGAATTCTTCTACGTCTTCTGATGGAGCTACGTTATACTTTCCACGGACCTGTATTACTTCATTGTCCTTTACTTCTACGGTGTAGTAACTTTTGTCTTGTTCTTCTTTTTTTCTGATGAACAGGATACAAGTTTCTCCGGCTACCATCCGGTCTATGTAGGTTGCCACACAATGGTGCTGTGCATTTCCTTCTTCTCTTATTTCGTGTACATACTCAGGGAGCCTAATTAGCAGGTCTTCTGTCTCCATTTCATACCGGTTCCAATCATATTCTTTTATGGTGCTTCTAAAGCTTTCATCCTTTTCATCATCTTTTTGCTTTTTCAGCTGCTCTTCTTTCTCTTTCTGCTCTTTTATCAATTGGTCATGCCGTTCTTTCAGATTTTTCGGATATAATACCCATTCATCTTTCATGTTATAACCGAGGCCTGCTGCCATCTGCAGATAATCATGGTAGTCATAACATTGGTATTCTTTTAAGACACCTTCTTTATCCGTCTGTATTGTTCTTATGTATTTGATCATCTTGTATGGAGTCGTATATTTCATGTATGCAACAAAATTTCTTTGAATTCTTGACATTTCCTGTATCTGTTCCCATGTCATTCTTACTCCAGCTTCCTGACACCAATAAACCGTTCTGTATTCATTCCATGATGGATCTTTACCTTTGATCTGGTTATAGTATTCTCCATTTAACCGGAGCACCTTCTTGACTCTTTTTTCTTTCAAATTAATCGGTGGAAGTTCCACGTAGTCCATGCAGTCTTGTGCTAGTCTTAAGAATCCTGCCTTGATCAATTTTTCCAATCCAACAAATCTCCTTGCAGTATCGATAAAGTTCTGTTGATAGAACTCTATGCCTGTACAAGCAAATTCCTGTAGGCCCGAATACTCCAACTCAGTTCCTTTTAATATCCTTTTCAGGTTTCTCGGATACAATGCTGATTTTTCCTCTTCTTTATATCCGCTCCAATAACCACCCTGATAACCGTTGCACCATCGGATTGTATTTGTCTGTTTATATCGATGGTATGAATAGACTGATTTTTTCTGCCAGTGTTTATCATATGTGATGCGGATCTGTTCCCATATGCTAACGTCCTTTCTCTTGCCTTTTTTTATGTCCTGCCACAGGCAGAAATGACGTAGTACGTACCCATCTGGTGTTTTCTGTATAAGTGATGCGTATGCGCGTTCCCGGAATCTCGGGCATTTTTTATATGTTTTATATTGCACTTTCCGCTTACATCCCGGACAAATCCCTGTTTCTCCATATTTGGGTGGTTCTTTTAATTCATGGTATTTCCCACAGCTGGTGCATAATCCTATTTTTCTTCCGGATTCGTAATACATATATTGTGGTAGCGCATCTGTCTCTACCCATTTAGCAAAACTTTTCGGGATTTCCGGAACCAGCGACATCGCTGCGTCTATGATTTCTGTTTCTCCTCTATTCTTTTCGTACTGCTGCCACTCCAGAACTGCTGAAGGTATGTCCTGATGTTTGCTTTTCGTGAATTTCACTATCAGTTGCCTGTCCCGTTCTTTATACCAATACGTCCCATGTGCAGCGCGTTCTGCCCTCGTTTGATATTCAGAATCATATAAATGTTCTATTGACGCCATTCTCCATTTTTGCTTATACGCATCCCATGTATTGTATTTTCCATCATGTAAGAATATCCGGAATATCGGTTCATCGTCACCGGCCTGTATCCTTCCCCACTCAAACACTGCTATTTCCAAGACATTCCCCGTCTTCCTCGCCCGAAAATATTTCTGATACTTTGGTCCTACGATATCTGTCATTCTCCATCTTTCATATTTTTGGGTTTCTCCTGCTGCCCGGCGCATTTCTTCTGTTACTTTCATAAGTGGAAGCGCCAACAGGTCTTTCTTTCGCATCACTTTACGCCTCCTTAAAGTAATCTTTCGCCCAGTTGAATACCACCATGTCTGCTACATAATGTTTTCCTGTATCTTTCTGGATCTTCTTGCAATTGCCTTCAATCTTCTTCATGCATTCCTGTACAGATTTTGTACGATGTCGCACACGCACCGCAAAATCTTCATTCGTGCATTCCGCTTTCAGGAAGTCAATGATCGGCTCGACCGGGATCTGGTTGTTTTTGTACTCTGCTGCCTCTATATCCAGTTTTCCCATAGCTGCAGTCATCGGATCGGTAAACTCTTCTCCGGTTTCTATGTACATATCAGCAAAAAACTCCGGAATCCCATTTTCCTTTGCCAATAATCTGATGCGATCGTTATCGCCTTCTTCTCTCAATCCCTTTGCACACGCATTTAATTCTTCCGTGTCCATCTGACCAAATACTTTATACATCTATGTTTCCTCCATCATTTTTCTAATCTCATCGCTATAGCTGTGCCGCCCTCTCTCTGTTTTGATCAGATGCCCTTGCATCTTTTTCCAGAGTATCTGCCAGCCTTCCGCTACAGGTTTCTCTTTTGCGGTCTTGAATCCGTTTCCGGCCCATCCAGGTAAGAAGATATCTATAATATTTACTACATAAGTATCTTCGCAGTGGATATGAACCTCACAAGACTGATTTAGGCGGCTTAGTGCTTCTGTGATTGCCTTTACTTCTGTCTCGTGTCGTGTACCTTTCATTTGGCCGGTATCCTGGATTTTTCCAATCTCTCCGGACTTCTTAGCACAGGTGCATACGAATCCATATTTTCCCAGTGTTTTACTGTTGGAACTGCATTTTGTGACTATGTAAATATCTACTCTAAACATATGGTTTCATTGCCTCTTTCGTATGCTGCAGATTCTTATTGATTTCCTGCATCTCCAGTGTTGCCCTCTGTACAGAACTGATCAGCAGTCCCGGAATAGTGGCCGGAAGTAGTTCTTCATTATAGACCTCTTCCATGAGCTGGTTGTACTGATCATATTCTTTCTTCAGCTCTCTGCAGGCTCTTCGCAGTACAATCTGTTCTGCTCCGCTCTCCGTCGCAAGAATCTTGTCGATCTGCTTCTGTCTTTTTTCAATTTCATCATCGATTGCACACCACAGCAGAGCGGCGCGATCCGGTTCAATCTTATGTACTCCCGGGTAGTTTTCTCTCAATACTCCATTGAGTTTTCGAGATACTAATACCAGCTCTTCCAATTTGTTTTCGCTTGCTCTGTCTAAAATCAGCATTTTAAATCCTCCTATCCAACTTAATCATGGTGTAATACCGGTATTTGTACCCGGTGAATTTATTTGTTCCTTCGTAGTATGTATCTTTATCTAAGTAGTAGCCTTTCCTGTCCTTGATCTCTCTCCACTGCACAAAGCGTTCTTCTTCCGGTTCCTTCAGAGGCATATTGCGGGACGCATGATAGCTTGTCTCTCTTAAGTGCTCTCCATAGCGTTCGCATGTTTCTGGTGTTTTCGTGATGTATCCGGCCAGATCTCTGAAATCTCCCGCTTCATACAGGTGCTTGAATGTTACTGCTCCATGCTCCCAGGCATCCTTTATGATGATGTCTGCATCCGCTATCCGGTTTATAACTATATGTACGTGCCAGGCTCCTTTTGTACCTACTTCGATATTTGCCATCCACCTCATTTTCTTTCCTGCTTTTTTATACTTTTCTCTCACCTTCCTCATGGCTTGTGCTAGATGTTTCTTTGCAGTCTCCATATCAGGCGGACGCTTATCCTTTTTGTATGTGAACAATACCAGGTAATCATTCTCACGGAACCACGTCTTCAGCTTATGCCTTGCTTTTCTTTCTCTATTCCACTGATTCCGGAATCGGATCTCTTCCAATGTGGCTTTTCTCTTCTTCCCTCTTTTCGTTCCCGGTGCTCCATACTTCCCATCCAGGTATTCATATACCTCTACCGAATGTTCAAACGTATATATCAGTCTTTTATATCTCTTTTTCATCCACCTGTATGTCCTATCTTTAATATTCTTAACAAGTGATGAAAACGGACGAAAATGCCCGTGTTTCTTGACTTTTTCGCCCGCCGATGGTACTATAATATTGACTTTAATATTCGACAGGCGAAGAAGTCTTAAGGTGCATCATCCGCATAATGATGTGCCTTATTTTTTATTCACTTGTATCACTATCCCCATCTCCATTCCGGGCATCCGCAGGATCTGTAGTCTTCTGATTCCTGATATTCTTCCATGACCGTTATGGATGGGTCTTTCCCGCATATGCATTCACCGTCACCCAGATCTCTCATGTACGCACAGTTCCTGCATTCCTGCTTAGCAGATGGAGTCTGCCACATTCTCTGTCCCATCGATATCACCTCCTATGTAAGTTTCTTTGGCCAGCTGCAGGCGCTTGGCAAATTCCTTCTCTGACAGAATCTTTGGAATTTCATGCATCTTTCCCACCTCCCGTTAAGTTATTGCATAAAAATTAATTACGCAGGCAAGTAATACTGCGATCAGCATTAACTCTCCAACGATTGTCAGCATCCAGATTCGTGTCCGAAGTATTTCACATTCATCTTCCAGACGCTTGATCTGCAGCTTTACATATATCGGTGTTTCTGGTTTTAATTTCACAGCACGCTCACTCCTTTATTAAGATCTACGAATATGTAAGCTCCGGCCGCTTTCATATCGAACGGCGGAACATACTTTTTCAGGTTCTTGTCTTCCAGACGTGTATGATACTTTTCGTAGTCGGCATATACGGCCACACTTACCAGGTTGTCCAATACTGCGTACTGGTTGTATCTCTCACCGATCAGGGATTCAATGCCTTTGACTCTTCGATATACAGTCTGAGTCGTTACCCCGAATAATGCTGCGAGGTTCTTTCTGTTTGCATACATATTTATCACTCCTTTATGCTGGTTCTTTTTCCTGCTTGTCCATGTCCGTTCTGATCTTTAGAATCTCCATGTTGCTTTTTGCAATCATGAATGCCTGCGGATCATGTACCGCCAGATGTTTGGCTGTTTCTACCATTTCAGCGATTTCTTTCTTTTCTTTTTCACTCATTGCTTTTCTCACCTCTTTCTTATAATTTGAATCCTATTGACTTTCTTTTCTTATGCTCCTATTCTGTTGATACAGGCTTCTGCCAAAGCCGAGTATTCAAGAAAGGAGACGCTTATGTTTAGAAATGAACGTTTAATTGAGAAAACTGTTGAGATCACTGTTGCAAAATTATCCAATACATCATCCTCTACAAATGCTGAAACAGGAAAAAATATTGCTAATTTCATGCAGGAAATCTACAACAAATTAGTCGAACTCAATAGTGATGGAGACTAATAATTTATAGCTCTGGCGGATATCAACTCTGCCAGGGCTTTTACCATTTCTGGTAGATCTCCACAATCATTCGCCGTCAAATCGCTTTCCAGTCCTTCCTGTACAAATCCACACAGTTTTTCGATTGTTTCATCTACTGTTTCAAGCATCTTTTCACCTCTTTCTTGAATTTCTAAACTTATTACTTGAGCCATTCTTCCACGGTCTTTTGAACTGCTATTTTGATGCACTCCATCATTTCCTGTTCATTTGGTGGGGTGTATTCTTTTGCTACAATAAAAAACATGAGTCCTTTAAAGCGTGCTCTTTCTATCCCCCACTTTATTGCAAACAAAATCGTCAAGGTTACGTTTGCTATCGCTATCCATTTCATCTTTCCTCACCTCACTTTGTGTTATCAACTGTTATTCACGATAACTTTCTGTTATAATTTTCCTATCAAATGATGAAAGGAATGATTTTATGTCCGAAAACACCACAAACAAAATAGCCTTTGTTAATCTCCCTGATATGCCCGAATCTGCTGACAATGCTATTAAAAATTTAACAGACGCTCCTACGCAAAATGTTGGAAAAACCTTTGCTGATCTTTGGTATTTGATTTTTGGTGGTATAACTCATGCCGCCGATAAAAAGAAAATGGCATATGCATCTGATCTTGAAAAATACCATCAAGAATTAACAAGCTCCATCGATGATATTCCTGAAAGCAAGCTTGTGGACCCTTCCATACAAATTACAGCGCAGGCTTTAGAAACTTCAAAATACTGTGTATCATCAGAAGTTCTTAGAAAAATGTTTGTTAATCTCATCAGTGGGTCTATGAACTCTGATACATGCTCCTTGGCTCATCCTGCTTTTCCTGAAATATTAAAGCAGTTAAGCACTACTGACGCCTTGCTTTTGAATGACATCTTTTGTTCCGAGCAGCTTAGCTTACCAGTCGCCCGAATAGGCATTAAGGATGATGGTAATGGATACAATACAATTTATGAAAACGTATTTGTTCCAAACGCCTTCAGTCTTCCTTATGGCGAATGCTCCCTTTCTTTATCTTCGTTGGAACGCGCAAATCTTATTTCAATAGATTATAATGTCCGAATAAATTTCGATCCTACCTATGATAAGCTGCGCCAAACGCCAGAATACTTGAAAGTTCAAGAGGTTTCTGGTGCTTCTCCTCATTTTGGTAAAGGCGTATTGCAACTGACATCTTTTGGACTATCCTTTTGTTCTATTTGTATAGGAACCCATTAACAAAATCCTTGGTTTTTTTACACATTTCGTTCACATAGCCATCTACTATTTTGAAATAGCGGGTGGCTAATATTTTGGTAACTATTATTGAAGTAATAACTGAGCTACAAATACAAATTATCATTAATTTCATCCTTCTCATCTTCCCTCTAAGCTGACTTATCTTCTTTTCCATCCTTTTCCTTCACAAAAAGGATTCCTTCTCCGAAAGATAATAATTTTTCTCTCTCCAATTCCGTCATCTTAGGAATTGTTTTTTCGAATGTTTTCAAAATTTTCTCTTCT
>ERZ1106929.2047-NODE-2047-length-14728-cov-3.358141_pt1 | contig 14728 bp, 13 predicted proteins | sample MGYA00403662_ERZ1106929 | MGnify/ENA primary metagenome ERZ1106929 (study PRJEB35170, sample SAMEA104062442) | human gut metagenome | biome: human gut; feature: human-associated habitat; material: faeces | place: Denmark | collected 2013-02-20 ... | reverse complement strand
CCGGGGTCACAAAGCCCGTATCCGTGAGAAAGCCCACGGAGGCGCTGCCGTCCACCCGGTAGTCCACGCTCTGGGCGGCGTCATGGGAGGTGCGGAACACCGTCACCCGGCAGTCTCCCACGGAAAACACCGTCCCCGGCTCCACCGGGCGCAGCAGGGACTCAATGCCGGCGATGCGGTAGGCCAACTGCCGGGCGGTGCCGGGACTTGTGTAAATGGGGATGCGGTGGTGCTTCACCATGGTTTGCAGGCCGCTGACGTGATCCGAATGCTCATGGGTGATGAGTACGCCGTCCACGTCCGCCATGGTCAGCCCCAGCTGCAAAAGCCCCGCCTTGATGCGGCGTGTGGAAATTCCGGCGTCCAGCAGCAGATGCACGCCCCCGTCCGACAGCAGCAGGCAGTTCCCCTCGGAGCCGCTGGCCAGTGTATGTATGGTCATCAATGTGTCTTTCCTCGCAATAAACCGACTACCGCCGCAGACTGCCAACAGCCTGCGGCGGAAAGCTTATGTCCTATCAGCAGATGTGAGCCTCGGTCTCCTCCGGCTCCGGAATCTCCTCCACCCGGATATCGGCGCCCAACTGGCGGAGCTTGCCCACCAGATCCTCGTAGCCACGCTCGATATACTGTACCTGCGTCAGCTCCGTTTCGCCCTGAGCGGCCAGACCGGCGATGACCAGAGCCGCACCGGCCCGTAGATCACAGGCCTGCACCGGCGCACCGGTGAGTTGCGTGACGCCCTCCACCACAGCCACCCGGCCGTCCACTTGGATCTGAGCGCCCATGCGCCGCAGTTCCTCCACATACTTGAAGCGGTTGTTCCACACGCCCTCCGTCACCAGACTGGTGCCTTGGGCCAGACACAGCGCCACCGTGATCTGGGGCTGCATATCCGTGGGGAAGCCGGGGTAGGGGAGGGTCTTGACGTTGGCCCGCTGCAGCGGCCCGCTGCGGCGGATGAGCATGGTGTCGTCCCGCTCCTCCACCGTGACGCCCATTTCCATGAGCTTGGCGGAGATGCAGTCCATGTGCTTGGGAATGATGTTGCGGATCAGCAGCTGTCCGCCTGTGGCGGCCACAGCGGCCATATAGGTACCCGCCTCGATCTGGTCGGGGATGATGCAGTAGGTGCCGCCGCTGAGGCGCTCCACGCCCTTGATGCGGATGGAGTCCGTACCGGCGCCCTTGATGTCGGCCCCCATGGAGTTGAGGAAGTTGGCCAGATCCACGATGTGTGGCTCCTTGGCGGCGTTTTCGATGGTGGTGGTGCCGTCGGCCAGCACGGCGGCCATCATGATGTTCATCGTGGCACCCACGGATACCACATCCATGTAGACGTTGGCACCGGAGAGCCGGCCGCCCCTGGCTGCGGCATGGACGAAGTTGCCCTCCGTTACCTCGGCACCCATGGCCCGGAAGCCCTTGACGTGCTGGTCAATGGGCCGCACGCCGAAGTTGCAGCCGCCGGGCATGGCCACGGTGGCCTCGCCGAAGCGGCCCAGCAGCGCGCCCAGCAGATAGTAGGACGCCCGGATGCGCCGTGCCATATCATAGGAGGGATGGGTGCTGCGGACGGTGCGGCAGTCGATCTCCACGGCGTGCTGATTCAGCACCCGCACCCGTGCGCCCAGCTCATCCAGAATGGAGAAAAACAGGGTCACGTCGCTGATTTGGGGGATGTTCTCGATGCGGCATACGCCGTCCACCAGCAGGGCGGCAGGAATGATGGCAACGGCGGCGTTCTTGGCACCGCTGATCGTGACCTCACCAAACAGGGGACGGCCACCGTGAATGATATACTTGTTCAAAACAGGCATCCTCTCTTTTTACATATAGCCGGGACAAGGGTAGCTTGCCCGGAGACGGTAAGCTTCATACGGCCGGGGCCGGAAGCGTTTTAACATAAGGATACCCTCGGCTTTTCACGAGGGATACATAACATAGTATACCACAATTTTTTCTAAAAGCAATGACAAAGACATTACAGAGCGAAAAAATCTGACGGAAAATTTCGCTCCGCAATGTCTTTTTTGTTACAGTTTTGTTCTTTTCCCGTCAGCCCAGCCAGCGGAAATGTCCTGTCACCGTCATGCGGGGGATGTCGTTGCGCTCCACCGCCTCGTCGATGGGGTTTCCGTGGTGGATCAGGAAGGGGATACCCTGCCGGTTCCGCCGATCCGAGCACAGCCCGATATGAACCCGATCACCGAACACCACGATGTCCCCCGGCTGCCACTGCTGCCCATCCGACAGGTCGCAGGTCAGCACCTGCGCATGGCGGCGGAAGAAGGTATCCAAGGTGTTGACCCGGCGGAAGTCGATATTGGAGTCGGGGGTGGTGATGTGGGGATACGCCTCCGGACAGGCGGCGATGTCCGCATCCACCAGCGCCTTCAGGTCATAGCCTGCCGCCTGAAGAGCCTGCCAGATGACGTCGGTACAGACGCCCAGTCCGTCGTCGGGATAGCCCCCGGCATAGTACTTGCTCTGATAGTGGGGATCCGTGGCGATGTAGGCCCGTGCGCCCAGCACCACATCCGTCCAATCGTCCACGCCGTCGCCGTCGGCGTCGTTGGGGCTTTGCAGGTCCGTCAGTCCCAGCTGCCGGGCGGTATAGGACCGCTGCGGTCCGAAGCGCCACAGGGTATAGCCCGCCGCCAGCACCGGGATCATCAGCAGCCACAGCCACCGAAGGTGCCGCCGTCTGCGGCCGGAGTATCGCTTTTCCATCCGTTATCCCTCCTTGTTGGGGAGAAGTATACCAGACGTCTGGCGAAAAATCCATTACATTTCCGTCACCGACAGCTGCTCCGGGGAAAAGTGCAGCCGGAAGGAATTGCGGTAGAACTCGATGAGCCCCTCCTGCTGGAGCCTGCTCAGCTCACGGGACAGGGCGCTGCGGTTCACCGCCAGATACGCCGCCATCTCCTCACGGGACAGGGAGAGCCGGAAGCAGTCGGATCCCTGACGGCTGCGGCAGTCTTGCAAATACAGCAGCACCCGCCGCCGCAGGCTTGGCTCGGAGAGATAGGTGACCCGGTGCCGCATCTGCCAGAACTTCTGGGCCGATTCCCGCAGCAGATTCATCCGCAGCCGGGCATGGCCCTCACAGTGGCGCTCACAGCCCTCCATGATCCGCTCCAGCGGCAAAAACAGCACCTCCGCCCCCTCCGGGGAGAGCACCGATACCGGGCTTGCCTCGCCTGCTGCCATGAGCATTTCCCCGAACACGCCCCCGGCGGTGTGGCGGGCCACCAGCTGCATGGCCCCGTCCTCCCGGTACTGTACGGCGTCCACGGCCCCCTGCAGGACGATGCCCGCCTGCAGGACCGTGTCCCCGGCGTGCCAGAGGAACTCCCCCCGGCCATAGCGGCGCACGGAGCCGCCAAGGCACGTCAGCAGATGCTGCAGCTCCTCCGCCTCGATGCCGGAGAAGAGAATGGTTTGTTGTAACAGAGGGATGTCCGGCTGCATAGACGGCTCCTTTCGTTGCACGGGCAACGTAAGCCCAGCGATAGTGTGGTAAAATAGGGAAAAACTTCTGGAGGTATAAACCCATGAACAAGAAAACACTCTGGATCACGGAGACCGCCGTGATGATCGCCCTGCTGGTGGCGCTGCAGTGGGCCACCAAGCCCTTGGGACAGTTCGTCACCGGCTCCTGCGTGAATCTGGTGTTGGGGGTATCGGTGCTGGTGGGTGGCCTGTGGTGCGGCCTGACGGTGGCGCTGGTGAGTCCCTTCTTCGCTTTTCTGCTGGGCATCGGCCCGGCGTTTCTGCCCATTGTCCCCATGGTGGCCGTCGGCAACATGGTGCTGGTGGTGATCCTGCACCTTCTGGCAAGCCGTGACAAGATCGCCACACGCAGCTATCTGGCCGTGGCTGTAGGAGCCGTGACCAAGTTTCTGGCCCTGTGGCTGCTGATCGTGAAGCTGGTGCTGCCTGCACTGGGACTGGCGGAAAAGCAGGTGGCGGCAATCTCTGCCAGCTTCTCTTGGCCCCAGCTGGTGACTGCCGCCATCGGCGGCGTGCTGGCCGTGACCATCGCCCCCCTGATCCGCAAGGCCCTGCGCTCCAAGTAAGAACGTATCAACCGTCTTTTAACGGAAAACAGCCTGCCGGTGTTACCGGCAGGCTGTTTTTTGCTTGCCAAGGTCGGCGCTTGAAAAATCCTTAGATTTTCGGGCAGCGCTATTACCGTTCCCGCCACATCCGTGGGGAGAGCATCACCAGAATGGGCATCAGCTCCAGCCGCCCCAGCAGCATCAGCAGCGACATGACCACCTTGCTGAACCCGGAGAAGGGGCTGAAATTCCCCGACGGGCCCAGACGGCCCAGCCCCGGTCCCACGTTGCCGAGGCACGTCAGCACGGCGGTAAAGGACTCCGTAAAGCCCAGGTTGTCCCAAGCCAGAAGGGTGGCCCCACCCAGCAGCAGGATCATATACGCCACCATGTAGGCCGCCGCCGAGGAGACCACCCGGTCCTCCACCAGCTGTCCGTCCACGGTGATGACGGAGATATGCTTGGGGTGCAGGATCTTTTTGATCTCCCGGTGCAGCAGCTTTCCCAGCAGCAGGATGCGGGAGACCTTGATGCCGCCGGAGGTAGACCCGGCGCAGGCGCCGGTGAACATGAGGATCACCAGCAGCATCTGTCCAAAGACCGGCCACTGGGCAAAGTCCGCCGTGGCGAAGCCGGTGGTGGTCACGGTGGACACAGCGTTGAAGACGGAATCCTTCAGCGCCCGACCCAGCGGAACGCTCTGCTGCACCATGAGACTGGCGGCGATAAGGCCGATAGATCCCAGCGTCAGCAGGGTATACAGCCGCAGCTCCTCGCTGTGCAGCGCCGCCCGGATGTGTCCCCGCAGGGAGATGAAGATCAAAGAGAAGTTGATGCCCGACAGGAACATGAAGATGGCCACGATCCATGTGATGGCTGGGGAGCCGAAGGCGGCGATGCTGGCGTTGCGGGTGGAGAAGCCACCGGTGGAGATGGTGGCAAAGGAGTGGACCACGGCGTCGTAAAGGTCCATGCCCGCCAGACACAGGGCCACGATCTCCGCCGTCGTCAGACCAATGTAGATGCCATAGAGCACCTTGGCGGTGTCGTTGACATGGGGCAGCAGCTTGCTCTTGATAGGGCCGGGGCTTTCGGCCCGCATCAGGTGTACGGCCCCCGCCCCCGCCCGGGGCATCAGGGCCAGAAACAGCACCAGCACACCCATGCCGCCCATCCACTGGGTCAGCGCCCGCCAGAAGAGGATACCCCTTGGCATGGCCTCCACATCCGTCAGGATGGTGGCTCCGGTGGTGGTGAGGCCAGAGGCCGTCTCGAACAGGGCATCAGCATAGTGGGGGACAGCCCCGCTGAGGACGTAAGGCACCGCCCCGAACAGGCACAGCACGATCCACGCCATGGCCACCACCGTATAGCCGTCCCGACCCTGCAAACGGTTCTTCCGGGCCGGGATGTGGGTGAGGATCAGCCCGCACAGGCTGCACAGCCCCAGCGTCCACAAAAACGGCTCCCAGCAGGCCTCACCATAGCCTACGGACACCAGCAGCGGCAGCAGCAGGCACCCGGCTTCCACCCAGAGGGTATAGCCCATGATGTTCAGTATCAAACGAAAGTTCATGTCACTTGTCCTTTGCACATTCCGTAAATATTATAATAAGAAATAGCCGTATCGCAAATGGCCATAAGTATTCAAATTATATTCCCCCGGACTGTCCCTGTCAAGTCCGGCCCGATGCCCCTCCGGAGAGGGGAGGGGACTGCGTGGGACGAAAATTTTTGCACAAAAAACATCGCCGCAGGAGGGCAGGACGCCCGGCCCCCACGAGGTGAAAAACCATGTTCTGTGGAAAAATCTCACAATTCTTGCGGGATTATATACTCTTTTATGACTTTTTGAGAAAACTAATGATAATTTTTCACTGCAACAAAAGATTTTATCCCATTGACTTTGGCTGTGAATTATGTCATTCTTAACATAATTCAATCATATGCGCCGGAGAATGGGGCGCTATTCTCCGTGCCGACGAAAGGAGTGTCCTGCTTTGAGCAGACTGGATATCAAGACACCCAGCCGGGCCCAGACCGTGGTGGAAGGGCTTTACCGGGATATGGAGCGGCGCATTGCCGCCAGCCCTCCGGGCCTGTGTCCGGTGGATATGTCCCTGTCGTTTCTGCAGCTGTGCCATGCACAGACCTGCGGCAAATGTGTCCCCTGCCGGATCGGGCTGGGGCAGCTGACGCTGCTGATCAATCAGGTGCTGGACGGCGAGGCTACCATGGAGACCATCGCCATCATCGAAAAGACCGCCCGCAGCATCGTCAACACCGCCGACTGTGCCATCGGCCGTGACGCCGCCCGTCTGGTGGTTGAGGGGCTGGAGGGCTTCCGGGATGACTACGAGGAGCACGTGAAGCACAACCGCTGTCTGGCGGGCCTGCAAAATCCCGTTCCCTGTGTGGCACTGTGTCCCGCCGGCGTGGATATCCCCGGCTACATGGCGCTGGTAGGGGAGGATCGCTGCGCTGATGCAGTGCGCCTGATCCGCAAGGACAATCCCTTCCCCACGGCCTGCGCCTATATCTGCGAGCATCCCTGCGAGGCCCGCTGCCGCCGGAATATGGTGGACGATGCCATCAATATCCGTGGCCTGAAGCGCTATGCCGTGGACCACGCCGGGGTGGTACCCCAGCCGGAGTGCGCTCCCGCCACCGGCAAGAAGGTGGCCATCATCGGCGGAGGCCCCAGCGGTCTCAGTTGCGCCTACTACCTGGCCCTTATGGGGCACGGGGTCACGGTGTACGAGGAGCGGGAGCAGCTGGGCGGTATGCTGCGCTACGGCATCCCCAGCTACCGCTTCCCCCGTGAGAAGCTGGACGCCGAGATCGAATCCATTCTGTCTCTTGGCATTGAGGTACATACCGGCGTCACCGTGGGTCGGGATATCTGGCTGGAGAAGCTGGAGCAGGAGTATGACTGCATCTACATCGCCATCGGCGCTCATCAGGATAAAAAGACCGGCATCCCCGGCGAGAACAGTAAGAACGTCATCTCCGCCGTGGAGATGCTGCGCGCCATCGGCGACAACGAGATGCCGGATTTCACCGGCAAGCAGGTGGTGGTCATCGGCGGCGGCAACGTGGCCATGGACGTCACCCGCAGCTCCATCCGACTGGGGGCCGACAAGGTCACCTGCGTCTATCGCCGCCGTCAGGCGGACATGACGGCGCTGCCGGACGAGATCACCGGTGCGCTGGCGGAGGGAGCCGAGCTGATGACGCTGGCCGCTCCCGTCCGCATCGAGGCCGATGAGGACGGCGCCGCCAAGGCCCTGTGGGTCCAGCCCCAGATTATCGGGGAGGTGGACAAGGCAGGGCGCCCCCGTCCCGGCAAGGCGGCGCTGGAGGAGGTCCGCATCCCGGCGGATGTCATCGTGGTGGCCATCGGACAGGGCGTCGAGATCCAGGGCTTCGATCAGGCCGGCGTCCCCATCCAGCGGGGTGCCTTTGTGGCGGGCCTGTCGGGGCAGGTGCGGGATATGGACAGCGTGTTCGCCGGCGGCGACTGCGTTACCGGCCCTGCCACTGCCATCCGGGCCATTGCCGCCGGCAAGGTGGCAGCCGCCAACATCGACGAGCATCTGGGCTTCCGCCACGAGATCACCGTGGACGTGGAGATCCCCAGCCCCAAGCTGAACAACTCGCCCCCCCACGGGCGCATCGATACCACCGAGCGGGAGGCCTGTGAGCGCAAGCACGACTTTGAGGATATCGAGTGCGGCTTGACCCAAGAGGGGGCCTGCGCCGAGGCAGGTCGCTGCCTGCGGTGTGACCACTTCGGCTACGGAATTTTCAGAGGAGGTCGAAACGAAAAATGGTAACATTGACCATCGACAATCGGACCGTTACCGTGCCGGAGGGTACCACCATTCTGGAGGCCGCCCGCACCGCACGCATCGAGATCCCCACCATGTGCTATCTCAAGGAGATCAACGAAATCGGTGCCTGCCGCCTGTGCATCGTGGAGGTGGAGGGTCAGGAGCGCTTGATCCCCTCCTGCAACAACGTGGTGTCCGAGGGCATGGTGATCCAGACCCACTCTCCCCGTGTGCGGGAGGCCCGCCGGGTGAACCTGCGGCTGCTTCTGAGCCAGCATGAGATCCGCTGCACCAAGTGTACCCGCAGCGGCAACTGCCGTCTTCAGCAGCTGGCCAACGATTATAATCTGCTGGGGGAGCACTACATCAAGGACTTGCGGAATATCCCCACGGATTTCAGCAACCCCGTGGTGCGGATCGAGAACCGCTGCGTCCGCTGTATGCGCTGCGTCCAGATCTGCGATAAGGTCCAGGGGATGCACGTATGGGACCTGATGGGTACCGGCTCCCACACCACCATCGGCGTGGGGAAGTACCGCACCCTGGGGGAGTCCGACTGCACCTTCTGCGGCCAGTGCGTGGCCCACTGTCCCGTGGGTGGCCTGCAGGAGCACGATGACACCGGCAAGGTGTTCGATGCGCTGGCCGACCCCAATAAGATCACCGTGGTACAGATGGCCCCCGCCGTCCGGGTGGCCTGGGCAGAGTACTACCATCTGACGCCGGAGTTCGCCTCGGCGGAGCGCATGGTCACCGCCCTGAAGCAGATGGGCTTTGACTACGTGTTTGATACCAACTTTACTGCCGACCTCACCATTATGGAGGAGGGCAGTGAGTTCGTGGACCGCTTTACCCATCGGGAGCGGTACACGTGGCCCATGTTCACCTCCTGCTGTCCCGGCTGGGTGCGGTTCCTGAAGGGCCAGTTCCCGGATTATACCGACAATCTCTCCACTGCCAAGAGTCCCCAGCAGATGTTCGGCGCTCTGGCCAAGAGCTACTTTGCCGAGAAGATCGGTGTGGACCCCAAGCGCATCTTTGTGGTGTCCATCATGCCCTGCACCGCAAAAAAAAGCGAGGCGGCCCTGCCCACCATGCGGACCATCAGCGACGATCCCGACGTGGATGTTGTGCTGACTACCCGTGAGATCGTGCGGATGTTCCGGGGCGAGCAGATCAACCCCGCCACCATGGAGGAGACTCCCTTCGACAGTCCGCTGGGTACCGGTACCGGTGCGGCGGTGATCTTCGGTGCCTCCGGCGGTGTGATGGACGCCGCCCTCCGCAGCGCCTATTATCTGGTCACCGGCTCCAATCCCGACCCGGATGCCTTCAGCGCCATCCGTGGCGTGAAGGGTTGGAAGGAGGCCACCTTCACCATTCCGAAGGTGGGCGACCTCTCCGTGGCGGTGGTCAGCGGCCTCTCCAACGCCCGCCAGCTGATGACCGATCTGGAGGAGGGAAGGGTCCACTACGATTTCGTGGAGGTCATGGCCTGTCCCGGCGGCTGTGCCGGCGGCGGCGGGCAGCCCATCCACGACGGCACGGAGATGGCCGAGGCCCGTGGAAACGTTCTGTGGAGCATCGACAAGAAGTCCCCGGTGCGGTTCTCCCACGAGAACCCGGAAATTCAGACCCTGTACCGGGAGTACCTGCGTGCGCCTCTCAGTGGCCGTTCGCACCATCTGCTCCATACGGATCACGAGGGCTGGAAAATGCCCAACCAGAAGTAAGACATAAAAAGAGGACTCTGAGCCATCAGCTCAGAGTCCTCTTTTTTATGCAGCGTCAAGCAGCACCGTCATCCACGGGGCTGGAAGGGCTGACCCGTCACCACGTCCAGCCATGTGAACTGTCCGCCCTCCAGCACCATGCAGCTGTGGGGGCTGTTCTCCTTGGGCAGGGCTACGGAGCCGGGATTCAGATAGGTGTAACGGCCGCAGTCCCGGCGCACCGGCACATGGAAGTGTCCGCACAGCAGGATATCTCCCTGCCGCAGGGGCGGTGGCGTGTCCGGCCCGTGGATGTGGCCATGGGTGGCGTGGATGGTGAGGCCGTCCAGCACCAGCAGGGCGGAGTCGGAGAGAATGGGGAAGTGGAGAACCATCTGGTCCACCTCGGCGTCGCAGTTGCCCCGGACGCACAACAGCTCATCCGCCATGTCGTTGAGCAGCTTGGCCACGGCGGGCGGCTCATAGCCCTCCGGCAGCGGGTTTCGTGGGCCGTGGTACAGCAGGTCTCCCAGCAGCACCAGCCGCTGGCAGCCGGTATCCCGATAGAGCTCCAGCAGCCGCCGGGTGTAGGCGGCGGAGCCGTGGAGGTCGGAAGCGATCATCAGTTTCATGAGAAAAACTCCTTTCGGTGGAGAATATGTCTCATTCTACCAGTCTTGGAGGAGAAGGGCAAGCTTTTTCTGCCCCTTACGCCCGTTCCCACCGCACAAGACCCAGCAGCAGGCTCACTGCCAGCATCACCGCCGCCACACTGACCCAGCAGAAGCCCATATCGTACAGGGGCAGCTTCCGGCAAAGCTCCGTCACAGCGCCCAGCGACAGCTGTGCGGCATCCAACGCATAGATGACGCTGACGGTTCCGGTGCCCGCCACCACCAGAGAGTAGACCCAACGATTCTTGACCCACAGGCTGTGGGTCAGCCCCAGCAGAATCAGCACAATGGCCACGGGGTAGATGGCGTTGAGAATGGGGATGGAGATGCTGAGGATGGCGTTCAGTCCCAGATTGCACACCAAAAAGGAGAAGCCCGTCATCACCAGCACCCACTGGCGGTAGGAGAGCTTTCCGAAAAGGGTGGAGAAATACTGGGAGATGGAGTTGATAAGCCCCACGCAGGTGGTGAGACAGGCCAGCGTGAAGATGGCCGCCAGCAGCACGGCTCCCGGCGCACCGAACAGTTGGTAGACGATGCACCGCAGGGTCCATGCGCCGTTTTCCTGAATGGCATAGACTCCGGAGCTGCACATCCCCATGTAGGACAGCATGGCATACACCAGCGCCAGAATGGTCCCGGCGAAGATACCTGCCAGAACGGTGTGGCGCATCCGATCCCGCTTTTCCGTCATGCCGAAGGAACCCAGCGTGGTAGCAATGACCAATCCGAAGTTCAGGGCGGCGATGGTGTCCATGGTCTGATAGCCCTCGGAAAAGCCCTTCAGGAAGGGGGCAACATCATAGGCCGTCTGGGACGGGGCCACGTTCACCTCTCCCCGGAACAGAAAGCAAACGAACAGGAACACCAGCAGCACCAGCAGGCTGGGGGTCAGGAAGTGGCCGATGCGGTTCACCAGCTTTCCCGGCGTCATGCACAGCCATAGGGCCACCAGAAAGAACGCCAGCGAGTACACCAGCATCCACACGGTGGTATTGGTGCCCTCCGGCAGATAGGGGGCCACCGCCATCTCGAAGGGAACAGAGGCGGCACGGGGGATGCCAAGACCGGGACCGATGGAGAGATAGATCAGCAGGGTAAAGACGATGGCGAAGCGCTTGCCCACCTGCTGCCCCAGCCGGTCCAGCCCGTCAAAGCGGGCCACGACCACCACCCCCAGCACCGGCAGCACCACCGCCGTGGCCAGAAAGCCCAGCATGGCCGGCAGGGTGTGGCTCCCGGCGTTCTGCCCCAGAAAGGGCGGGAAGATCAGGTTCCCCGCCCCGAAGAACAGGGAAAACAGCATAAAGCTCACCAGCAGCATTTTGTTTCTACTCAGTTTCATGTCGATACTCCTCATTTTCCAAAAATTTCCGCAAAAAAAGACCCGTCCCAAATTCCTTTGAGACGAGTCTTGCTATACAATACCCGCGGTACCACTCAAATTGCACGACGAAAAACGTCCTGCCACTTCAGGCTCTATCAAGCCCTATGCACTTACGTAGCCTACACGGAGTCTCCTACTGACAGATGTGTTGGGGGACTCGGCTCGGAAGGGATAAGAGTTCTGGCGCTGTCCGCCGGGCTTCCACCGTCCCCGGCTCTCTATGCGACGTGCTGCCAGCTCCGTCTTCGTCATCGCTTTTGATGTTCACTTGTCACGGACATCATACCATCCCGTAAAGAACTTGTCAAGAGGGAAAATCTCACGCCGACGCATCGTCCTTCACCGGCTCCTCGCCGTGAAGCTCCCGCCGGATGGCCCGGAAGCGCTGGGGAACCTCCTCCTCCGCCATGCGGATGGGGACGTCCGTGGTGCCGGCGGCCTGCGCCGTCTCGTAAAACCAGCACTTGTATTCCACCGTTTCCAGCGTGTGCTGCATCTCCCGGATCTGATCCAGCAGAACCTGCCGCTGGTGGTGGAACATCTGCAGCCGGGTGTCGATGGTGTCGTCTCCCTGCATGGCCAGCTGGATGTATTGCCGGATGTCACGGATGGACATACCGGCCTTTTTCATGCACCCGATGATCTGCAGCCACTCGAAGTCCGACTCCCGGAACAGACGGATTCCGCCGGAGGAGCGCTCCACAAAGGGCAGCAGCCCCTCTTTGTCATAGTAGCGCAGCGTGGATGCCGGGATATCCAGCAGCTTCGCCATTTCACCCACGGTATAGACCATTTTCCAATTCCTCCGAAAAAATTTTGCAAAACCCCTTGACTTAAAGTGTACTTTCAGTTTTAGAGTATAGATAAGCTTTAAGAGCATCATACAGCGCAGAAGCGCTGCTGTCAAGGCCGCGCTTCTCAGAGCGGGTCAGCGACGAAGCATACAGCAAACTGTAAGGAGGAGAGCCATATGGCAGTCAAACAGACGGCGGGGCGGGACGCCCTGGGGGAGTTCGCCCCGAAATTCGCAGAGCTCAATGACGATGTCCTGTTCGGTCAGATATGGAGTCGAGAGGACAAGCTATCCCTGCGGGACCGCTCGCTGGTGGCGGTGGTGGCCCTGATGGCGCAGGGCTTGACGGATGAATCCTTCCGCTACCACCTGCTCAGCGCTAAGAAAAACGGTATCACCCGTGAGGAGATCGCAGAGATCGTCACCCATGCGGCCTTTTATTGCGGCTGGCCCAAGGCGTGGGCGGTGTTCCGCATGGCCAAGGGGATCTGGACGGAGGAGGATGCCAAATGATTTTGCAGGAGACCTATACGCTGGCAAACGGTATAGCCATCCCCAAGCTGGGGCTTGGCACATGGTTCATTGACAACAACAAGGCGGCGCAGGCCGTCCGCACGGCGGCGGAGCTGGGCTACCGGCTCATCGATACGGCTCAGGCCTACGGCAACGAGCGGGGCGTGGGCGAGGGCATCCGCACCTGCGGCCTGAAGCGGGAGGAGCTGTTCGTGGCCAGTAAGGTGGCGGCGGAGCACAAGACCTATGAGGACGCCGCCCGCTCCATTGACGAGACGCTGGAGAAAATGGGCCTGACGTATCTGGACCAGATGCTCATCCACTCTCCCCAGCCGTGGAGGGAGTTCCGGGCCGAAAAGCGGTATTTTCAGGAGAACAGGGCCGTCTGGCGTGCGCTGGAGGATGCTCAGGCAGCGGGAAAGGTGCGGGTCATCGGTGTCTCCAATTTTCTGCGGGACGATCTGGAGAACCTGCTGACCGGCTGCCGGGTGCGTCCGGCAGTGAATCAGCTGCTGCTGCACATCGCCGGTACGGACCTGCCCTTGCTGGACTACTGCACCCGGCAGGACATCCGGGTGGAGGCCTATTCCCCCATCGCCCACGGCGAGGCCCTGAAAAATCCGGCCATCACCGCCATGGCGGAGAAATACGGCGTTTCCGTGCCGCAGCTGTGCATCCGCTATGTCCTGCAGCTGGGAGCGGTGGCCCTGCCCAAGACGGCGGACCCCGGCCATATGTGCTCCAACGCCGCCGTGGACTTTGCCATCTCCCCGGAGGACATGGAGACGCTGCGGAGCATGGAGCACCTGACGGATTACGGCGATTACAATGTATTTCCGGTGTTCAGCGGCAAGCCGTTGGCGTGAAAGGAGAAGAATGATGCGTAAACTGAAAAAATGGAGCTGCCTGCTGCTGGCTCTGCTGATGCTGCCGGCGCTGGCCGCCTGCGGAAAGAAGCAGCAGCCCGACAGCGATGCCTCGCAGAACGAGGTGCAGGACACCGATACCCCACAGGATAGCACTCCCACCGAGGAGCAGACCAAGGTGCTGGTGGTGTATTTCTCCGCCACCGGCAGCACCAAGGCTGTGGCGGGATACATCGCCGAGACACTGGGAGCCGATACCTTTGAGCTGACCCCGCAGGAGCCCTATCTGGCGGCGGATCTGGACTACAACAACAGCGAGAGCCGTGTCTGCCGGGAGCACGCTGACCCCGCCCTGCAGGATGTGGCCCTCACCTCTACCGCTGTGGAGAGCTGGGAACGATACGACACGGTGTTTGTGGGCTATCCCATCTGGTGGGGCGGCAGCGCATGGCCTGTCAACGGATTTGTGAAGGTAAATGACTTCACAGGGAAGACGGTGATCCCCTTCTGTACCTCCGCCTCCTCCGCCCTCGGCCAGAGCGGGGAGACGCTGGCTCAGCTGGCCGGCACCGGCAACTGGCAGGAGGGCCAGCGTTTCGGCAGCAGCGCCGCCCGGAGCGACGTGGCGGACTGGCTGACGGGGCTGGGCTTCACGGTCCGATAAGCACCCATTTCCGGGAAAAGTGCCTTGCATCCGCCACCCTCGGCTGATACAATGGGGGGAGAGCGAGATGTCCCGCCGCCCGGAGCGATCCCGGAGAAATGTTGAAAGGAGCATACACATGAGCAAAATTCTGGTTGCCTATTTTTCTGCCAGCGGCGAAACGGCCCGTCTGGCCAAGACGCTGGCGGGTGTCATCGGCGGCGGGCTCTTCGAAATTCG
>ERZ1106929.2046-NODE-2046-length-14728-cov-6.025148_pt1 | contig 14728 bp, 13 predicted proteins | sample MGYA00403662_ERZ1106929 | MGnify/ENA primary metagenome ERZ1106929 (study PRJEB35170, sample SAMEA104062442) | human gut metagenome | biome: human gut; feature: human-associated habitat; material: faeces | place: Denmark | collected 2013-02-20 ... | reverse complement strand
ATTCGCTGTTCCAAGGTATCACTCCTGTATCTCTCGGGCATCAGCCGCCCGGTTCTTCTGTAGGCTCCGGCGCCGTGTAGATGGGCACGGTCCGGCCGATCTGTTCCACGCACTCCGCCGTCAGGGTCACCAGCAGCCCGCCCTCCGTCCGGCGGGAGGTGCACAGCGTGGAGCTGACGGAGCCGTAGGGGTCCACCAGGGTATGGAGGTAATCGGTGAGGATCTCCTCCCCCCGGGCCTCCGCCTGGGCGGCATCCACCTCCGCCGGCACGGTCTCATAGTAGCGGAGCGTCTCCACCACCGCCGTCACCGGCAGCGGCAGGCCGAACAGGGACCACTGGGTCCTGTTGGTTATTTTATCATAGTTTCCCGCTTCGATGCTACTGTTTGAGAAGAATTTTACCCGATCTGTCCCAAAGATCAGGGACAGGCAGTGCCTCTCCTCCCCGGTGTACTGTTTTTCCTGCACGGTCAGCGGGACCACAGCGGAAAGGGTGTACCAGGTCCGGGCCTCCACCTCCCCCAGGCCGGCCACGACCCGGGCCCCCACGGTCTCCGTGTCCTCCACGCCGGAGATCAGCAGCTCTCCCTCCTCCACCGACGTTCCCGGCAGCACGCATTTCACACCGTTCAGAGCCTGGATGTCCAGCACCAATCCGGCCCGCCGGGCCACCACATTGGCGGGGTCCCGTTCGTTCACCATCTCCGGCACCACAGTCCGCTCCCGCACTTCCACATAGGCCCGGCAGCCGGAGACATTCACGGTGATCCACACCAGCTCCGGGACATCCAGCAGCACATGGTTGCGGATGTTCTCCGTGTCCAGAGAGATGCCGAAGGTCCCGATGCCCACGCCCTGCCGTTCCAGGGCCCGCAGGATCTCCTCGTCCGTGACCCGCTCGTTTCCCTCCACTGTGAAGTCCCAGATGAAAAAGGACCCCAGAAACAGCAGCACGCCGCCCAGGGCCAAGCCCGCCAGCAGGGCGTGGCGGCGGCGGAATCGCCCCAGAAAGAAGGGCACCCCTTCCTTCCGCACGATGGTCAGCGCGCAGTCCAGCTTTTTCACCGCCCGGCGCAGCGCATAGTAATCCCGCCGGGTGAGCCGGCAGGTGAAGGCGCTCTCCGACTCCCATCTCATATCCCAGAAGGCCAGGTTCCGGGCCCCGCACAGGTTCAGCACCCGCTCCGGGAAAGGGGACTCCACCCGCACCCACACCTGTCCCTGCAGGCGGTTGACGATCCGGTTCAGCATGATCTCACCTCACCCACTCCACGGCGGCGATCTCCCCGCCGATCCGCAGCTCCTCCGCCGTCATGGCCATCAGAGCCAGCCGCTCGCCCCGGATCCGCAGCACGCCGCCGGTGGTGTTCACGTCGATCTGCGCCTCGCTGTAGGACAGGATGCCCGTGTGATGTTCCAGGTACAGCTGGCGGCTGCCCACCATCTCCAGATGAGGCAGGCCCGCCACCAGGTCCGCCGGCAGGTCGAACAGCTCCGCCACTGTGTCCAGCACGCCGCCGTTCCGGTCCTTTCGATTCCGATCCATATGTTCACCTCTTTCAAACTGTATGCGGCGGGGAGCTGCGTCATGCTCCGGCATAGCTGTCCGGGCCGGGGCATAGGGTGTGTCCAGGAGGTGGTGACTGATGCGGCTTCGTTGGCGGGGGCTGGCCTGTCTGTGCCTGTGTGGTGTTTTGGTCTGGTTTCTGGCGGACGCGGACCGGATCCGCAGTGCGGCGGCACAGGCATTGGAGCTGTGTGCCCGATCGGTGATTCCAGCCATGTTTCCCTTCATGGTGGTTTCCGGACTGCTGGTCTCTCTGGGGTTTGGGGCGTGGATTTCCCCTCACCTGGCCGGATGCATGACGCCGCTGTTCCGCCTGCCCGGCTGCGCCAGTTCTGCCCTGCTGCTGGGGCTGGTGGGCGGATACCCCATCGGTGCCCAGACTGCCGCCGGGCTTTACCGGGACCGTCTGCTGACCCAGGAAGAGGCCCAGCGGCTTCTGACCTTCTGCAACAACGCCAATCCGGTGTTTTTGATCAGCGTCTTGGGCGCGGGTGTGTTCGGCAGCGTGCGGGTGGGCGTCTGGCTGTGGCTGATTCACGTGCTCTCCGCCCTGCTGACGGGGCTGGTATTCCGGGGAAGCGGAAAAGCCGCCGTCCGGCGGCTGGTGGCAAGGCCCGCCCCTTTCCAGGCGGTCCGCTTTGTCCCCGCCCTGGTGGGGGCGGTCCGGTCCGCCCTCTCCGGAATGCTGTCCGTGTGCGCCTTCGTGGTGTTCTTCTATGTGCTGGCCAGGCCGCTGGCCGCTCTGGGCGGGCGGCCGGGGCCGGTCCTGGTGGGCGCTGTGGAGCTCTTCTCCCTGACGCCGCTGCTGACGGCGGACCGCTTCGGCCTTGTGCTGGCGGCTGGGGCCGCCGGCTGGGGCGGCCTCTCCGTCCTGTGCCAGACCCTGGCCGTGCTGGAGGGCAGCGGCCTGCGGCTGCGGAACTGCCTGCTGGGCAAGGCGGTCCAGTGCGCCTTCTCTCTCCTGCTGGCAGCCCTGCTGGCAGGATATGTGCTGGGGTAAAAGAGCGCCTCCCTGTTATCGGGTGTGATAACAGGGAGGCATTTTTCGGTCAAAACGCCGGGCTCTGTGCGGGATCTTACCGCTGGCCCTTGTCGTAGGGGATGCCCTCCGCCTTGGGAGCCCTGGACTTCTTGGAGGTGAAGGCCAGAACGACCAACGTGATAATATAGGGCAGCATCCGGTAGAAGTGGGGGCTGATGCCGAGCTCGGCCAGCAGGAATACACCGTCGCCGTTGATGTCAATGCTGGCATAGGAGGCGGCGATGCACTTGAACAGGCCGAACAGCAGGGCTGCGCCGGCGATGTTCAAAGGTTTCCAGTTGCCGAAGATCATAACGGCCAGCGCTAGGAAGCCGAAGCCGGCCACGTCGCCGGTAGAGGCGCAGTTGGCGGTGGTGAGAGCGTAGACGAAGCCACCCATGCCCGCCAGCGCACCAGAGATTGTGGTGCCGGCGTAGCGCATCACATAGACGTTGATGCCCAGGGAGTCGGCCGCCTGTGGATTCTCACCACAGGAGCGCAGCCGCAGTCCGAAGCGGGTCTTGTAGAGCAGGATGGACAGCACCACAAACAGGATAATACAGATGTAGGTGGCCAGATATGCCTTGTTGATGAAGGTGTCCCCGAAGAAGCCCATTTCGTCGCTGCGGCCGTAGCCGAAGAAGCTCTTTTTGAGCATGAACCAGCTTGCCGCGTCGCCCTCCGCCATCTGCAGGGTGTTCTGGTTGGCGATGATGCGGATGAAGAACAGCACCAGGGCGGGGGCCATCAGGTTCAGTGCGGTACCTCCGATGGTCTGGTCCGCCTTCAGGTTGACCGAGGCAAAGGAGAGCAACAGGGAGAACACTGCGCCCAGGATGGCCGCCACCAGCATGGCCAGCAGCATGAAGCCCTGGAGCGCCACCCAGTCCCCAGCCGCCTTGGCCTCGGAGAAGATACCCGCCTTCTGGGTCACGTTGACAAAGAGGACACCCGCGAACGCGCCGAAGATCATAATGCCTTCCAGGGCCAGGTTGATAATGCCGCTGCGCTCAGCAAACACGCCGGCCAGCGCCACGATCATCAGCGGGACGGCATAGATCAGGGTCTGCTGAATGAGGAACGTCATGCCGACTCGCCTCCTTTCTCCACTTCTGCGCCGCCTCCGCCCTCCGGCGGTTTGGCCGCCGCCTCTGCCGCGGGCAGGGCAGCCTTGCTCCGGCGCTTCCGCTGGCCGCTGATGAACATCTTGATGACCAGGGAGAAAGCGCTGAGGTAGACGATGATGGCGATGATGACATCGGTGATATACTCATTGTAAGCCGTCAGGTTGGTAAGCTGCAGACCCACAATATCCAGCATGGACATGAAGCATCCGGTAAAGATCACACCGATGGGATTGCTGACGGCCAGCAGGGCCACGGGAATGCCATTGAAGCCGGTGGCGGGAAGGGTCTGGTAGGTAGACCAGAAAAACTCCGTGTTGCCCGACAGGTAGTACAGGGAGGCGGCCGCGCCGGACAGGGCCCCGGCGATGGCCATGGACAGGACGATGTTCCGCTTGTCGGCAATGCCGGCGTACCGGGCCGCGTGGCGGTTGGCGCCGCAGGCCTTGAGCTCGTAGCCCAGGGTGGTCTTGTTCATAAGGATATAGATCAGAATTGCGATACCGATGGCAATCAGGATGCCGCCATTGACCTGAGAGTTGGGGAACAGTTTGTCCAGACCCAGCTTGGCGGTCTCCACACCATTGAAACTGGTCTTGTAGATATAGGCAGTCTTGGTGTTCTCCACGTGATTCTGGAGGCTCTCAAACAGGCTGCCCTTGTCGAACAGCCAGGTCACCAGGTTGGCGGCGATCCAGTTGGTCATGATGCAGGCCAGCACCTCGTTGATGTTGAGGAAGGCCTTCACCAGTCCGGGGATACAGCCCCACAGGGCGCCGGCCAGCATGCCGCCCAGGAAGGCAATGAGCCACACCAGCGGAGCTGGAACCGTTTCAGTGGGGATGGTGAGTGCCAGAATCAGGGTGGCGGCGGTGCCCATCAGGTACTGGCCCGGCGCGCCGATGTTGAACAGGCCGGTCTTGAAGGCCACAGCCACCGACAGGCCGGTAAGGATCAGCGGGGTGGCCCGGAAGAGCATGTTGCCCAAGTTCGTGGAGTTAAAGCCGAAGGTCAGCGTGCCCGCCGCGTCGCGTCCGGTGCTGAACAGGCCGCCGAACACCAGGCGGATGCCCTCCCACGCGCTGTTCAGCCCCAGGGACGGGTTGGCGGCACCCACGATGATGATAATCAGCGCACCCACCACCATGCCGATGAGGATGGAGATCAGTGAGGCCAGTACAGACTTGGTGCCGTCTTTGCCCCACAGGTTGGAAAGCTTCTGCTTCACGCCCCCTCGCCCTCCTTTTTCATTCGTTTTGCGCCGGCCATATAGAGACCCAGCTCCTGGACGTCGGTGGCGGCGGGGTCCAGCTCGCCCACGATCTCGCCCTCATACATCACGAGGATGCGGTCGGACAGGCTCATGACCTCGTCCAGCTCCAGAGAGACCAGCAGCACCGCCTTGCCCTTGTCCCGCTCGGCCACCAACTGGCTGTGGATGTACTCAATGGCGCCCACGTCCAGGCCGCGGGTGGGTTGCACCGCCACAATCAGCGGCTTCTCCCGGTCGACCTCGCGGGCAATGATGGCCTTCTGCTGGTTGCCGCCGGACATAGAGCGGGCAATGGTCACCGGCCCCTGTCCGGAGCGCACGTCGTACTGCTCGATCAGCTTTTCCGCGTAGGCGCGCACCTCGCCCTGCTTGACAAAGCCCATGTGCTGGAACCGTGGCTCCCGGAAGCGCTGGAGCACCATGTTTTGTTCCAGGGTAAAGTCCAGCACCAGTCCGTGCTTATGGCGGTCCTCCGGGATGTGGCTCATGTCCGCGCTCCGGTGGTGGATGGAGGCGTGGCTGATATCGTGGCCGCAGAGGGTCACCGTGCCGCCGCTGCACTTCTCCAGGCCGGTCAGACCGTAGATGAGCTCGCTCTGGCCGTTGCCGTCGATGCCGGCGATGCACAGAATCTCCCCCGCCCGGGCCTCGAAGCTGACATCATGGACCGCATCCCTCTTTTGGGTATGGGAGGGGACCGTCAGGTGCTCCACCTTGAGCACCGTTTCACCGGGTCTGGCCTTCTCCTTGACCACCTCAAGCTGCACCGGGCGGCCCACCATCATGTTGGACAGGGACTGCTTGTCGGTGTCCTTAGTATCCACGGTGCCGATGTACTTGCCCTTGCGCAGCACTGTGACGCGGTCGGCCACGGCCATAATCTCGTTGAGCTTGTGGGAGATGAAGAGAATGCTCTTGCCCTCCTTGGCAAACTCCTTCATGGTGGCCATCAGCTCATCAATCTCCTGGGGGGTGAGGACGGCGGTGGGCTCGTCAAAGATCAGAATCTCGTTGTCGCGGTAGAGCATCTTGAGGATCTCCACCCGTTGCTGCATGCCCACGGTGATGTTTTCCACCCTGGCGTCCAGATCCACCTTTAGGCCGTACTTCTCCGACAGGGCCTCTACCTTTTTGCGGGCCTCCTTCTTCTGCAGGAAGCCCAGCTTCGTGGTCTCGGCGCCCAGAATGATATTGTCCAGCACAGTGAATACATCCACCAGTTGGAAGTGCTGGTGCACCATGCCGATGCCCAGCGCGGTGGCGTCGTTGGGATTGTTGATCTTCACCACCTTACCGTTTTTCTTGATTTCGCCCGCCTCCGGCTGATACAGACCGAACAGCACGCTCATCAGGGTGGATTTGCCTGCGCCGTTCTCCCCCAGGAGGGCGTGGATTTCCCCTCTTCGGAGTTGGAGTGTGATATCGTCGTTGGCGATGATACCGGGGAATTCCTTGGTAATGTGAAGCATTTCAATGACGTTTTCCGCTTCCATAGTCCTCATCCCGCCTCCTCTATACAGTATAGTTTTATTATATAATACCCCCATGGAAAACACAAGAAATTTGTCCCTTTTCTGTCACAAGAAAAGGGAGAGGGCACAAAGCCCTCTCCCTCTTTCTGAGATGATTGTGTGAATCAGATGATATTCACATTCACGTTGCTCCAGTTGGTAGCGGTCTCGGCGTTGTCCATCACAGTGTAGTCGTCGTCCACCACCAGGGTGCCGTCCACCATCTGCTGGTACAGGGACTCGTACTCCTCCACGGTGAAGGTCTCGAAGCGCCAGGAATCCGCGCCGGTGGGCAGCTGCACGGCGTTGTCGGCGACGCCCAGGGAGGCCTGCTGGCCGCCGATGGTGTCGAATGTACCGTCATAGACCTTGGCCACGGCCCACTGCACCGCGTCAGCCAGGCCCTTCATGGCGGAGGTGACGACGTACTCGGACTCGCCGGACTGGTCCACGTCTACGCCGATAACATAGCCGTCATTGGCGGAGGCGGCGGCCACGATGGACTGGAACATGGAGCCGCCGCAGGCGAAGACGATCTCGGTGCCGTTCACATACCAGCCGTTGATCATGGTCTGCAGATCAGTGGAGGCGGAGAAGTTGGAGCCGTACTGCCAGGAGTAGTTCATGTCCACGGTGACGCCCTTCTCAAGCGCCGCAGCGTTGGCGCCCTGGACATAGCCGTAACCGAACCGGCAGCAGGCGGGATTGGTGCCGCCGCCGCCGCCGGAGAAGCCCAGCTTGGTAAAGCCGTCCATGACGGCGGCGTAACCGGCCAGGTAGCCGGCCTGCTCCTCCTTGAAGGCGATGCCGGCCACGTTGGACAGGGTGTTGCCGGCGTCATCGGTCAGGGGATAGCCGTCGATGAAGACGAAGGGGGTGTCGGGATACTCGATGGCGGCCTTCTTCAGCGCGGCCTCCTGCAGGTAACCGGCGCACACCACCACGTCGGCGCCGCCCTCGACGGCGGCCTTCATGGCGTCATAGCGGTCATCGTCGGTGGCCTCGCTGCCGTTGGCGGGCTGGTAGTACTTGTAGCTCAGACCGTTGGCGGCGGCGTACAGCTTCACGCCGTCAAAGGTGCCCTGGTTGAAGGACTTGTCCTTCAACTGGCCTACGTCGGTGACGAAGGCCACCTGATACTTGCTGTCGGCGGAGGTCATGCTGTCCTCGATGGCGTCGGGATCGGCCTCGGTCTCGCCGGGGGTCTCGGTCTCGGGGGCAGGGGTCTCGGTGTTAGTGCCAGGCGCAGGGGTCTGGCTGTCGGCGGGCTTGTTGCTGTTGCCGCAGGCGGCCAGGCCGAAGACCATCGCCAGGCACAGGAGCAGTGCAAGGAGCTTCTTGGACTTCTTCATTGTAATCTACCTTCCTTTCAGAAAAATAGCCCAGTTTGGTCCAGACGATTTTGTCCTCCCCTCCCTGAGCGTGTGCCCTTATTATACTCTATCCCTTCGAAAAGGGCAACCACCTTTTTACATGATTCAAAAAATTTTTTACAGAATTGTTACAGATGTGACAGACTTAAACCCTCCTCTATAACCGTGTTTTTTTCAATACGGGCAACGCTCCATACCTCCGCAGCCTTTACCGGCATTGGCCTCCGGGCCGGCCGCTCCCTCCTGTAAAATTCCCAGCCGCCGATTGACAATTTTTAAAATTTTATATATAATGCAAAATATAAAATACAAGATTTGAGGTGCGACATATTATGCCCTGCAACACCAAGGCCCCCACAATTCGGTGGTTTTATTTGACCATAGGCATCCTTTCCATGCTCTTCGCGGGTATCCTTTACAGTTGGTCCATACTGAAAGCACCGCTGGCCGACGCATTCGGCTGGAACGCCTCCCAACTGACCATGAATTTTACTCTCACCATGTGCTTTTTCTGTCTGGGCGGAGTGGGCGGCGGTCTGCTGGCCAGGCGGCTGGGTACCCGCCTGACCATCGCCCTGGGCGGCGCTTTGGCGTGCATCGGCTTTGTACTGACCGCCCGGCTGGACGGCAGCAGCCTGCCCATGCTCTACCTCAGCTACGGCGTCATCACCGCCACCGGCATCGGCTTTGCCTATAATGTGGTGCTCTCCACCGTGCAGGCCTGGTTCCCCGACAAAAAGGGCACCTGCTCCGGCGCGCTGCTGATGGGCTTTGGTGCCTCCTCCCTCGTGCTCGGCTCCCTGGCCGACGCCCTCATCCAGAATCCCGCCGTGGGCTGGCGGGCGGCCTTCCTCTGCCTGGGCGTCGCCATCGGAATTGTGCTGGTCGCGGCCGCCCTTCTTATCCGCCTCCCCGCCCCCGGCACCGTCCTGCCCCAGCCCAAGGCCGCCGCCAACCGGGTGCAGGAGGACTTTGAGGCCGCCGACTACACCACCGGCCAGATGCTCCGCCGCTTCACCTTCTGGCGTGCCTTCCTGTGCATCATCTTCCTGGCCGCCATGGGCAACACCGTTATCTCCTTTGCAAAGGATCTCTCCCTCTCCGTGGGGGCCAGCGCCGCCCTGTCCACCACCCTGGTGGGCGTGCTCGCCGTGTGCAACGGCCTGGGCCGCATCCTCACCGGCGCCCTCTTCGACACTCTGGGCCGCCGCCGCACCATGCTGCTGGCCAACGGCGCCGCCATCCTGGCCGCCCTGGTCACGCTGCTGTCCGTGGCCGTCCACTCCGTCCCCCTGTGCGTGGCCGGCCTGTGCATCACCGGCATCTCCTACGGCGCCTGCCCCACCATCTCCTCCGCCTTTACCTCCTCCTTCTACGGCGCCAAGTACTTCTCCCTCAACTTCTCCGTCATGAACTTCAACCTGACCGGCGCCTCCTTCGTTGCCACCGCCGCCAGCGTCCTGCTCACCCAAACCGGGGGCTACGCCGCCCCGCTGGTGCTGCTGCTGGTGCTCGCCGTGGCCGCCCTGGCACTCAACCTCAGCATCAAGCGTCCCTGAGCTTTCTCAGGCCGGCAAAAAAGCCCTCCGCCGAACGGCGGAGGGCTTTTTTGTGGTTTAGTTCTTGTTGTCTTCCTTCATGCGCAGGATATACATGCCGTCGTGCCAGGTATCCATGTAGATGTAGCCGCGGTCGTCCACCACGCAGTCCTCGGTGGTGGCCAGCATGGGGCCGGGCACCGGGATGTCGAAGAGCAGCCTTTCCGGGTTGGGGGGGATGAAGTAGGCCAGCTCCTTGATGTAGTAGGGGTCGGACACGTCATACACCCGCATGCCCGCGTGGAAGTAGCAGCAGTAGACCCGGTTGGGGTTCTGGTCCAGCCAGGGCTTGTTGCTCATGGGCTCGTGGATGTTGTGGGGGCCGAAGGGGCCCTGGGCGCCGTCCATTCCGGCGGTGTTGAAGTTGGGCCAGGGATAGTTCTCGGGCACCTCGGGGTAGGGGAACTCGGCCACCAGTTGGGGATCGGTGGGATCGGAGATGTCGATCATGTGCAGGTTGTTCATGGGCTGGGCGCCCTTGCAGGGGCCGGTGGTGAGAATCTCCTTGTTGTAGAAGGGGAAGCGCTCGCCCTCGTTGGTGGCCACCAGGAAGCTGCGGCCGGGCAGGGGCAGGCAGGTGTGGGTGCGGGCGCCGGCGAACTTGCCGGAGAAGGGGCCCTTCAACTGGAGCTGGCCGATCTTCTTGGGGCGGGTGATGTCGGAGATGTCCAGGATGATGAGGCCCTCGCAGTAGTAGGACAGATAGGCCAGGTTGCCCACTACGAACGGAGGCCCGTGGAGCTGGGGCCAGTCCATGAACTCCCAGTGCTGGGGGCCGTCCACCGGGTACTCGCCCTCCTTCAGGCCGTCGGTGAACTGACAGGGCACCCACCAGCGGCCCACCTCCACCGGGTGGGTGGGGTCGATGATGTCCAGGATGCGGTAGATGTTGCCGGTGTAGCCCGGGCAGTCGGCAGACAGGTGGACGTAGCGCCCGCCGTTGTAGAAGAAGCGGTGGACGCCCATGCCGTTCTCCACGCCGGTCTCCCACTTGCCCAGCAGCTTGGGGTGGACGGGATCGGTCTTGATGTCGAAGATCTGCAGGCTGCCCAGGCTCTTGTCGCCGGGCTTGCAGCCGTGGAGGAAGGAGACGCCGCCGCCGGTGGCGCCGATCATCAGGCCGTCGGCCACCTGAATCTTGGGGGTGTTGGTGGCGGGGTACTCCTTGGGATCGCAGGCCTCCAGCCAGTTGACCACCTTGGGCTGGGTGGGGTCGGTCACGTCCACCACGTTCCAGCCGGGGCCGCGGAAGGAGCCGCAGTACATGTAATAGCGCCCGTCGTCGGTCTTGTGGAGGGCCATCTGGAAGGCGTTGACGCCGTTCAGATCGCAGAAGCCCACGACCTCCATGTTCTTGATATAGCCCTGGTTCTCCGGGCTTTTGGCGTAAAAGGGAACTGACATAACGTACCTCCTTGGAAATGGATCCAGGCGCACCCGAAGCTGGTGCGCCCAGGTCGCTGTTTGATTAGGGATGGGCCGGCATCTTGGGGGGCTTCCGGCACAGGGCGATGGTCAGCGGCATACCGAAGGCGAAGGTGATGAACGCCACCACCAGGGCCACCACGTAGGTCAGGGGGAAGCTCATCAGATAGGCCATGAAGAAGGCGCCCGCCGGCATGGTGTAGCCCACGGCCAGGAACATCATGACGAGGCTCATCAGCACGGCCATGACGAACGTAATGGAGGCCACCCGCAAAATGTGGAACAGCAGGCCGTTTTCATTTTTGACCCCGCACAGCCGGGCGAAGCCGTCGCCCATGGCCTTGAGGTCGATGTAGGTGCCGATGGCGAAGGCCACGGCGAAGCCGGGGATGAAATCCTTGGTGAGCTGCTGAACCAGCGGCCCCCAGAGGATGGTGCCCGCCTCCCGGAACATGTTGCTGCCGTCGATGTACAGGGGCAGGAAGATGGCGAACATAAGCGAGAAAATGGTGTTGAAGACAATACCGAATTGATCCTTGCGGAACATGGGGAATCCCTCCATCCTTTTGTGTTTCCGGCCCCCCGGCGGGAGGCCGGCGCGTCGCTCCGCCCGGGGCGGAAGGCGCTTAACGCATGGTGATGTAGCCGCGGAACTGGGTCAGGTTGTCGCTGGTGGGGATGTCGGTGAGGAACATACCCACAATATTGAAGTTGGATTTCAGGAAGGGGAAGCGCTCCTGCTGCGCCCAGACGGGCTTGGGCAGGGCCTTAGCGCCCTCCACCGCCGCCTGATACCACTCCTCGGGGCCGTCGAACCACAGCTCCACCAGGCGGTGGAAGGTGCAGCCCACCACGTCGTGGTAGATCCGGCTGGACAGGAAGCGGTTGACCTCCGGCCGGGCCTGGAAGTAGGGGACGATCTCCTCATGGAACCAGCGCTCGCCCTCCTCCTCGCTGACGCCGTCGGGGTACTGGATGACGAACTGCCAGCGGTAGTTGGGGCCGTCGCACACCATGCGGCCCTTGCCCTTGAAGTCCTCCTCCCAGGAGATGGGCACATGGGCGAAGACGAAGGGCGGGCAGCCGCTGTCGCCGCCGATGGAGCGGCCCACGTCGCCGTCCAGGTTCTCGTGGGGGGTCTCGTCGGTGTCGGGCACGCAGCCCTGCCAGCGCAGCACGTCCATGGGCATATACTCGGCAATGGCCTTGTTGCGCATCTCAGGCTCCATCTCGTTGACCAGCCAGTAGTGCTCGGTCATCTGCATCCGCCGGGTGCCGAAGCGCTCCCCCTCCGGGGGCACGGGCAGGGCGTTGTAGAAGGCGTACTTGGTCACATAGGGGCCGAAGTTAGAGATGGAATCCTGAATATGGTGGCCGTACAGCCAGTGCTGAAGGCGGTGGCGGTACTCCTCTCTGCAGACGTCCACATAGATGACGCTGCGCATGGGACGAAATTCCACGGACATCCCGAACCCTCCTTCTCAGCCCTTCTCGGGCACGGTGGCGGTGATAAAGGCGCGGTACGCGGCCTGGCGGGCCTTGTACTTCTCGGTCTGCATGTTGGCAATCTTCTTGCCGGTGTTCTCCTTGATGTCGTTGCCGTGGATGAACTTGCCGGACAGGGTGTCGTGGGCGTGCTCCAGCTGCTCGGCGGGGAAGGTGAAGGAGTACTTGCCGCCCTCGTTGTGGATCTCGCCCTCCAGGCCGCACAGGCAGCAGATGGCCTTGCCGTCCTGCAGGTGGAAGTTGCGGCTGTGGCAGTGGGGGCACACGCCGGCGTCGCCCTGGTACTGGGCGTGCTCGATGTCCTTGGCGGCCTCGGCGATGTTGCGGCCGATCTGGTGGGCGCGGGCCACCCGCTCGTCCTCCACCAGGATGGACAGCGCCCAAGGGAACACCTCGTTGTCAATGACCTTCCACATGGGGGTCAGGGCCAGCATGCCGGCGTCGCACTGGGTGCGGGTCACCCAGTCGGAGCCGCCCACGGACATGAAGGAGATGACCTTGTCCTTCAGGATGCGGGGATCGGGGGCGGTGCCGCCGGTCTCCTCGGCGATCTTGGTGCCGATGATGTTGTTGCCGCGGTCCATGCGGGGGCCAAAGCGGTCGGTAATCGTGTGGAAGAGGCCGGTGGCGCCCTTCTCAAAGATGGGGGTGGAGAAGACAATGCCGTCGGCGTCCAGCATCTTGTCCAGCAGCCAGTCAAAGTCGTCCTTCAGCACGCACTTGCCGCCGCGGCCGCCCAGCACGCTCTGCACGCAGGCGGTGCAGCCGGTGCAGTGCTCGATGTGCAGGTTCTGCAGCTGGATGAACTCCACCTCGGCGCCCATCTCCTTGGCCCCCATCAGGGCCTCGATGCACATACCGTCGTTGCTGCCGTTGCGCATACCGCCGGAAATACCCAAAATTTTCATCTGTACTTCCTCCTTCTGAAAAGCAAAAAGTTTAGTTTGCCTTCGTTTCCCCTGCATATTACCCGTTCTTTGCCTTTGTGTAAAATGCCGGTTTTGTATGGCTGAAATGCAGCTTTCGATTAGATTACTGCAATTCGACTCCAATCTTCCATATAGAGGAATTTAACAGGTTCAGCATTGTTTGTTTTGCACAAAAATAAAGGTGTCTCTCTGTGGCTAACCATGAATTGATGCACAGTTACCATATGGCTACTATCTCCTAACTGCATAAAACCCCGTGCGCACAGGGCGCACTACGAAACTATGCAAAGGCTTAGACGCATGAAGTCTTTGCGCATGTGGGCCGTCCCGGCCCATGTGCGATAATCTCATGGCCGTGCCGCTGTAAGCGGCACATGGCCAACTTTGCTATGCTTTTGCATAGCAAACAGGTCGTGACAAGCCGCACGAATTTTGATATACTGATATCCCCAACTTATCGAACGTGTGGAGGGATTCCCAGTGACTCTAAATCAACTGGAGTGTTTCATGGTGCTGGCACAGCGTCTCAATTTTACCCAGGCGGCAGACGACCTGTTCATGGCCCAGCCGGCTCTGAGCCGGCTGATTTCCGCATTGGAAAAAGAGCTGGACCTTCAGCTTTTCTACCGCAACTCCCGCAGCGTAGCCCTCACCCCGGCCGGCACGGTGTTTTTCAAAAAATGTCCGAAAATTTTGGACGAATACCGGGGCAGCGTGGTGGCCGCCCGGCTGGCCCAGGAGGGCTATCGCGGTTCCCTAACCCTGGGCATCATGCGGGACACCTTCGAACCAAAGCTGCCCACACTCTATCAGCGCTTTCGCACGGCCTATCCCCATGTCTCGCTGCTTATCCGTGGCTATAGCCACTCCAGCTTGCTGTCCGCGCTGGAGCGGGGAGAGGTGGACGCCATCCTGAACTATATGCCAATGCCCTCCGGGCAGGAGTCCCCCTCCATCCTGCTGCACAAAAACCACCAGTGCATCATCACCGCTTTGGACCACCCGCTGGCCTCTCGTGGCAGCATACGGATGGAAGAGGTGAAGGACGAGCCGTTTGTGGTCATGGCCCGCACCGCCTCCATTCCCGGCCATGATTTTATCTGGAAGACGGCGGCTGATGCAGGCTTCGCCCCCCATGTGGTGGCGGAGGCCACCCACGTGCCGGTTCTGCTCACCTTGGTTTCCTGCGGTATTGGAATCTCTACCCTCAGCGATGATATGGCCTGTCTCTGCCAGGGCAAGGTGGCTTTTATCCCCCTGCTGGGGGTTCCCTTCGCCAACGTCCGCCTGATGTGGAACGAGGACAACCAGAATCCCGCCCTGCCCCACCTGCTGGACGTATTCCGGTCCATCTGTTGAATACAGCGCAAGCAGCAGCGCCGCCGATCCGTTGGGATCGG
>ERZ1106929.2034-NODE-2034-length-14798-cov-4.604829_pt1 | contig 14798 bp, 12 predicted proteins | sample MGYA00403662_ERZ1106929 | MGnify/ENA primary metagenome ERZ1106929 (study PRJEB35170, sample SAMEA104062442) | human gut metagenome | biome: human gut; feature: human-associated habitat; material: faeces | place: Denmark | collected 2013-02-20 ... | reverse complement strand
AGCTTTTTAGACGCAGTTATTGTATGCGTCAAAGCACACAAATTATAAGCCAACCATAAAGGAGGAATCCGAATGGCAGAAAAATACGGTGAAGTACCACCGAAGTTCACAAAAAAATGGTGGGAATATTTTTGGGATTACTACAAATGGCACGTTATAATTACGGTTGTAGCTGTTCTTATTGCGTCCGTAACCATTGTCCAATGTGCGACACGTCAGAAATACGATATGAATGTTGTTTACGCTGGACATATGAATTATTCCGAAGAAGAAATTAACAAGCTTAAAGAAATAATTTCCGAACGCATAAGCGACATTGACGGAAACGGCGAAAGTTCAGTACTTCTAAGCACACTCGTTTTTGCGGACAATGCAGGCAGCGAAGAATACGACTACGCAATCCAAACAAAGCTTGACTTAACGTTTACGGACGACTGTTCATTTATTTATCTTATGGACAAGGCTAACGTAGACGCTCAAATGCAAAAAGAAGTTGTAGACCAAATTTATGACTGCACTGACAGTTTTATAGACTCATCTTCCGACAAAGTCGTTAAAGCCGCTGACGGCAAAGGTTATGCGGTAAATCTAAAAGACAGCAAGCTTTTAAAAGACAACGGCATTTACTGCGACGACCTATACATTCTTATTCGCCGCAACTACAAAGATGACGAAAAAAATACTCAAGCACACGATGACTCAATCGCCGTTGCCGAGGCACTTGTAAAATAAATCACACGAAGGAGGGTTTTTATTGGCAGTCGTCAAACCCGAAATTAAAACAACAGAATATGAAATGTTTTCTCGATACAGAGAAACAGGCGACATCGCCCTTCGTGACGAAATCGTTTCTTCTTACATATACATAGCCGAAATTCTTTCACGCAAATTTATCAACCGCGGTGTTGAATATGACGATATATTTCAAGTCGCATGTATGGGAATTTTATATGCGGTTGAGCGTTTTGACCCTGACAAAGGCGTTAAATTCGCCACATTCGCAACCCCTACGGTGATGGGCGAAATACGCAAGTATTTCAGAGATAAAGGCAACTTTATCCGTATCCCAAGACGTCTTTATGAAATATTCTACAAAGCGGAAAAAATCAAGCGTGTTTCAAGCGAAATTTCGCAAGAGGAAATTGCAAGAATACTCAACATTCCCGAAAAACTGCTTGAGAATGTCTACGAAGTAGGTGATACATCATTTATAAAGTCACTTGAATACGAGGCATATGCAGACGGTGAATTGAATTTCTCAAACCTTATCGGCATTGAGGACAGCAATTTTCTTATGATAGAGGACAAGGATTTTATTAAATATTGTATGAGTCGACTTTCCGCCGATGAACGCAAATTTATTGAATATCGTTACTATGATGAAAAAAGTCAAAAGGAAATTTCAGAAATAATGGGTATTTCTCAAATGCAGGTGTCGCGAATGGAAAAACGCACTTTGAAAAAATTGAGAAATCTTTATTTTAGAGATTAATTTTAGGAGGAAAAATTATGCTTACAGAAAAGAAAAAAGAATTTATTGAATTTATGATGGAATCTGATGTTCTTCGTTTCGGTGATTTCGTGACAAAGAGCGGCAGAAACACACCTTATTTCGTAAACACAGGCAACTTCCGCACAGGCAAGCAAATTGCCACACTCGGCAAGTTCTATGCCGCACTTATAAAGGAAAACTGCGGTGATAATTTTGATTGTATGTTCGGTCCGGCTTACAAGGGTATCCCTCTTGCAACTGCCGCCGCAGGTGCACTTTACAACGAATACAAAATCGACAAGCCTTATTTCTTCAACAGAAAAGAAGAAAAAGACCACGGTGAGGGCGGTTCACTTGTAGGCTACAAGCCACAGGACGGCGACAAAGTTATCATTATTGAGGACGTTATAACAGCCGGTACAGCCGTAAGAGAAACTATGCCGATACTTAAAAATGCCGCGAACGTAGAAGTTAAAGATATGTTCATTTCCGTAAACCGTTGTGAAGTAGGTCAAAATCCCGAAAAGACAACCATTATGGAAGTTATGGAGGATTTCGGAATTAACGTACACGCTATTATTACTGTTCAGGATATTTACGAATATCTGAAGCAAGACGGTTCATACGGCGATATTCTTACAAAAATGAAGGAATATATGGACACTTACTGCGTTTTCTAAACGGAGGTGATTAAAATTAAACGATTATTTAAAATTATTGTTCCGACTGTAATGCTCCTTATGCTTGCGCTTACCGCACACGCATATAATGTGGTTGATTTGCCGGAAAATATGACTTTTTCTGACGCACTCGGAGTTTTTAACGCCGATGAAATAACGCGTATAACGGTTTCGGATATTGCCGAGGGCAAATATACCGACCTCACAAAAGACGAAATAAACGAATTTTACTCAACAATTCAAGATATGACTGTTTACAGAAAGATAAACCCTACCCCATTCCGCGGTATTTCCGTAAACATCTACACAAATGACGGCGTAAAGAGCTATATGCTTAATTCGGGTTTGCAGATTGGTATGTACGGAAGCAACAATTACGTTTGCTACAAATTAAATAAGGCAAATACAGAAAAATTGCTTTATCTTGACAGTATGTACCGTGATGCGGAAGAAAAGGTGAACGGTGAGGAAATACACCGCGTTACGTCAAACGACTTTTTGAAACTTTTTTAGAGTTTCAAAAAGTCCAGCAGCCCGTCGGAAAGGACTTTCCGACGGACTGCGCGGGCCCTCTGGAACATTCCAGAGGGCCCGCTTTTGTTCAGCCGCAGCAGCCCTTCAGCTCCCGGCAGGTTTCCGGGATGGGCGCGGGGCTGTTGGGCGGGAAGAACTCGTTGACCGGGAACTTCACGTGGCGGAAGATCTCGCAGGGATCGTCCTCGCAGCCGCCGCAGGTGCACTCCTTCTCCGGCATACAGTAGTCATATACCGGCATCAGGAGCTGGGAGTCCCGCTCCAGACGGATGATCGAGAACTGGCCCAGGGTAACATAGATCCGCTTTCCGTCATTGCCGAAGCACAGGTCGCAGCCGAAGCAGGCGCAAATGCACGGCGGGATTTCGGTCAGTTCACAGTCGCAGGGGCGGCACTCGCAGACGTCCACCAGCTTCATATTGAGCACGATGGGGTCTACCGCCTCCACCACGGCGGTGGGCAGGTTGGTTTTGCCGATGTTCTGCTCATCCATCCCCTCAAACGCCACCTCGGAGGAGAACACCTTGGCGGTGCCCTCGCTGCCGAAGAGAATCACCCGCTTGTCAAAGACACACAGGCCGCAGACCTCCACAGGCCGGGCCGCGCCGATGAACGCGTCCGCAGTCACGCGGTAGTAGTAGCGGACATCCACAGTGTAGAAGCCCCGGTTAAAGCCGATGGGTTCCACATCAATGTACACGTACAGCAGCTCCGCCTTGCCCGCCTTGATGCTGATGGCGCGGTCGATCACCGCCTGGCAGTTCTGGGTGGGGTAAAAGCGCAAATCCTCGATACAATCCTTGTCTTTGCAAGAATCATAGATCTTCTTCGTGTGTATGCACACGGCCTCGCGGATACAGGCAGTATCCTGCACCGGACCGGGCATGACCTTCTCAGGCATTGCAATACCTCCTAGCAGAGTATTCAAAAGGCCCTTCCTTCCCCGCTCTATTCTATGAACCACCGCCCATTTGGTGCGGAGGCGGAGCGGCGGGCCGGAATGAAAAAGGGACCCAGGCCATTCTATGGCCCGGGTCCCAAAGCCGTGACACTCAGCGCGGCAACACTGTCTTCTTCTTTCTTCTGTGGGCAGACAGCAGATCCCCTGCAATCAGCGCTCCGCAGGCGGACAGCAGTACCGCCCCGATCAGGAGGGCGCAGTTGAGGAAAAAGCGCTCCGGCATGATCAGAATGATTTCATCCGTGGCAGGATTAAACAGCCAGTTGTCTTTGCCGGGAAAAAAGACCGCATGAAAGACGGTAAAGGCCCGGCTGAAGTCCAGCGCCGCCAGAGCGCCCACCGCCAGTACCAGACCGGCGGCCAGCACCCCCGCCCAAAACCCCGGTCCTCGGCCCACTGGGCGGTAAAACTCCAGCCGGTGCAGCCGCCTCAGGAGGAGGAGCAACGCCGCAGACACAGCCGTGACGCCCAAAACTAAAAAGTCCGCCCGAAAGAGCACCCGGACATCTGCAAAGTGGCTCCGCCCCGACTCCGACCAGGACAGCTCCCCGGTCCCAAAGGGCGTTCCGAGAACGCAGAAGTCCAGCACCTCGTCGTAGGCCTCCCGTATGACCTCCTCCGCCCATCCGGTACGCTCAGGCAGGCGGAGGGCATCGATCTGTATATAGTAAAAGGGCCGGAACAGGATCGGCACCGCAATGGATGCGCTGAGCACCAGCAGGGCCAGAATGACCGTCAAAGCCGCTGTGGCCAGTTTGGAGGAACGCATTTACAGTCACTTCTTTCTCACAGAAAGGGTTATCAGCACCTGAGAGGGCAGGTAAAAGAGCCACATGCCCACCTGGGCAAAGGAAAAGAGCGGTCCGGTATCGACCACCGGCAGGAAGGCCGCCAGATTGTGCAGGCCCACGCAGAGGTCACAGCCCACAAAGAGCAGCAGCCCCAGCCCGAAGCACCGCCCCCGTCGCCCCAGACGCAGGGCGGACACCGTGTTGCAGGCCAGCTCCGCGAAATAACAAAGGGTCACAGCCGTCAGCGGCTCCAGCGCCCTCAGGAGCGCCGCAACCGCCAGGGCCGCAACCGTCAGCCCCACGCGCAGCGGCCACAGCAGGCCAGCGCCCCAGCGGTGCAGGCGCAGCAGGTAAATCGCCTGTACCACACAGAAGCAGGCCACCCCCGCCAGGTAGAAGGAATCAAGGATCAGGAGAAACCAATCCGCTGCCAGCGTAAAGGCCAGCGCGGCGCACACCAGGCGCCCGTCCTCCGTTCCGGCCCGGTCCAAGGCCGCCAAGAAGCACAGAGCCACCGCCCCGTATTTCAGCAGGAGGGCCCAGCCGCTCCCCGGCCGGAGCAGATCCAGCGCCAGAAATCCGAGATAAAGCGCCGCTTCCGCCCCGAGGAAGCATCCGGCCTTTATGCGCCCCGCCAAATCCCGTCCCCCCTCCCATATGAAAAGCATTATACAACGGCGGGCCGCGCTTGACAAGAAGCACGGCCCGCCGTCCGGTGTATTTATCTAGAAGCGCGGCCTCCCAACGGTTTCCATATTTCAGGCAGACGGCGAAGACGGCCACTCCGGCGGCTCCCAGCAGAAGCATCGCCCACACGGGAATTGTGAGCACCGAGCCGCCCAACGCACAGGCCACCAGAAGGCCCCAGGGCCGTGTGAGCAGTACGATCAGGAAAAAGCGGTGCAGCGGGATGTCGGTCAGCCCCGCCAGAATGCAGATCAGGTCGTCCGGGAAAAAGGGAAAGAGAAAGACAAGAATCAAAAAGATATCCCGCTTCCTGCGTATAACCTCCAGGTACTTGTCCGCCACCCGTTGGTTGACCAGCCGCTCCACAAACCGCTGCCCCAGTACACGGGCCAGCCAGAACACAAGGACGGAACCGCCCGCCACTGCCAACCAGGTCATCAGGAATGAGGGCCACATTCCAAAGAGCACCGCCCCAGCCAGCGCCGTCACGTTGCTGGGAATGGGTGCGATCACCACCGAGAGCAGTTGAATCAGGAAAAAGAACAGGTGGGAATAGGGCGCAAAGCGTTCTATATAATTTCGCATCTCCTCCAACGAGCCAACGGAGGAAAAAAAGCCCGTCTGCCAAAGCAGGAACGCCCCGCCGCCCAACAGGAACACAGCCAGGAGCAGGGTCAGCAGCCATTTATGTCGTTTCATGTCGGTCTGTCGCCTCACCAATCGAATTGTCTATAGGCTACCACGTTTTGGCTCTCTATGCCAGAGGAAATTCCTTAAGATTTCTTTATAAAAACAAAAAACCCACACCAATAGGTGTGGTTTCTGCCTCAGGACCCTTTACCGCTCGCTGTAAATCACCTGGTCGTCGCTGCCAAAGATGAGGTCATCCACGTCGGAAGCGCCGATGCTGTTGTACCATACCATACTGTACCAGCCTCCTTTCTTTGATTGATAATTTTAGTATATACGCTCTTGGGGGAAAATGCAAGCCGTCAATTATAAACTTTACACAAAATTCACATATTAATTTTGGCTGATCCGTCACTCTCCTCCGCCAAATGGCCGACGCGATAGAGTATGGAGTTTTCGCCGGCGGGTACGCCCCCCCAATATCAGCGCCAAAGATTTGCGGGAATAAAAAATCCCGAAGTCTTTACCGGTAAAGACTTCGGGATTTGGCGCAGAAGGAGGGATTTGAACCCTCGCGACGGTTTCCCGCCCTACTCCCTTAGCAGGGGAGCCCCTTCGGCCACTTGGGTACTTCTGCATGCCAAATACAGGATACATTTGGAAAAAATGTGGCGGAGAGAGTGGGATTCGAACCCACGGATGCTTCCACATCGCCGGTTTTCAAGACCGGTTCCTTCAACCACTCGGACATCTCTCCACGTCCGGTCTCCGGCCAAATGCAAAAAAGATGATACCACACTTTTCGCACATTGTCAACTGCCGCCTGCAATATTTTTCTGCTTTTTTTCCAAACTCAGCCTTGACTTGGAGCGGAGTCCAGGTGATAAAATCGAACAAACAGCGGGAGCCAGCCCGCCGGAAGGAGCAGATGACCTTATGACCATTGCCGAAGTCAGCCGTAAATACAACCTCTCAGCCGATACCCTGCGGTATTACGAGCGCATCGGCCTGATTCCCACCGTTCACCGCAGCAAGAGCGGCATCCGGGATTATACCGTGGAGGACTGCGCCTGGGTGGAGTTTGCCAAGTGTATGCGGGGAGCCGGTATCCAGGTGGAGGCTCTGATCGAGTATGTTTCCCTGTTTCAGCAGGGGGAGGATACCACCGAGGCCCGCAAACAGATCCTCATTGAGCAGAGGGAGCTGCTGCTGGAGCGGATGGAGGAGATGCGGCAGACGCTGGAGCGCCTTAACTCCAAAATTGACCGCTACGAGCAGACGGTCGCTGTCGCCGAACAGAAACTGCGCCGCGAGTAAGGGAGGCACACCGCTCCCTTCTTTTTATCCGCTGCACGGGGAGCAGAAACGTAAAGCCCCGGTAAAGGTTAGGGAAAGCTTTGGAAAGGTGCCTTGTAGCTTGGCGCGGCGGGTGCTATACTGCCCCCTGGTTCCATGGAACCAAAACCAAACTGCAAAGGAAGTAGGAAAGCATGCAGAAACGCAACAAGGTCCTGGCCGGCGTCCTCACCGGCGCGCTGGTCCTGAGCGCCGGCCCCATGGCCCTGGCCGCCACGGCCAATTATAACGACAGCAGCGTCACCGGAGGCTCTGCCGCCTGGCAGGACTGGGTCAAGGAGTGGGAGACCGTAGCCGCCGACTACACCAAGGTATCCCTCACCCCCGGCGCAGACGAAACCCAGCTCAACTTCGCCTGGTACAGCAAGACGGAGAGCGGCAAGGCCGCCACGCCGGTGGTTCACTTCGGCACCGACAAGGACCACCTGACCGCCTTCACTGGCAAGGCCGCCCAGGTGGACGACAGCCTGACCGACGGCGTGGCCTACGACTATAACCATGTCACCGTCACCGGGCTGGAGGCCAACACCACCTATTACTATACCGTGGAGAAGAACGGCGTACAGAGCGAGGTACAGGAGTACAAGACCGGCAGCTTCGACTCCGTAAAGATGCTCTATGTAGGCGACCCCCAGATCGGCGCCTCCAAGGGTCAGCCCCAGAACGGCGAGGCCCTGACGGCCGGCTCCGGCGCGGCCAACACCGCCGCCCGCAACGACGCCTTCGCCTGGAACCGCACCCTGGAGATCGCCACTGCCCAGAACCCCGGCGTCAACTTCATCATCTCCGCCGGCGACCAGGTCAATAAGACCGGCCAGGCCAAGGAGGAGGAGTACGCGGGCTACCTCTCCCCCGCCGTGCTGGCCGGGCTGCCCGTGGCCACCACCATCGGCAACCACGACTCCCTGAACCCCGACTACACCTACCACTTCAACAACCCCAACGCCACCGAGAACGGCAAGACCCAGGCCGGCGGCGACTACTACTACTCTTACGGCGCCGGCCTGTTTATCGTGCTCAACACCAACAATTACAATGTAGCCGAGCACGAGAAGACCATCCAGGAGGCCATTGCCTCTGCTCCCGACGCCGCCTGGCGCGTGGTCACCATCCACCAGGATATCTACGGCACCGGTCTGGATCACTCCGACACCGACGGCATGATCCTCCGCACACAGCTCACCCCCATCTTTGACAAGTACGACATCGATGTGGTGCTCCAGGGCCACGACCACACCTACAGCCGCTCCAAGCTCCTCTACGGCGACGGCCAGACCCACGGCACCTATGAGTTCCGTCTGAATGCGGACGGCAGCGACTACGACTGGGACAACGCCTTCAACACCCAGACCGACGAGAAAATCCCCCTGTACCCCGAGGAGGGCGACACCGCCAGCACGGCCCTCCACGACGCCTTCCAGGCGGACAACGGCTGCTACACCATCGAGGACACCACCGGAAACACCGTGGTCAATCCCAAGGGCACCCTTTACATGACCGCCAACTCGGCCTCCGGCTCCAAATTCTACGAGCTGATCCCCACCCAGCAGGACTACATCGCCGAGCGCAGCCAGAACTGGCTGCCCAGCTACTCGGTCATCGACATGGACAGCGACAGCTTCTCCATCACCACCTACCAGATCACTGCCGAGGACAAGGTAGAGGCGATCGACGACACCTTTACCATCGAAAAGACCGCCGCCCCCTCGTCCATCAACACCCTGGAGGCCGGTGGGGTGACCTACTACCGCCTGCGGGACGTGGCCGCCGCGGTCTCCGGCCAGGACAACCAGTTCAATGTGAGCTGGGACAACGGCGTGGTGATCACCACCGGCGCGGCCTATGCCGACGCCGTGCCCGCCGCCGCCCCCGCCAGCGGCAGCGCCGTGACCCTCACCCTGACCGTGGACGGCAAGAGCGTCACCACCCCCGCCGTTCTGGCCAACGGGAGCTACTACCTGCCCGCCTCCTTCTATGGCACTCTGGGCGTGACTCCGGCCGCCTGAGCGGCCCCATCCGGCACCGATACTGCGAGGCTCCCGGCGGCATAGCTGCCGGGAGCCTCCATTCTGAGAGAAAGGCTGACTGCTGTTGAATATCAAATCCTGCTTTCTGCGCTGGGGCATTCCGCTGTTGCTGCTGGCTGCATTTCTGGCCGCCGTTTTCGCCCTCAACCGGGTGGACAAGGTGGTCCTGGTCAACCGGGAAGGACAGACCTTCGAGAAGGGCGTGGTCGTGGACATTCTCCAGGACAACCTCATGCCCGACGGCTCCCGGGTGGGCGAACAGCGGGTACTGGTACGCATGACCACCGGCGTCCGGGCCGGTCAGGAGCTGGAGACCACCAGCGCCTCCGGCTTCCTCTTCGGCGCGGGCTGCACCGTGGGCATGAAGGTGGTGGTCATGCAGAGCGTGGCGGGGGACTCCACCATCACCAGCATCTATTCCCAGGATCGGGAGTGGGTGATCTACGCCTTCGCCGCAGCCTATCTGCTGGTGCTCTGCCTGGTGGGCGGAAAGCAGGGCCTCAAGGGCGCCCTCGGCCTGGTCTTCACCTTCTTCTGCATTCTATTTCTCTATCTGCCCCTGGTCTACCGCGGTTGGTCGCCCTTCTGGGTGGCGGTGCTCATCTGTATCGTCACCACGCTGGTCACGATGTACCTCATCGGCGGCCCCACCCGGAAAACCGTGGTGGCCTCCGGCGGCACGGTGGCGGGCGTGGTGATCGCCGGACTGGCGGCCACCCTGTTCAGCCTGGCCACCGGCATCACGGGCTGGAACGTGTCGGACATCGAGAGCCTGCTCACCCTGGCCAGCACCAGCGGGATTCAGGTGGGCGGCCTGCTCTTCTCCGGCCTGCTGATCTCCAGCCTGGGCGCGGTGATGGATGTGGCCATGTCCATCGCCAGCGCCATCGCCGAAATTCACGTTCAGAACCCCGCCCTCTCCCGCCGGGCGCTGTTCCGGGCCGGGATGCACGTGGGGCGGGACATGATGGGCACCGACTCCAACACCCTGATTCTCGCCTTTGCCGGCGGCAGCATCTCCATGCTGGTGCTGGATTACGCCTATAACCTCCCCTACCGGCAGATTATCAACTCCAACAACATCGGCATCGCCATCATGCAGGGCCTGTCCGGCAGCTTCGGCATCGTCCTGGCCGTCCCTGTCACCGTGGCCTTAGCCGTTCTGCTCTATACCTGGCGCAAAGCTGCGCCCGCGGCATAAAGCGACCGGATGCGACACGCTCCCCGCCCTATACTGGGCCGGGGAGCGTGATTTTTATGCAGTCCTTTTTCCGGCGGCTGGCGGCCTGCGCCGCCCTGTTCTGTGCCAACCCGCTGGCCTTTCTCCGGGGACTGTCCGATCCCGACAGCCCCGTGCGCCGCCTGCTGCGGCGCAAATAGCAGGGAGGGCGCGCCGTAGCGCGCCCTCCCTGTATTACCGCTCATAGGTCAGCCATGTCTCTCCCTCGCCGCTCTTGCGGTAGATGTGGGAGACCGCCGCCTCCCGGATCTCATCGCAGGCCCAGTGGCCCTTCTCCACGTCGGTAAAGGGCAGGGCCGCGGCCCGCTCCCCCGCCCGGCGATCCAGGGCATGGTTGAGGATCTTGACCGCCTCCGCCCGGCTCACCGGCGCGTCGGGCCGGAAGGTGCCGTCCGGATAGCCCGACACCCAGCCCTCCTCCGCCGCAAAGGAGACCACCTCCGCCGCCCAGTGGCCGCCCGGCACATCGGGGAACGGGGACGTACCGCCCTCCACCGTAAAATAGGAGGCGATCAGCTTGACCAGCTCGGCCCGGCTCACCGGCTGCTCCGGCCGGAAGGTGCCGTCGAGATAGCCATTTGCGATGCCGTAGCGCTTGGCAAAGGCCACATAGGGGGCGTACCAGTCCCCCCGCTTCACATCGGAAAAGCCGCCGGTACCAGGCACTCCACTGTAAAGCAGATTCCCTTGCTCGTCTACACTGAGGCGGGCCAGCATAGCCACCGCCTCGGCCCGGCTCAGGGAGTCCTCCGGGCGGAACCGGCCGTCATTTCCCTGGATGTAGGCGTCGTGCTCCCTGGTGTTCAGATAGGCCGGCTCCGCCGGCTCCTGCGCCTCCTCCCCATAGGCCTCCGCATAGAGCGCCAGCAGCTCCGGGTTCTCCGCCATCAGCTGGTAGCGGAAGTGCACCTCCCCCGCGACCTGGGGCAGGGTGTCGTTGAGGGCCAGCTGCCGCTCGATGGCCGCTGTGCCGTACCAGGGGCTCTTGGGATCGCTGTTGCCGGCCAGATAGTCGGCCATTCCTATGTAAAGGGAAACACCTGTACCCTTTACCGTATCCGCCCACCAGCGGGCCACCGTGGCGTAGTCCATACTCTTGTGGCCGATGTACCAGTAGATCTGGGGGCAGATGTAGTCGATCCACCCCTCCTTGACCCATTTCCGGCTGTCGGCGTAGGAGGCGTAGTAGCTCTCATAGCCGCCGGTGGTGTTGGAGCCCTGGGGCAGGCTGCTCTTGTCCGCCCACACGCCGGAGGGGCTAATGCCGTAGGACAGCCCCGGATCAATGGCGTGGATGCGCTCCCCCAGCGTCTTGACCAGCTGGTTGACATTGTCCCGGCGCCAGTCGCCGATGTTGGAAAAGCCCTTGCCGTACTTGGCATAGGCGGCCCCGTCGTCAAAGCCGCTGCCGGGGTAGAAGTAGTCGTCCAGGTGGATGCCGTCGATGTCATACTTGCGGGCCAGCTCCTCCGCCCCCCGCACGATGTACTCCCGCACCTCGGGCAGGCCGGGATTGAAGTAGTAGTCGCCCTCATACTCCACCACCCAGTCGGGGTGGAGCTTTGCGGGGTGGTCGGCGGTCAGGGCCTGGAACTCCGCCGCGCCCCCCTTGGTGATGCGGAAGGGATTGATCCAGGCGTGGAGCTCCAGCCCCAGGGCGTGGGCCCGCTCCACCCAGTAGGCCAGCGGATCAAAGCCGTTTTTCGGGGCGGTTCCCTGGGTGCCGGTCAGGTATTTGCTCCACGGGTACAGCTCGGAGGGATAGAGGGCGTCGGCGGAGGGCCGCACCTGGAGAATCACGGCGTTCATACCCATGTCCACGCACCCCTGTAAAATCGCGTCGGCGTCCCGCTTGAGGACCGCCGGATCTGTAGTGGCCTGGCTGGGGTAGTCCAGGCGGTACACCGTGGCCACCCAAACAGCCCGGAACTCGTCCGCCCGCTCCGCTTGGGCCGCCGCCGCGGGAGACTGCGCCGCCAGTCCCAGCCCCGCCAGCGCCAGCGCGCAGATGAGTGCAATTGCCAACAGGGGTTTCCAGAATTTTGTCATGAGGTCGCTCCTTTGAATTTGGTCTCGTGAATCTGCTCTCGGAATGGCGGGCGCGCCCTGCGCCCCCTACTGATTGGAAATCTGCTCCGCCAGATCGTTGAGGTAGACCCAGCGCTCCATTTTCTCCTCCAGGGCCGCCTCCAGCTCAGCCTGCCGCTCCTGGAGGGACTGGAGGGCCACATAGTCGGTGGCCTTCTCCTCCTGCTCGGCCTGCACCTGGGCCAGCTCGGCCTCCAGGGCGGCGATGTCGGCGTCAATGGTCTCAAATTCCCGCTGCTCCTTGTAGCTGAATTTCAGCTTTTTGGCCCCCTGGGGGCGCGCTGCCTTGGATTCGGCGGGCTTGGGGGATCTGGCCGGCTGTCCGGCGGCCCGCCGGGCCTCCAGATACTCTGTATACCCGCCGGGATAGCCCCGGACGCTTCCGTCCCCCTCCACGGCGAACACCCGCCGCACCACCCGGTCCAGGAAATAGCGGTCGTGTGACACCGCCACCACCGCGCCGGGGAAGGAGTCCAGATAGTCCTCCAGCACGCTGAGGGTCTGAATATCCAGATCGTTGGTCGGCTCGTCCAGCAGCAGCACGTTGGGGGCGGCGGCCAGGACGGACAGCAGGAAGAGCCGCCGCTTCTCGCCGCCGGACAGCTTGCGGATGGGGCTCCACTGCGCCTCTGCCGGAAAGAGGAACTGCTCCAGCAGCTGGGAGGCGGTGAGCATTCCCTCCCCCGTCTCGATGCGGTTGCCGATCTCCTTCACATAGTCGATCACCCGGGTATCCCCGTCCATATCGGGCACCTCCTGGCGGAAGTAGCCGACGCGGACGGTCTCCCCCGTCTCGACCGCCCCGGCGTCGGGGGCCAGCTCCCCGGCCAGCAGGTTGAGGAGGGTGGACTTGCCGCTGCCGTTGGCCCCCACGATGCCGATGCGGTCGTCCCGCAGGAGCATGCAGTCGAAGTCCCGTACCACGGTGCGTCCGCCGAAGCCCTTGGTCACGCCTCTGCACTCGATGGTCTTCTTACCTAGACGGCTGGCCCGCGCGTTTAGTTCCAAGGTACTTTTTTCCGCCGGGCCGCTCTGGGCCTTCAGGGCCTCGTAGCGCTCCAGCCGCTCCCGGCTCTTGGTCCCCCGGGCGGTGGGCCCCTGCATCACCCACTGGTACTCCCGCCGCAGGATGGCCTGCCGCTTGCGCTCGCTGGCCTGGGCCATCTCCTCCCGCAGCGCCTTCTGTTCCAGGTACTTGTCGTAGTTGCCCTCATAAAAGGCAAGGGCTCCTCCCTCCACCTCCGCCATGCGTCCGACCACCCGCTCCAAAAAGTAGCGGTCATGCGTGACCATTACCAGCGCGCCTTTGAACTGCCGGAGCTCGTCCTCCAGCCAAGCGACCATACCGCTGTCCAAATGGTTGGTGGGCTCGTCCAGGATCAGCACATCGCAGGGACATGCCAGCGCGGAGCACAGCGCCACCCGCTTGCGCTGGCCGCCGGAAAGCACTCCCACACGCTGCTCAAACAGGGGCACTCCCAGCCGGGTGAGGATGGTCTTGGCCTCATATTCCGCCAGAGCCCGCGCCTCGGGCGAGACCCCGGCAAAGACCTGCTCCAGCACCGTATTTTTCTCATCAAACGCCGGAAGCTGGGGAAGATAGTTGAGGCGCACATTGGGGTCCCGGCTCACCCGTCCCTCGTCCGGCTCCTCCGCACCTGCCAGGATCCGCAGGAGGGTGGATTTTCCCGTGCCGTTGACGCCGATGACTCCCAGCTTCTGTCCCGCCTCCAGGTAGAGGGACACCCGGTCCAGCACCTTCCGTGTCCCGTAGGTTTTAGAAATCTGTTCCGCAGATAGCAGCATAACGGTTCCTCGCTTATTTTGGACTTTTTCTTAGTATACATGAATTTCTTTGAAAAGAAAAGCCGCCTCCTGGGCAAACTCTCCCCGGAGGCGATCTTTTGTTATGCAAGATATCGAGATGCTGCATCACATCCACAAGAGCACGGAAATGGGCCGCGAGGGAATTCTCTCCGTCTTGGGCAGCGCCAAGGACACCGCCCTTCGGACGGCTCTGGAACAGCAGCTTACAGAATATGAGCAGATGATGGGCAGTTCGGCACGGCTGTTGGAGGAGCGGGGCAAAACACCGAAAGGGGTCCCGGCAGCCGCAAAGCTGTCCGCCCGGATGACCTCTGCGGTAAAGACGTGGATGGACCCCTCTCCCTCCAAAATCGCCGAGATGATGGTCCAGGGCAACACCATGGGCATGACCAAGAGTCTGCGCCAGATGCGGACCTATGCTTCCGAGGACGGCCGGGTAAAGGACCTGTCCGACAAGCTTCTTCAAACAGAGGAGGCCAATATCC
>ERZ1106929.2025-NODE-2025-length-14860-cov-4.163796_pt1 | contig 14860 bp, 10 predicted proteins | sample MGYA00403662_ERZ1106929 | MGnify/ENA primary metagenome ERZ1106929 (study PRJEB35170, sample SAMEA104062442) | human gut metagenome | biome: human gut; feature: human-associated habitat; material: faeces | place: Denmark | collected 2013-02-20 ... | reverse complement strand
GAATTTCTTTTTCTTTCTTCCTCTTGCATCTGTATCAACACTTGTGATAGCGATGATAATATAGTAATCAGCATAAGAACCGTTAGTGATGAAACATTTAGATCCGTTTAATACCCATTCGTCACCATCTAAAACAGCCTTTGTCTGAACACCCTGAGCGTCAGTACCAGCACCTGGCTCTGTAAGACCGAAAGCACCTAACTTTTCACCCTTTGCAAGTGGAACAAGATATTTCTGTTTCTGTTCTTCAGTACCGTAAGTAAGAATTGGATCTGCACACAATGATGTATGTGCGGATACAATAACACCTGTTGTACCACAAACTTTAGATAACTCTTCAACACACATAATGTATGTTAAAGGATCACAGCCCTGTCCGCCATATTCTTTTGGCACAGGAATTCCCATGAAACCTAATTTTTGCATTTTTGCAACGGTTTCTTCTGGAAAATGTTCTGTCTCGTCAACCTCCTGAGCAAGAGGTTTAACTTCGTTTTCAGCGAACTCTTTAAAGAGCTGTCTAGCCATTTCATGCTTTTTGCTTAATGTGAAATCCATTTTCATTCCTCCATAATAAATTGGTTATTGGGGTGGAGAACCACCTTAAAAGCCGTGGAGACGCAGAGCATAGTCCCCACGGCCGTATTCACTTTTTTAATTATTTGCTGTAATCGTAGAATCCAATACCAGTCTTCTGACCTAATTTTCCACCACGAACCATCTTTCTTAATAATGGATGTGGACGATACTTAGGATCTCCTGTTTCATTATATAATACTTCCATGATTGCAAGGCAGATATCAAGACCAACTAAATCTCCTAAAGCGAGAGGTCCCATTGGATGGTTAGCACCTAACTTCATAGCTGTGTCGATACCTTCAACAGAAGCAACACCATCAGCATAAATGCCAACTGCTTCGTTAATCATTGGGATTAAGATTCTGTTAACTACGAATCCTGCAGCTTCTTCTACCTGTACAGGTGTTTTGCCGATTTCTACGGAGATAGCTTTAATCTTTTCAACCATTTCATCTGGTGTATTAAGACCAGCGATAACTTCAATTAATTTCATAACTGGAGCTGGGTTGAAGAAATGCATTCCGATAACTGGTCTGTCAAGTCCTGCACCAATCTGTGTAATAGATAAAGAAGATGTATTTGTTGCAAACATACATGTTGCAGGAACGATATCCTGTAATTCTTTAAATGTCTGCTGTTTAACTTCCATAACTTCAAGAGCTGCTTCTACTACTAAATCAGCATCTGTACAGATATCTTTTGTACCTGTAGTGATTTTAGCAAGGATTGCATCAGCTTTGTCCTGATCCATTTTGCCTTTTGCGATTCTTTTTTCGAATCCTTTTGCGATTTTTTTCTTGCCGTTTGCAGCAAACTCATCATTGATATCACATAAATATACTTCATAGCCTTCTGTCTGTGCAAAAGCCTGTGCGATACCTGATCCCATTGTTCCTGCTCCAATAATACCAACTTTCATGATATGTCCTCCTTAAAATGAAAATATATACTAACATGAAACATAGCGACTGCCATACCCAAACAATCTTGTCCATAGATTAGTCACACATATCTAATAATGTCTGTGCTTTGCCGTAACTATGTTAAATTACTAACAAAGCAATGTTTAAAATATCTCCGACACTTTCGCATGTCGCAATCATGCCGGAGATAAATCCGGATTTTTAAATCCTTTTAAAAATCAAATTTTAATTAAGCTTCTTTTTTAACGATTGTAGCACAACCCATTCCGCCACCGATACACAGAGTAGCAAGTCCGTATGTAACGTCTCTCTTCTGCATAGCATGAAGCAGTGTAACAAGGATACGGCATCCGGAAGCTCCTACCGGATGTCCCAGTGCGATAGCACCACCGTTTACATTTAAGATATCAGAGCTGAAGCCTAACTCTTTCTGTACTGCTACAGACTGAGCTGCAAATGCCTCATTTGCCTCGATCAGATCGATATCATCCATCTCAAGACCAGCGATCTTTAATGCTTTTCTTGTAGCCGGAACCGGTCCGATACCCATGATCTCCGGAGCGCATCCGGCAAGAGCACCTGCTACGAATGTAGCCATCGGTTTAACACCAAGTTCTTTTGCTTTTTCTTCGCTCATTACAACGATTGCTGCAGCACCATCATTGATACCGGAAGCATTACCTGCTGTAACAAGTCCGCCCTCTTTACCGGAGCAGCATTTTAATTTAGAAAGTGACTCAGCTGTTGTGCCAGGACGCGGTCCCTCATCTTTTGCGATCATAACAGTCTCTTTTTTCATTTTAACCGGAACAGGAACGATCTCATCATCAAATGCTCCGGACTCCTGAGCTGCTACTGCTTTCTGCTGGGAAACTGCTGCGAACTCATCCAGTTCTTCACGTGTTAATCCCCACTGATCACAAATATTCTCAGCTGTGATCATCATATGGTAGTTGTTGAATGCATCCCATAATGCATCATTTACCATTGTATCAATCATAGTTGCATTGTTCATTCTGTAACCAAAACGAGCTTTCTTTAATGCATATGGAGCCATAGACATATTCTCCATACCACCTGCTACAACGATATCAGCCTGTCCAGCCATGATCATGTTTGCAGCCTCGTTTACACATTTCAGACCGGATCCGCATACTACATTCAGTGTGAAAGCCGGAACCTCATTCGGGATACCTGCTTTGATAGATGCCTGACGAGCTACGTTCTGACCAAGACCTGCCTGGATTACACATCCCATGTAAACATGGTCAACGGCATCCTTTGGCACGCCTGCTCTCTTAAGAGCCTCCTCAATAACGATAGAACCTAATTTTGGTGCTGGAGTTGTGCTTAATGCACCACCCATTTTACCAATTGCCGTACGGCAAGCACCTGCTAATACAACTTTCTTAGACATGAATATATCCTCCTTATAAATTTTTTACTAATACTACTTAATTTATCATCACTGCTTTCGCAGTTTCTGATCATACTTTTCTCTGAATGCCTTCTGAACAACTTCCGGCACCAGTTTCGATACATCCGAGCCATAAAAAGCAACTTCTTTCGCAATGGTGGAACTTAGGAAAGCATACTCAAGACTCGTAGTAAAAAACATCGTATCAATCTCCGGCTCAATGCTGTGATTAGTCTGTGCAATCTGCATCTCGGATTCAAAATCCGTCACGGCACGGAGACCGCGGATAATCAGCTTTGCATCATTTTGTTTGGCAAAATCAATTGTCAATCCGGTAAATGTTAAAACCCTCACATTTGGAAATTCTTTCGTGGTCTGCTTTAACAGTTCTACACGCTCTTCCCTTGTAAATAGAGGCGTTTTTTCCTGATTCACAAGCACTCCGATAATCAATTCATCCACTACTTTGGATGCTCTCTTAATAACATCTAAGTGCCCATATGTAACGGGATCAAAACTACCCGGATATATTGCTTTTATCATATCTTTTTCCTATCTGTAAATCAAACTACAATTTACCACTTTTTATGATTCAATCCTTACTCATAATAACAAACGAAAACGATATTGTCAACAATTTAACAAACTTTTTCCATGAACATTTTGTGAACCGACTGGCTACTTGACCGCACCATGCGATAATGCTAAAATAAACGTATTGCAAATATAGTTACCAGAATGGAGGTTTTACCAGATATGAACGAATTATATAAGAGTAAACTTGTGACTGCCAAAGAGGCAGCCAAAGTGGTAAAGTCAGGAAACTGGGTGGATTACGGCTGGACTGTAACAACACCTGTGGATTTTGACAAAGAACTTGCCAAACGTCTGCCGGAGCTTCACGATGTGAACTTTCGTGGCGGTATCCTGATGTGGGAACCGGAGATTTTCAAAATTGAAGATCCGGCTGCACACATGACATGGAACTCCTGGCACATGAGCGGAATCGAAAGAAAAGCTGTTGCGAAAGGATTTTCTTTCTACTCTCCAATCCGCTATTCGGAACTGCCACGTTATTACCGTGATTTGGAAAATCCTGTAGATATTGCTGTTATGCAGGTAGCACCGATGGATGAACACGGATACTTTAACTTTGGACCAAGTGCTTCCCATTTGGGAGCTGCCTGCGAGCGTGCGAAAACCATTATTGTTGAGGTAAATCAAAACATGCCACGCTGTCTTGGCGGATTTGAAAATGGAGTTCATATTTCTAAAGTAGATATGATTATTGAAGGCTCAAACTCACCAATCGCAGAAATGGGCGGCGGTGCTGCAGCAACAGAAGTTGACCACGCAGTAGCAAGACAGATCGTTGCTCAGATTCCAGACGGTGCCTGCCTTCAGCTTGGAATCGGCGGTATGCCAAACGCTGTCGGCTCACTGATTGCTGAATCCGATTTAAAAGATCTTGGTGTTCACACCGAAATGTATGTCGATGCTTTTGTTGACATTGCAAAAGCCGGAAAAATCAATGGTTCTAAGAAAAACTTAAACAAAGGCCGTCAGGTATACGCTTTTGCTGCCGGCACAAAGAAATTGTATGACTATTTGGATAACAATCCGGAATGTATGAGTGTTCCTGTCGATTATGCCAATGAAATTGATGTCATTTCCGCACATGATAACTTCATTTCAATTAACAATGCTGTTGACATTGATTTGTTTGGACAGGTTAATGCCGAATCCGCCGGCATAAAAAATATCAGTGGAGCAGGCGGCCAGCTTGATTTCGTATTAGGTGCTTATAAATCAAAAGGCGGAAAGAGCTTTATCTGCCTCTCTTCTACCTTTAAAAATAAGCAGGGCGAAGTACAGTCCCGTATCCGCCCAACTTTAGCAAACGGTTCCATCGTTACCGATACCCGTGCAAACACAATGTATGTCGTAACCGAATACGGTATGGTAAACTTAAAAGGACTCTCCGGCTGGCAGAGAGCTGAAGCATTAATCGGCATCGCTCATCCGGATTTCCGTGATGAATTGATTAAAGAAGCTGAGAAGATGCATATATGGCGTAGAAGTAATCGATGAGAAATCTTTTTGGGGGCCGGTAATTAAAAAGAAAAGTTTGTGATTCGTGGGCACTCCCGTTAAACAAACGCGTAGGGGTATCGGCGTGCAAAACACGCACGCCTGATACCCACGTGTTTGTACCCACTCATCGCAAATCTTTTCTTTTTTAATTACCGGGAACCAAATAGATTAGCATCAAATACATTCTTACAAACAGAATCACTTAGTTACTTGAGGGTATCGCATAATGGCAAGTTTACTCTGTAAACAAACAAAAGCTGTTTCATACGAACTAAGCATAAAACAACCAAAAAGAGGGTTCCTTTGTGGAGACTATAACGCAAAGCGTTATCCCGTCTCTCACAAAGGAATCCTCTTTTTGGTTGTTTTATTTAGTTAATGACTAACCGCTTTTTGTTATTTTACAAAGTAAACTTATCAGCAATCTTCTCAAGCTGCTCTACAGAATCCATGCAGGTATCTACAAGTTCTGCATTCTGTGCTGCCTCAGTTACGACACTTCCGGTCTTTTCTGCAATATCAGTTACACCAACGGTTGCTTCATCAATCGTTGTGTTAATACCGGTAATTGCGTCAGCAATCACACCAATCGAATCGGTAAGTGAAAGAATTGCATGCTCTACATTTTCCATGCTTGTCTTTACAACATCTGCATCATTGTTATACTGGTCGCTGATAGCTCTGAACTGGTCATAATCTTTTAATACCACTTCGTCTAAGAACTTCGTTGTTCCCTCCATACTCTGAACCATTTCATCCACAGAAGAGTTTACTTCAAGTACAATCTCATTAATGCTTGTTACCGAATCCGATGTCTCGTTCGCAAGTTTACTGATTTCCGAAGCAACGACAGCAAATCCTTTTCCTGCCTCACCGGCACGGGCTGCCTCAATTGAAGCATTCAATGCCAAAAGGCTTGTCTGAGAAGAAATCTGCATAATGGACTCCGTCATCTCATTAATTTGTTTTACACAATCAGCAGCGCTTACTGCTTTTTCTACCTGTGTCTTAATCGTATCATACATAGAACCGGCGCGATCCATCGCTGAATTTGCGGACTCACCAAGTGCTGTTGCTCTCTCCGAAATCTCATCAGAAAGTCTCACACCATCTTTGGAAAGTTTTGCGATATCGGATGCACCCTGTCTCATGTCTCCGATGTTCTGTGTAATTGTTCCTGTCGTTGCAGAAGTTTCCTGCATGCCGGCTGCTAACTGCTCCGTCGTTGCAGAGTTATCCATACACTGCTCACGAATCTGTTCACTGACATCATTTACTTTACTGACTTCTTCGCAAATCTTCTGACTGGAATCCTTCAAATTCATAATACTCTGACGAAGACTTTCTCTCATACCCGCCACGGATTTACCCATCAAACCAACTTCGTCGCGGCGAAGTGCAATCTTCTTCACTTTACCATCATTTGTGAAATCCAGTCTTGCCGTCTCATCAATAACATCCGTAAGACTTTCCAGCGGACGAACAATCAAAACAACTGCTAATAAACCAACTAAAACACTTAAGACAATTCCAATGACAGCAACTGAAATCCCACGTACCCACATGGAATTCGAAACTGACATCACATCACTCTTGTCTGCTGTGATAACTAAAATGCTTTTGTCATTAAGTACATGATATGCAGCATATTTTATTTCGCCCTTGAATTCATACGTTGCAAAATCGTTTTTGACATTCTCCCCCTTTTTCATACGACTTACTACATCTTTCACAACAGCATTTTCTACTGATTTACCAACCTTTGATTCCGTTGGATGAAAACGCATAATACCTTCTTTGTCAAGCAAATACGCATACGAAGTATCTAATCCGGAAATTTTAACATTTCTTAAAATATTAGCATAACCATCATAAGATAAGACACGTTTTTCCATCAACTTATCATTTAAATCTGTTGAATACGCTTGTGCCAAATTTGTCATCTCATTCTTTGTCAAAGTTTCAATCTGTTTGGTACTGCGTGGAACAATCATTAACATTGTAACAGCTGAAATTAATGCTCCTGCCAAAGCAATAATTAGTACCATTTTAAAACCGATTTTGCTAAAGAAACCTACCTTTTTTCTGCTTGCCTTTTCCATGCTCAATTCCTCCATATTATTTCTTAATCTGCTGCTCCATTACGATTTTTGCACACGCGAGCGCTTCCGGAATCTTTTCCGGTAACTTTCCACCAGCCTGCGCCATATTCGGACGGCCACCACCGCCACCGCCTACAATGGATGCAACTTCTTTAATTAAATTGCCGGCATGAGCGCCCTTTTTCATCGCACCATCAGTTGCCATGGCAATTAAATTCACTTTTTCCCCAACCTGGCTTGCAAATACAATAAATGCCTCACCAAGCTTCTGTTTTGCCTCATCGCCCAAATCACGCATGCCGTTCATATCAACATCCGTAAGCTGTTTTGTCAGAATATGGATTCCATCCACTTCTTTGGCCTCGGACAACAAGTCTCCTGCGGCTTCTTTCGCAAGTTTTGCTTTTAGTTTGTCATTTTCTTTCTGAAGTTGTTTTACTTCATCCTGCAATGAAACAACTTTTGCACTCACTTCTAACGGCACTGCTTTCAAAAGTTTTGCTGCCTCTTGCAGTTCACTCTCCATCGTATTGTAATACTCAAAAAGAGCTTTTCCGGTCAGTGCTTCGATTCGACGTACACCTGCTGCAACACCGCTTTCTGAAATAATCTTGAAAGCAGAAATATTTCTGGTGTTACTTACATGAGTACCACCACAAAGTTCAGAACTAAATGTTCCCATCTGAACAACGCGAACAACCTCGCCGTATTTTTCACCAAACAGAGCCATTGCACCGGTTTTCTTCGCATCTTCTATCGACATTTCATTTGTCACAACATCAAGACCTGCCGCAATTTCACGGTTTACAATTTCCTCTACTTTTGCAATTTCTTCTTCTGTCATTGGAGAGAAATGCGTAAAGTCAAAACGAAGTTTATCCTTGTCCACTAACGAACCTTTCTGCTCTACATGACTGCCGAGCACCTCACGCAGTGCCTGCTGCATCAAATGGGTCGCACTGTGGTTGTTTGCTGTCAGATTTCTCTGTTCTTCATCCACCGTAAGTTTTACGGTTTCACCTTTTTTAATAACACCTTTTGTCACACGTCCAACATGTCCAATCTTCGTTCCCTGAAGTTTGATGACATCTTCAACAACAAATGTACCATCTGCTCCTTCAATCACACCGGCATCTGCTACCTGACCACCCATCGTGGCATACATCGGGGTCTCTTCTACAAGAATCGTTCCCTCTTCGCCTTCTTTGAGCTCATCAACAATAGCATCTTTGGTTGTCAAAACTGTAACCTTCGATTCATGTGTCAAACGGTCATAGCCGACAAATTTACTTTCGACAGAAGCATCAATGGACTGATAAATCGTAACATCTTTTCCCATGTAATTGGTTGTCTCTCTGGCATCACGTGCCGTCTGACGCTGGTTCTCCATCGCCTCTTTGAAACCATCTTCATCAACAGAAAATCCTTTTTCCTCTAAAATCTCAATCGTCAAATCAATTGGGAAGCCATAGGTATCATACAGTTTAAATGTATTTTCACCGGAAAGAACTTTTTCACCGCTCTTTTGCAAATCTTCCATCATCGTATTCAAAATAGCGAGTCCCTGATCGATGGTCTTATTAAAATTCTGTTCTTCCACGGTAATTAACTTAATAATATAATCTTTACGGTCTAACAATTCCGGATATCCTGTGTGAGACTCTGCCATCACTGTCTCGCTTAATTTAGCAAGAAACTCGCCCTGAATACCAAGCAGTCTTCCATGGCGTGCGGCACGGCGGAGAAGTCTTCGAAGCACATAGCCACGCCCTTCATTGGATGGCGTAATACCATCGGAAACCATAAAGGTTACAGAACGAATATGGTCGGTAATAACACGAATGGAAACATCTGTTTTGTATTCCTCTCCATAAGATACACCGGCAAACTCACAAATCTTATCACGAATTGCTTTGATGGTATCGACATCAAAAATCGAATCCACATCCTGCATTACCGTAGCCAAACGCTCTAATCCCATACCGGTATCAATGTTTTTATTTTCCAATTCTGTATAGTGGCCTTCCCCGTCATTTTCAAACTGAGTAAATACATTATTCCAAATCTCGATATAGCGGTCACACTCACAGCCAACCGTACAACCGGGCTTTCCACAGCCGTATTTTTCTCCACGGTCGTAATAAATCTCAGAACAAGGACCGCAAGGACCGGCACCATGTTCCCAGAAATTATCTTCTTTTCCAAAACGGAAAATGCGGTCTTTTGCCACCCCAATTTCCTTATTCCAGATATCAAATGCTTCATCATCTTCTAAATATACAGACGGATACAGACGGTCTTCCGGGATTTCCAAAACCTTCGTCAAAAATTCCCATGACCAGGCAATCGCTTCATGCTTGAAATAATCACCAAAGGAGAAGTTACCAAGCATTTCAAAAAAAGTACCATGTCTAGCCGTCTTTCCTACATTTTCAATATCTCCGGTACGGATACACTTCTGACAAGTTGTCACACGTGTTCTCGGAGGAATCTCCTGTCCGGTAAAATATGGTTTCAGCGGTGCCATGCCGGCGTTAATTAACAACAAACTTTTGTCATTCTCCGGCACAAGTGAAAAACTTGGCAACGCCAAATGTCCTTTACTTTCAAAGAATTCTAAATATTTTTTTCTTAATTCATTCAATCCATATGATTTCACGCCACTAGCCTCCTAAATGTGTCTTCAATAGCACAATTATAATTTTTTTGTAGCAAAATGTCAACCTTCTGACATTTGCCTGAGTGCAAGAATTTCATCTCTTGCCATATCTGCAATTTTGGCGGCTGTCGGGGTTCCTTTTTCAACCTCGGACGGTGTAAAGAACGAGCCGATAAAAACAGCCACTCTCCCCTTTGGGACAATCCATCTTCCAATGCTTGAGAGCCGCTCCGGTTTCATATAAACCGGAACGATTGGCTGCTTTGCATCCAGCCCGATAAAACCGCCCTTTCGGAACTTATGCATCTGCTCATCATAATAACTGCATTCTCCCTCCGGAAATAAGACAAGATTTCCCTTGGCAAGTGCCTGATGCATGGAAACAATATTGTTTTTTATCGTTTCCATTTTTTTTGCTCCCCGTTCAAGTGCCACACACCCAATCGAATCCAAATAACGGGATAAAATTGGATAATGCCAAAGTTCCTTCGCCGCCACAAAACTAATTGTATCTTCAATTGCTGCCAGTAGAAAAACCACATCAAAAAAACAACGATGGTTTGACACAAGCAAAAAGTTTTCCAATTTTGGAAATGCCTCTTTTTGAACAATCTCTAATTGAATTTTGGCAGATTCTACAATCTTTTGACAAATTTCTTTGCATATTAGGAAATTGTGGTCCGGGTCATTGTTCAACTTCTTATAATTCCGTATCATTTCAAAAACAAGTCGAAAAAATACACGAATTAACCGCAAGCCATTTCCTCTCATCTTCATACGTCACCTCAAAAACTCATTTTTTTACTGCCTGATTTGTCCATCTCCTAAAATAATATATTTAGTCGTTGTCAGTGCCTTAAGCCCCATTGGTCCCCTCGCATGGAGTTTCTGGGTGCTGATTCCGATTTCCGCACCGAAACCAAACTCAAAACCATCGGTAAATCTTGTCGAGGCATTGACATAAACCGCCGCTGCGTCTACATCATTCAAAAATGTCATCGCATTGTGATAGTCGGATGTGACAATTGCTTCCGAATGTCCGGTATTATAGTGATTGATGTGCTCAATCGCTTCCTCCAGGGAATCTACTGTTTTGATGGAAATAATAGCATCTAAATATTCGGTTCCATAATCTTCTTCTGACGCTTTAATAATTCTACGATCACACTGCATCGAGTATTCATCACCACGCATTTCCACACCATGTTCTGCTAAACGGTCAGCAATCTTTGGCAATACGTCTTTTGCAATTTTTTTATGTATAACCAGCGATTCACAGGCATTACACACACCATACCGCTGCGTCTTTGCATTTTCAATAATATTCACTGCCATATCGAAGTCTGCGCTCTCATCGACATACACATGACAATTTCCGGTTCCGGTTTCAATAACCGGCACGGTACTTTTTTCCACGACCGTCTTAATAAGACCTGCGCCACCTCTTGGAATCAGCACATCAATGTACTCATTCAGACGCATAAATTTCTCTGCTGTCTCATGGGAAGTATCCGTCAAAAGCTGAATACTGTCTGCCGGCAAATCACACGCAGAAAGTGCCTCTGCAATTACATTTGTAATCGCAAGATTTGAATTTAAGGCATCACTTCCTCCACGCAGAATCACAGCATTTCCTGTTTTAAAGCAAAGCCCGAATGCATCGGCTGTTACATTTGGTCTGGATTCATAAATAATACCAATTACACCAAGCGGCACCCTCTTTTGTCCAATCTGCATACCAAGCGGTGATGTCTTCATCTCCGACACCTCACCAACCGGGTCTTCGAGTGCCACAATCTGGGTAAGTCCCTCTGCCATTGCCTCGATTCTCTCTTCTGTCAAAGAAAGTCTGTCCACTAACGATTCCTTCATCTGATTCTCTTTTGCCTTTTTCACATCTTTCTCGTTTGCAGCAAGGATTTTATCCTGATGTAAAATAAGTGCTTTCGCTACCGCTTCGAGTCCCTCATTTTTTCTCTTTACACCAAGTCCATTTAACTCACGGGACGCTTTTTTTGCCCGCACTCCAAGTTCCTGTAACATCTTTTCAGCTGATACCATGATTTACCTCCTGTCTGTCAAAATCCGGTTTACCCGAATATCACATGCTTCTGCTTCAACTTCTTTCACCCGCTGCATTTCAAATGCCAGCATAAAACGGTTTCCAATATATCTCCCCATCTGAGTTAAAAAGCGGTCATAATAACCGCCTCCATACCCAATGCGGTTTCCCTTATCATCAAAGGCAGCCCCCGGCATCAACATCAGAACTTTCTCCGGTTTCAAAGACACAAGTTCTTCTGTAAAGGGCTCTTTTTCCTGTGGCTCCAAAATTCCCTGATAGCCCGGTATTAAATCCGCATCCGAATATACCCGGTAAAACGCCATCTCTTTTCTGTCCGCATACGTTTTTGGCAGATAAAGAGATTTGCCGCTCTCACGGATTTTCTGATTCATTTCCGTCGTTTCCACTTCTGAACGGAATGATTGATATGACAAAACCACCTCTGCTTTTTGAAATTCTTCCAGAGTAAAAAGCCGTTTTGCAATCACTCTGCTTTTTTCCCTGCGCTCCTTCTCCGATAAAGAATCCCGCAGAGAAAGCATCTTTTTTCGCATTTCTTTTTTTGTCATCAATGTGTTTCCTTTTTTCTCAATTTATGAATGGTGCCATCGGGCTCCTGAATCGAGGTATGCTCTAATGTATTTCGCAGATTATTGCGAATTGCAGCAAGATACTCTGCACGCAGAAGGGACTGCTCGTCTTTTTCCTCCGGCGTAATTGTCCCTGCCTTCTGCTTTTTATACAATTCATTAATACGGTTAATTTTTTCCTGATTCATTCTGTCTCTCCTATTTTCTATCGGTCTAAATAATTTTTCAAATGAAAATGTGTTGTCTTATGAGCCTTAAATAATGTACCAATTTCCTCACCGGCAAGAAGCTGATTAATGTGCTCCATGTCATCGCCATTGATAATTACCATATCCGCTCCGGCGTCATTTGCAATACCGGCCGCTCCGACTTTGGAACTCATACCGCCGGTTCCCATATCGGTCGACGGTCCTTTTGCCATGCCTAACATTTCATCCGTAATCCGCTCTACATAAGGAATCAATTTGGCATCCTTATTTTTATTCGGGTCATCGGTATACAGTCCGTCAATATCACTTAATAAAACAAGCAAATCTGCGCCAATAATTGCCGCCACAATCGCAGACAAAAAATCGTTATCACTAAAACTTAAATCAATCTCATCGGTTGCCACGGTATCATTTTCATTCACAATCGGAATGACTCCTAAGTTTAATAATTCACGGAATGTATTTTGCGCATTGTGTCTGCTGATATCATTGGCAATCGTAATTTTAGTCATCAAAATCTGTGCGGTATTTTGATTGTATTCCGAAAAAAGTTTTTGATACACTGTCATCAGGCGGCACTGTCCAACCGCTGCACAGGCCTGTTTCACCGAACGCTCTGTCGGTCTTTCCATATTGCCAAGTGCCTTTCTTCCTACCAAAATTGCACCGGAAGAAACGACAACAATTTCTTTGCCCTGATTATGTAAATCGGTAAGAATCCGCACAAATTTCTCCATCTTGACAAAGTCAAGTGCTCCTGTCTCTTTATGCGTCAATGTGGAAGAACCCACTTTAAATACAATTCTTTTTTTATCCTTTAAATTCTCACGCATGATTTGATTCCTCTTTCTTTTTTTCCTGTATTTTCATTGCAATCCGTAATCCATCCATTGCCGCCGACATAATTCCTCCGGCATATCCGGCGCCCTCCCCGCAGGGGTAAAGACCTGCCAGAGAAACACTTTCAAAATCCTCATCTCTTTCAATACGAACCGGTGATGAGGTGCGTGATTCCAAACCAAGCAACAATGTATCCGGATGGTCAAATTCATGAATTTTCTCCGCAAACTGCCCCATTCCGTCAATTATACCATTGATTATAAAATTTGGCAACGCTAAGCGGATATTTGAAAACTGCCATTTTCCCTCAACACACGGCGTAACTTTTCCAAGTGCTTTCGTCGGCTGATTGTTACAAAAATCTTCATAGCGCTGTACCGGAATTTTCCCATCAGCAAGTTCATACGCAAGTTTTTCATACTTTCTCTGCAATGCAACACCTGCCAGACAATCGTCTCCTTCAAAATCTTCTTCCGAAACAGAAACAACAATCGCACTGTTTGCAAATCCGGATGCTCTGTCAGCATTACTCATTCCATTCACGACAAGTCCGCCCTCTTCGGAGGATGCGTTTACTACATAACCGCCCGGGCACATGCAAAAAGAATAGACACCTCTTCCATCTGTTGTCTTTCCCGTCAGTTTATACGGCGATGCCGGCAGTTTTTCATCATTAAATCCATACTGTGCGCAGTCAATATCTTCCTGCCTGTGCTGCACACGAACGCCCATGGCAAATGGTTTCTGCGACATCGTAATATGTTCTTTCTTTAAGAGTTCAAACGTATCTCTGGCACTGTGTCCGATGGCAAGAATCACACGGTCACACAAAATAGGCTCTTCTTTTTCTCCATTCTGTGTAAGCACGCCACGCACACGTCCATTTTCTTCTAAAACATTTATCATTTTCGTGTGAAACAAAAATTCACAGCCCTTTTGTTCCATTGCAAGCCTCATATTCGTAATCACCGTCTGCAAAACATCCGTACCGATATGTGGCTTTGCATCATACAAAATCTCTTCGGGGGCACCAAAATTCACAAAACTCTGTAAAACAAACTGTTTTCTTCCGGTTTTGTCTTTCACTCCGGTATTTAATTTTCCATCCGAAAATGTACCGGCACCTCCCTCGCCAAATGCCACATTGGAGTCCGGTTTTAAGACACCCTCCTGCCAGAATTTCAAAATATCATCATGGCGTTCTTCCATCTTTGCTCCCCGCTCAATGACAATCGGGGAATAACCGCACAGACTCAGATAGTAGGCACTAAAAAGTCCTGCCGGACCTGCCCCCACAACAACAACACGCTCGGGATTTTTAATTTCTTCTATCTGCCGCCACAAAGAAGGTTCTTTTTTGGCAATGGTTAAATTTTTATTCT
>ERZ1106929.2024-NODE-2024-length-14872-cov-6.528650_pt1 | contig 14872 bp, 16 predicted proteins | sample MGYA00403662_ERZ1106929 | MGnify/ENA primary metagenome ERZ1106929 (study PRJEB35170, sample SAMEA104062442) | human gut metagenome | biome: human gut; feature: human-associated habitat; material: faeces | place: Denmark | collected 2013-02-20 ... | reverse complement strand
CTCCTTACAGATAATGAAAGGAGATTTTTTTATGGAAATCAAGATTGAACATTTAAACAAAAGCTATGGAAAACAAACAGTGCTTAATGATATTCGCCTTCATATTCCTGTTGGTATGTATGGGCTATTAGGGGAAAACGGTGCAGGAAAAACGACTTTAATGCGTATTCTGTCAACTATGTTAGAACCAACAAGTGGAGATATAAAAATAAATGGCGTAGATATAAAAGATAAAAAAAATATACGAAAAATCATAGGCTATCTTCCGCAGGAGTTTTCTATATATCCTAATATGAGTGTTTACTCTGCTTTGGACTATCTGGGGATTTTAGCAGAACTTCCTAAGAAAGTGCGCAAAGAACGCATTGAGTACTTATTAAAACAGGTTAATTTGGAGCAGGAAAAAAATAAGCGTTTTAAAAATCTTTCTGGTGGTATGAAACGACGCTTTGGAATAGCTCAAGCATTATTGAACAATCCTAAAGTTTTGATTATTGATGAACCGACAGTAGGACTTGACCCAGAAGAAAGATTGCGCTTTTATAATCTCCTTTCTGAATTAGCGATGGATAGAATTATTTTACTATCAACACATATTGCTGCGGATATTGAAGCAACTTGCTCAAAGGTGGCTATATTATATGCAGGCAAAGTTGTTTTTGAGGGCGATACGGAAGCCTTATTGAAGATAGCCAATGGGAAAATATATACCGCTTCATTTCCACAAGATGAACTTGAAGATTTTAAAAATCATTACAGTATTATCAGTATTCATCAAAACGGTAAGAATGTTTCATGTAGATTTTTTTCGGATGAAAAACAACAGAAATCATGGAGTGTATGCGAAACAACGATTGAGGACAGTTATATGTATCTGCTCTCAGAACATAAAGCGGGGGAGGAAAAATAAATGCTGTTTATTAAGGAATTAAAGAAAATATGTTTTAGTATTGTATATATACTTTTCATTGGATTACTTCTGTTGAGCTGGCATGAAAATTTTTATGGAGTAACGAATAAAGAAATACAAGCGTCCAATGGAGCCGAAGCGTCTATTACTTCACAGATAACGGGCGGATCTATTTTAGATAAACCAGAACCGGGTGCAGAGAATTATGGTTCGATAAAAAAAGAAGTACCAGAAAAAATTATGTGTGGTGGAACAGATAGGTTAATTATAGAATATCTGAAAAATTCTTATGCAACATATCCGTTGAGCTATTATAAAGAAGTAATTTTGAGTACAGAGGAACAAAATGCAATCTTATCCATTATTGAAGAAATCACAGGTTTATCCGAGAAACAGATAAAAAATCTCCCAGATGATTACTTTCCGTCTGTCAATGGGAACATTATCCATCTAGGAGAAGATGTTGCACAAAATCAAGATGGCAGTTTCAGTTTCCAAACGGAGAATGGCAACAATTCACAAGATGAAGAAGATTATACAAAGCATTTTGTAGCCCAAGTTTCATATGAAAGATTTAAAGAACTTATGTCACAAGCAGAGGAAATAATCGGAGACGGTTCTTACTATTCTATGGATATGTTATTGGAATATTACGGACAAGCAGAAATGACCTATGATGAAGCTATCAATGAGTATAATAAAACAATTTATGATGATAAAGTCAGTATCGCCTTTGCAAGGTTGTTTTGTGATTATATGACAAGAGTTTTAGGGTTATTTCCTGTATTTATTGTTGTTGTTTTCTGGTTAAAAGACAGAAGAAATAAAATGAATGAACTAATAAACAGCAAACAAGTAGAAACGGTAAAACTCATTACTATTCGAACCTTAGCTATTTTAACAGCGGTAATACTTCCAGTTATTATTTTGAGCTTTGAGTCGCTGATACCACTTATGGAATACTCTGCCGAAACAGGTATTGCAATAGACGCATTTGCATTTATTAAATACATTTTATGGTGGTTACTTCCTACTGTACTAGTTGTCACTGGTTTGGGAACATTTTTGACAATTTTAACATCTATGCCTATTGCGATATTGGTGCAATTCATCTGGTGGTTTATTGACTCTGCTATCACGGGGCTTTCTGGGGATACCCGATTATACACTTTAATGATACGTCATAATACGCTGAATGGGGCAGAACTTATCCAACGAGATTTTAACATCATTTGGCTTAATAGAGGGTTAATGATGTTTGTATCGGTTGTTCTGATCTATTTGTCAATAGTAATTTATAACAAGAAACGAGGTGGAAAACTGGATTATGCTTATTTCATACAAAAACGTTTTGGAATTTTTAAAGAGAGACTTCGGACTCGTTTTCAGAAATAGTTTATTGCTGACTGCAATTTACTTTCTACTCATTCCTGTTATTAGAGGTATATCAAATTTAAATCACATACAATCGGCACAATGTTTTTCACAATCAGTTGCCTTGATTGGGATAATTATACTTGTTCCTATTACTCAATATGAATTGGATATGAGTATAAAAGAAATTGTTTGCACAAAAACATGGTCGTATTTAAAAAGTGTAATTATTCGTTTGTTCTGTGGATTTGCGATTATATCTGTCGCAATTATTGGGTTTGCATTGATTATGCAAAGTCGGAACTGTATGTTTCCATTTTGGACATATGTAATCTCCACAATACTTTATGCGGGATTTATGGGAACAGCAGGAATTTTGTTTTCACAAATAGGAAGCAATATAGTAGCAGGTTATCTAACAGCTTTAGGATATTGGTCACTCTGTCAGCTTCAAATTATATCAGAGAATAATGTGGTTTCTTTATTCCCCATTGTATCTGGCAGTTTTGAAATGCAAAAACTGATTATTCTAATAGTGGTTCTTGTAATTCTTATTTGGGGAATTGTTTTATCAATAATAAAAATAAATCATTAGTTAAGGCTTGCTCCTCGGCTTTGTTGCATTATTCCAACTCCACCAAAAAAACATCTAAGCTCCACCTCAACTCCACCTTTCTTATGTATCCTTAAAATGTTCACTTACACATGGACAACAGAACAACATAAGAAATGAGGTGACAGAAACAATGAATTTGTGTAAACGGGCTTTCCTCTATTCCATGCGGAAGAAGGGAAAGACTTTTACGCTGCTTGCGTTCCTGCTGGTCATGGCCACATTGATGCTGACCTGCTTTTCCATCCGGTCTGCCACAGAAACGGCCAACGCCAATATCAAAAAGGCTCTCCTGGGATACTTCACGATCAATGGGAAACAGTTGGAGGGCGGGATCACAGAGGAAGTACGGGAGCAGATCCTGGGGATTGACGGGCTGAGCGGCAGGTACACGCTCCGCTCCTACACCTACGCTGCTTATTTTGACGCAGACGGGAACGGTCTTACGATCAATACCGAGGGCGCTGCCCAGGTGCCGGAGGGCTATGAGAACGCCGGACGGGTGGTAGCAAGCTCCAATTCCCAGGAGGACAGCTATTTCACCGATGGCGGCTTTGAAATGGTGGAGGGCAGCCCCATCACCACTGAAACCGGCAGCCAGGTGCTGATCCATGAGAAATTCGCCCAGCGCAACGGCCTGTCTGTGGGCGACACCATGCAGCTGGGGAATGTGGAGGACAAAGATAAGACCATCCCTGTGACGGTGGCCGGAATATTCACAAATACCGAGGAACAGGATTCCATTGGCATGGCCCCGTCCTATGACCTTTATGACAACATCGTGTTTACCGACCTCTCCACCGCCTCTTTCCTGCTCTACGGCACGGAGGGAACCACCAACGTCCAGTATGGGGATTTCTATGTGAACGACCCGGACGAGCTGGAGCGCATTATGACCGATGTGCAGGAACTGGATGGCGTGGATTGGGAGAGCTGCACCCTGACCCGCTACGACAACGACTATCAGAACGCCAAGGAATCCTTGGAGGGCTTGCAGAACATCGTCTTTATCGCCATTGCGGTGGTATCGGTGATCTGTTTCCTGGTGCTGGCCCTGTTCCTGACGTTGCGGCTCCGTGGGCGAATCCATGAAACCGGCGTCTATCTGGCCATGGGTATTTCCAAAGGCTCGGTGCTGCTGCAATACCTGCTGGAAGTGATCCTCGTGGCGGCCATCGCCCTGGTGATCTCCTTCGGCACCAGCACAGCCATTTCCCATCAGATCGGGAGCAGCCTGCTCTCCCAGGTGACAAGCGAAACCTATGAAACGGTGGACTTGACCGGGGAAAACGAAACTGCGGAAGAAGAAACTACTGAGGATTTGGGCCTTGCCGAGATCGAGGTGGCTGTTTCCGCCGAGGATTACGCACTGGTGTGGGCTTTCGGCATGGTGCTGTGTGTGGCCTCTACCGCACTGGCGGCCTACCCGATTATGAAGATGAAGCCCAAGAGTATCTTGTCGCAGATGAGTTAAGGAGGTGCAGGCGATATGAATTTAGGAATACGGGCGATTTTATATAGCGCACGGAAGTGGAAAAAGACGCTGTTGGTGTTCTGCCTGCTCCTGGCCATTACCACCCTGGTGTTGTCCGGCCTTGCCATAGCCGACGCACAGGAGGAACAGACAGAGGAAGTCCGGGGAACCACCGGAGCCAGCTTCACTGTTCAGAGAGACATATCCACAGGCGGCTGGTCAAGCGGAAGAGGCGGTTCTTACAGCACACAGGAATTTATGACAGAGGACATGATCCGGGAGATTGCCTCAGTGGACGGCATCCAGGGATATGACGCTTCCCTGATTACTCTTCCTCGTATCTTTAATGCTGACGGGGAAGAATTGGAACACGAAAATTATAGCTTTTATAACTATGGTTCCTTCAACTCCCAGTATCACGAACTGTTCTTATCCGGACGTTTTGAATTGGTGGAAGGTTCTCATATCACAGATGATATGCCAGACGGCATCATGATCAGCAAGGAGCTGGCGGAGTGGAATGGATTGAAGGTTGGGGATACACTGACCGGAATCTATTACCCGGAGAACAACACGCCTGCAGTGGATATGGAGATCGTAGGCATTTTTGATGTGGTGGCTGATAAAGAGGACCAAGTGAATATGTATGATGACTCCTCCTATTACGAGTATTCCAGCTATGTATTTTGCAGCATGGAGGCAGCGGAAGGATTGATCAAGGGCTGGGGAGAGGACGGCGATGGGATTTCCGAAGCCTATTTCTATGTTACGGATGCCGCCCAGCTAGATCAGGTAATTAAAGAAGTGCAGGACATCTCATCAATTAACTGGAATAACTATAAGATTATTTCCAATGATGAGGTATACCAGAATATCTCCAGCGCACTTTCTGATACAGGCACCTTAATCACCACGCTGATCATCGTGATTACGGTTGTGAGTATGGTGCTGATCACGCTTATCCTTTTCATGTCTGTCAGAAGCCGTAAAAGAGAGACTGGAATTTTATTGGCAGTGGGAATTGCAAAGCCGGCAGTCGTCCTGCAGTACCTGCTGGAAACATTGCTGATTGCTGTGCCAGCCTTTCCTCTGGCCTATGGATGCAGTCAGCAGGTGGCTGGCGCCCTGGGAACACTGTTTGGGAAAACGGCAGAAAATGTGATTGTCACGCCAGAGCATTTTATGTTGGTGGCTATTGCAGGGTGTATCCTGCTGATCATGGCAGTGCTGCTGTCTGGGATTCCAACGATGCGGCTGAAACCGAGACAGATCTTATCACAGATGGAATAAAGGAGGTGCAGGATGAATTTAGGAATACGGGCCTTTTTATATACAGCTCGGAAATGGAAAAAGACATTACTTCTGTTCTGCTTACTGCTGTCAATTACGACACTTGTATTATCTGGACTGGCGATTGCTGATGCTCAGGAGAAGCAGACTGAGGAAATGCGTGGAACAACCGGAGCCAGTTTTACTGTCAATGCCAACAATGGCTATACCTTACAGCCTGTCACGGACGAGATGATTCAGGAGATTGCTGCGATTGACGGTGTGGAAGCCTATAACACTTCCCAATGGACGATTGTAAATCTCTATCATCAAGATACTTTGATGAAAGGGACAGATGAACGAGAAGGTGTAGCAGACCTTTTTTATGGTTCAGGCTGCTTTGATTCGGAGTATTCACCCTTGTTCCTTAGTGGAGCCCTCCGTCTGACAGAAGGCCGCCATGTGACGGATGGCAATGGTGGAATCATTTTGTACGAAGGGATTGCTGAGAAATATGGACTGTCTATTGGCGATACCCTGGAAGTAAAAAATGGAAATCCGGATGATCCTCTGGTTGAGTGCCAGATTGCGGGTTTGTTTGAGGTCATTGCGGATGATAATGACGAACAGGCAACGATGGCAAGGCCCTCGACCTTTTATGATTATGAGGAATATATCTTTGTGGATATGGATACCATGTCCGCTATCTCTGCACCCTATACGGCAAGCGAAGGGAATGGGATTACTTCCGTAGATTTCTTCGTTTCTGACGCGGCGAAGCTGGAGAGCATTGTTCAGGAAGTCCAGAACAACACCTCCATCGACTGGAACTCCTACTACATCACGGTAAACAACGAAGTATATGAGCGCATTTCCAGCTCTCTCTCGGATACCAGCACTTTGGTTACAACACTGATTGTAATGATTACCGTGGTGAGCATGGTTCTGATCATCCTGATACTCTCCATGTCTATCCGAAGCCGGAAACGGGAAATCGGGATCCTGCTGGCAGTGGGGATTGAAAAGTATGCAGTCCTATTGCAGCAAATGCTGGAGATCTGCCTGGTGGCTATCGTGGCATTTCCACTGGCATATCTGGCAAGCCGGGAAATGGCGGGAACTTTAGGCACACTGTTTGGAAAGACGGCAGAGAACGTCATTGTTACGCACCAGCATTTTGTTCTGGTCACAGCTGCCGGAGCGGGCTTGCTTATCATAGCGGTGCTGGTGTCGTGCATCCCAGTCATGCGGATGAAACCGAAAGCCATCTTGTCACAGATGGAGTAAAGAAATAGATAAGAAACGAGGTAAACAGTATGAGCATCATGGAAGTAAAAAACGTAGGGTATACCTATGACAACCGAAGAAAAGTATTGCGTGGCATAAATGTCCAGATGGAGCAGGGAAAGCTCTATGCAATCCTTGGCCCGTCCGGTTGTGGGAAGACTACACTCCTGTCTCTGATCGGCGGCCTGGACAGTCCGACTAGCGGGCAGATCTTATTCGAGGACCAGGATATTGCGAAGACAGGGCTTTCCGACCACCGGAAGAATCATGTGTCTTTCATTTTCCAGGCATACAACCTGATCGACTATCTGAATCCAAAGGAAAATGTAGCGCTCACCTCCAAGCTGCCGCCGCTTCCTATCCTGGAGCGGCTGGGGCTGACAAAAGAAGAGGCAAAGCGCAACGTACTGAAGCTCTCCGGCGGTCAGCAGCAGCGTGTGGCTATCGCACGGGCTCTTGCCAGCGAAGCTCCGGTCATTCTTGCGGATGAGCCTACCGGAAATCTGGATGAGGATACGGCACGGGGCATTACGGAAATTCTGAAGGAAAGCGCCCACAAGATGAACAAATGCGTGGTAGTCGTTACCCATTCAGAGGCACTTGCAAAAGAGGCGGATGTAGTATTCCGGCTGAAACGTGGAGAACTGCGTATTGGAAATAAGTGAATCGGATTGCGGGGGAAAAACCATGGATAAAGAAAGAATGTCGGCTCTTCCATACCATTTTCAGAACTGGCTGGTCATGAATAAGACGCCCTTTTATCAGTGGGAAACACACTTTTTCCGGAAGAATACGCTGCTGGTTTGCCTGGAAATCTATGAGGAACTGGAACAGAAGCTGCGAACAGAACACGTTGCAGTAAAAATGGATCTGAAGGAAGTGTGGGATGACAGGGATATTTTATGCACGGCACAGATGCCCGCAGCAGTGTGTTCCCTGTTCTATACTCTGATCTGGAACCGGGACCGGATGAAGGTCACTTTATCCGGCAGAGAAAACTGCCTTACCTGTATTGCGGAGACTGCAGATCTGGAAGGTGGCCTGCAGGAGAAAGAACTGATACAGGCTGCCTCAGAATGTCGGAAGCTGGCGGTGGCTTATCTGGACTCCATCGGGTATGACGTGAAGATTTCCAGAAGCGGGAAAAAGGAGCTGATATCCGTAACATTTCAGGCGGCGGGAAAGGCGGTACGAAACAGGTATGATTGAGCTGGTACTTCGCACGACAGAAACTTCCGGTCTTGTGAAGGAACAGATCCTGGCAAGGCTGGATGGAGGTCAGGCATTGCCGGATGCAGATCCGGTTCTTGAGTATTCCGGACTCTGTATTGACTCGCTCCGCCACCAGGCATCTTATCAGGGGCAAGAAATTTCTTTGACAGAGAATTACGAATTTCACACCCTGGCGTACCTTGCCAGTCAGCCAGGAAGAGTTTTCACGAAAGAGCAGATCTACCAGGCAGTCTGGAAGGAGGAGCCGGTGGATGTAAACAGCGCAGTATTCTGTGTCATTGGAAATATCCGCCAGAAGTTGCGGAAGGTTACAACAAAAGAATATATCCAGACCGTGTGGGGAGTCGGATACAAATTTGTGGATGTCCCAGGGGAGTAATCCTCTGGGATGTTTGTATAAGTATTTTTTGGATTGTCAGGTAGCTGCAGGAGAATAATAAACATTATTGTTTTCCAGTTTGTTCGTGCATAAATGTTGGTTGATGTATCCATAACTTCTTTATATAATAACTATCATAGACAAGCGAAACAAGACAGCCGGGAATAGACGCCGGATGATTTGGAGGAAATTTACAATGAATACTGTTTTGATTATAGATGATGATAAAGAACTTTGTGCCTTGATGAAAAAATGCGTGGAACAGGAAAATTTGTCTGCGGTGATGGCTCATGGCGGTTTAGAGGGCTTACGGCTGCTGGGAGAAAACAAAAACACCTGTTGCCTGATTATTCTGGATGTGATGATGCCGGGTATGGACGGCTTTCAGGTATTGCAGAAAATCCGGGAGAAAAATAATGTGCCGGTGCTGATGCTGACCGCCAAAAGCGACGAGGAAGATAAGGTTTCCGGCCTGCGGCTGGGGGCGGACGATTACCTGACAAAACCTTTCAGCATTAACGAGCTGATGGCCCGCGTCAATTCCCTAATCCGGCGCTACACCACCCTAAATCCCGTGACCGGGAACGAGGCCGCCACCATGCTTCTGAAAGATATGGTGATTGATAAAGTCAATCGGACGGTGACTGTCCAAAATATCCCAGTAGAGCTGACCGGCAAGGAATTTGATTTGCTTCTGGTTTTGGCGTCCAATAAGGGACGGGTATTTACAAAAAAGCAACTTTACACGCAGGTATGGACGGAAGAATACGACTTTGACGATAACAATATCATGGCCTTTATCAGTAAACTACGGAAGAAGATTGAGCCAAATCCAGAACAGCCGTTTTATATCCAAACCGTCCGGGGTGTGGGGTATCGGTTCAATAAGGAGGCATGAGCATGGAGTTAAATCTTTATCTGCTGCTGGCCCTATTGATTGCCCTGCTGGTGATCGGCTACCTTTTGGCAAAACTTCACCGCGTCCGGGGCCAGCTTTCCCTTATCAAAGACGCTCTGGCAGATATAAAGAACGGGAACTTGAACCGCCGTGTACTGGCGCGGGAAAGCGATCTGACGAAACAAATCTGCTATGACATCAACGAGATTGCTATGAGCAACCAATCCCGACTGATACAGCAGAAGCAATCCGAGCAGGCTTATAAACGGCTTATGACAAGCCTTTCCCATGATGTGAAAACGCCGCTTGCCTCTCTGGTGGGCTATTTGGAAGCCGTGGAAAGCAAGATGGTGACAGGGGCCGAGCAGGAAGAATATATTCGGGTAGCTATGGAAAAAGCCCACCACCTGAAAGACTTTGTGACCGCCCTGTTTGAATGGGTGAAGCTGGATGCCGGGGAGCAGATTTTTCATTTTGAAGTCTGCGACCTGAACGAGCTTTCCCGCGACATCATGGCCGACTGGGTGCCGCTGCTGGAAAGTCACGATCTCACCTATGAAATTGAGATACCCGAAACAGAATACATGACGAGGGTTGACCCTACCGCCTACACCCGTATTCTCAATAACCTGCTACAAAATATTCTGACGCACAGCGGCGCAAGACAAGTGACCATGACCGTGACCGAAACGGAGCAGCAGGCAAAAATCATAGTGGCTGATAACGGGAAAGGGATTTCCGCCGCTGATCTCCCCCATATCTTTGAGCGGATGTATCAATGCGACCACTCCCGATCTGCCAAAGGGAACGGGCTGGGCCTCTCCATTGCTAAGGAACTGGTAAGCGTCCATAAAGGAACCATCACGGCAGACAGTATCCTTGAAGCTGGAACAACATTTACCATCATACTTCCGAAAGCTCTGTGAAATCACAGAGCTTTTTTTGAAAAAATTTTTTCTCGGCAAGGTTATGGCAAGGTTTGCCCTTTATAATGGGAACCATGAAAGGAGGAAACCGCATGACGATCATTGCAACTGAAATTCAGAAATGGAAGCGAAATAAGATTGTCTGGTGTATTCTGGCTCTGACGCTGCTGTTTGGAGCATTTGCGATTGAGCGGGCTTGCAGCATTGCAAGGAGCAGCCCCTACATGGATAGCTTTGGCGACCTCTACACACTGGCGTTTAAGAACCTGTCCAGCCTGTTCCTGCCGATCGTGCTGGGAATGTTCGCCACAACCTTGTTTTTTGACGAACACAAGAACGACACGCTGAAAGAACTGCTTATCATCCCGATCACAAAAGCGCAGCTATACTTTTCAAAAGTCGCTGTGGTGATCCTGATGTCCGTGGGGCTGTGCCTGATTACCTTTCTTTTGTGCGTTGTCGGCGGGCTGATTGCCGGGGGATTTCCCGATCTGAACGCCCATACACTGATGGATGCCGGCCTTTTGTATCTGGCGGGCGGGCTTCTGGTTCCCATAGCCATGCTTCCGATTGTATTTCTTGCCACGCTGTCAAAAGGATATATTCTGCCGATTGGTGCAACGCTGCTGTATCTGGTTCCCGTAGTCATTGCCCCGGCCTATCTTACGGGAATACACCCGCTGGCAAGCGTGATGGGAATTTATCCCCATATTTCCGAAGCGGCCGCCGATATGGTAGAAAGCCTGATGCAAGGCGTTTTGCCTAACACTTCGCCGCTTATTTGTGCCGGTTCGCTGCTCCTGATCGGTGCCGCATTTGCCGCCGCATCCGTCGTGGCTCTAAAAAAGCAATCTTACTGAAAGGAAAGACCTATGAAACGATTGATTAGTTTATTCCTCTGTGTTCTGTTCACTTTTTCACTTTGCGCCTGCCAGCAGGCCGCCCCATCTTCCAGCGAGGCCCCCGACCAGCAGGCCATTACAGAGGAAGCAACCGAATACTTTAACCAGATGATGGATGGAGATTTTGAAACTTTCTTCAATGCGCTGCCGCAGGGCGTACAGGACAACACTTCTGCGGAGGCGATACAGGAAACATGGGAGGAAGAAGCCGATAAGCTGGGCGGACTGCCGGAGGACGCTTCCCCGGAGGTGTCCTGTTATGTGCCGGAACACTCCGACCAAATCCGTGTTGAATTTGTCATTCCCTGTGAAAAGGGCGATTTCAAAGTGTTCATCAACTATTCCCCGGATGGCAGCCTTTACAACTATGTCATTTGGAAAAATGAAGCAGAATAAGAAAGAGAGGCATCTTTATGAGTGACTTTGTGATTGAAACCAAAAAGCTGACGAAGATTTACGGCGAGCAAACCGCCGTCAGCTCTGTGGATATTCATGTGAAGCCGGGCCGGATTTACGGGCTTTTGGGCCGAAATGGAGCCGGTAAGACCACCATTATGAAAATGATTTTGGGCCTTACGCCAATCACTTCCGGCGAAGTGGATGTGTTCGGCCAGAACATCAAAGGCCATGAGAAACGCATTTATCCCCGTATTGGGGCTATCATCGAAACTCCCGGCTTTTACCCGAACCTGACCGGCACAGAAAACCTTGAAATCTTTGCGAAGCTACGCGGGACGCCCCGGCCCAACGCCGTCAAGAACGCACTGGAAGTCGTGGGGCTTCCTTACCGGGACAAAAAGCTGTTCAGCAAGTATTCTCTCGGTATGAAGCAGCGCCTCGGCATTGCCAACGCCATCCTGCATGACCCGGAGCTTTTGATCCTGGATGAACCGACCAACGGGCTTGACCCCATCGGCATTGCCGAAGTGCGGAATTTTATCAAGGATTTAAGCGTGGATCGCGGCAAAACCATCCTGATTTCCAGCCACATTCTTTCCGAAATCGCACTTCTGGCGGATGATATTGGCATCATCGACCACGGCGTACTGCTGGAAGAAAGCAGCATGGAGGATTTGGAAAAGAAAAATCGGAAATACATCCAGCTTCAGGTGTCGGATGTCCCCAAAGCCTCTCTGATTTTGGAACGGCAGTTCCATGTGACGGATTATGCGGTGCAGGACGAACATAACCTGCGGCTCTATGACACCGCACTGGATATGGCGGCAATCAACAAGGCCCTTGTGGTGCAGGATGTGGCTGTTATCAGCTCCCAAATCTGCAATGATACCCTTGAGGACTATTTCAAGCAGATTACGGGGGGAGAGGGCATTGCTTAAACTGATACAGGTTGAATTTCTAAAGCTGCGCCGGAGAAAGTTTATCTGGCTCATGCTGCTGGCAGCTCTGTTTATGCCGCTGGCCGCCGTGTTCTACTTCGCAAGTGTTAAGGGAACCGGCGTGGAACCCATCGAGTTTTACAAGTGGACGGCGTTCAGCTATACCCCGTGGATTATCCTGCCGGTGGTGCTGGGGATGCTGTGTACCATGCTGATGTATAACGAAAACCAATATGATATGCTCAAACAGCTCTGGATTGTGCCGGTCAATAAGATGGCGTACTTTTTCAGCAAATTTGCTGTGGTGCTGGTGTACTCGGTCTGCTTCATGCTGATTACCGCAGCCGCGTCCATCCTTACCGGCGTACTGCCCGGCTATATTGCCTTTGACAGCGGGAGCGTCCTTTATCTTCTGCGGAAGTGTATGGAAATTTCTCTGCTGACCGCCTTTGCGGTGCTGCCGGTGTTGGCGGTCGCCGCAGCGCAAAAAGGCTATATTCTTCCCGTCTGCCTGACACTGGTTTATACGTTCCTCGGTTTTATCCTCTTAATGGTGAATATGTACCTGCATCCGCTGTCCAGTATGACCGCCATTGTCATGCGGGATATTCCGGGCGTCGTGATTACCCAGCCACTCAACATTCCGGGGGCGTTCCTTTGCATAGGCGTGTGGGGCGTTGCTTCTGTCCTGCTGGCTGGGGCTGCTTTGAAAAAGAGAAAGTGAGGTGCATTTGAAATGGAGCTTTTACTTTGGGCGGAGCGCCGGAAACTCCGCCGTTCCAAAATTTTGTGGATTGCCGGTTTTGCAACGGTCATGGTGGCGTTGATTGTCTTTGCACAGGGTCAGTTCACGTTCTATGAAAGCCGCTATATTGACGGTACCGGATGGTTTATGACAGCGGCCCAATCCCTTGCCACCTTTTATGTGCTGCCTGCGGTCATTGCCCTGCTGGGAAGCTATATGATCTGCCGGGAGGAACAGGAGGACACCCTGAAATCCCTGCGGCTCATTCCCGTGGATGAAGTGAAGCTGACACTCTCCAAAATGGTGCTTGCTCTGGTGTTCAGCGTCTTAATCTATCTTCTGCTTTTTGCGATTACCTTTCTCGTTGAGGCCGTTTTGCACTTTGAAGCTCTTTCCATTGGTCTTGTTTTGGGAAACCTGAAAACATATCTTCTGGACGGGATTGGTGTGTTCCTTGCCATTTCTCCGATCATCGCTTTGGTGGCCCGGATGAAAAAGGGTTACTGGCTGGCGCTGGTATTTGCTGAAATTTATTCGTTCGCCGGACTGTTCGCAAGTATGTCCAGCCAGCTAAAGACGGTATATCCCATGACAGCCGTTTTCAATATCTCCGGCTATTACGATGCAAATATGGTTCAGGTTTTCATTGGTATCATAGTTCTGCTGGCCTGTGCTGTTCTGGCGCTGTTCATTCTGAAAGGGCTGAACAGGAAAGCAAAATAATTCTGATTTTCTAACTACCAACCAGATAAGAACACAGTAAGGAGCTGATAGAAAGGGGAAGTTAATGAGAAAATTACTTGTCATAGATGACAATTTGGATTTTTTAGGTTTTCTGGCTTCTGCTTTAGAAAAGTATTTTGAGGTTTATACTGCAACAGGGATAAAAGATGCGTTGCGATTGCTGGAACATCAAAAAGTCGAAGCAATCTGTTCTGATTATAATATGCAGGATGGCACAGGACTGGATTTGCTTGAAGAAATTCGTCAAAAAGGGATCACCGTTCCCTTCCTACTTATGTCTGGGGATGACGATTGCCTGCTTGAACAAAAGGCGAAACTTTGCGGGGGAGTATTTTGCTCCAAGGTCGATTATGATTTGATCGAAAAAATAAAAAGCATTGATTCACACTGAAACGTAATAATGTCTTTCGACTTTTAAACAGGTGATGCGTAATGGATCAAATTGAAATCATCCTTCGCACCACGGATCCGTCTGGAAAAGTGACAGAGCAGATCCTGGCGAAATTTGATACAGAGGAGCCAGTGATAGGGAGTGATAAGGTTCTTCAGTATTCCGGTCTTTGTATCGATCCTGTTCAGCATCAAATTTCTTACCAGGGGAAGGTGCTTCCTCTTACGGAAACGTATGAATTTCAGACACTTGTTTATCTCGCCAATCAGCCAGGAAGAGTTTTCACGAAAGAGCAGATCTACCAGGCTGTCTGGAAAGAGGAGCCGGTGGATGTGAGCAGTGCGGTGTTCTGTATCATTGCAAATATCCGCCAGAAGCTGCGGAAGGTTA
>ERZ1106929.2012-NODE-2012-length-14964-cov-3.866322_pt1 | contig 14964 bp, 12 predicted proteins | sample MGYA00403662_ERZ1106929 | MGnify/ENA primary metagenome ERZ1106929 (study PRJEB35170, sample SAMEA104062442) | human gut metagenome | biome: human gut; feature: human-associated habitat; material: faeces | place: Denmark | collected 2013-02-20 ... | reverse complement strand
AGACTTGTTTTTACTCACCACTTGCAGAAGTGGGAGTCTTCTCGACTGAGATAAAAATCCCTGTGTAAAAGCGAAGATTATATTTGCAGCAAAATAGGGGATGAATAAAGCTTTGTATGAAAGAAAACTTTGAAATCATTGTAAAAAAAGGAGAACATGAATGCTGGAAATCAAAGAGTATGTGAAGGCAGAAAGTCTGGAACAGGCATTTGAACTGAATCAGAAGCGCACCAATCAGATCATTGGTGGAATGCTCTGGATGAAAATGGGAGATCACAGAATACAGACTGCGATAGATCTGTCGGGTCTTGGTCTTGATACGATCGAGGAAGATGAGACACAGTTTTCCATCGGGTGTATGACATCCTTACGACAGCTGGAGCTACATGAAGGACTGAATCAGTGGAGTGACGGAGCAGTGCGCGAGAGTGTACGTCATATTGTAGGTGTACAGTTTCGAAATCTGGCCACTGTGGGAGGAAGTATTTTCGGAAGATTTGGTTTTTCGGATGTACTGACCTGCTTCCTGGCAATGGATACCTATGTGGAACTGCATCACAGTGGAATTCTGTCTCTGGCAGATTTTGTGAATCTTCCAAGAGATAATGATGTACTGATCCGCCTGATCGTAAAAAAGACACCGGGTAAATGTGTTTATCTGTCCCAGAGAAATACAAAAACAGATTTTCCAGTATTAACCTGTGCTGTCTGTCGGGATGAAAGAGGAATCAGAGTCGCTGTAGGTGCGAGACCACAGAAAGCGATGCTGCTGACGTTATCAGAGACACAGAATGCAGATCTTGCACAGAATCGTGCAGATGCAGCTGCAAAAATCGCAGACGAACTTGCGGCTCAGATTCCAACGCAGGATAACATGCGTGCCAGTGCTGCATATCGGACACATCTTGCCAAGGTGCTGATCCGTCGTGCGCTGCTGACCGTGACAGAGGAGGTGCAGTAAGATGGTTGTGACAATTACATTAAATGGAAAAAAAGTGGAAGCACTTGTAAAACCGGATACATTACTTATTGACTTTGTGCGTGACCATGGTTGTTACAGTGTAAAGCGTGGCTGTGAGACATCTAACTGTGGACTTTGTACTGTATTCGTAAATGATAAACCGGTACTTTCCTGTTCCATGCTGGTGGCACGGGTAAACGGATGTAAAGTAGATACTTTAGAAGGACTTCAGAAAGAGGCCGAAGAATTTGGAGCATTTATTGCAGATCAGGGGGCAGAGCAGTGTGGGTTCTGCAATCCGGGAATGATCATGAATGCCATTGCATTATTCCGGGAAAATCCGGATCCTTCTGATGAAGAAATCAAAGAATATTTAGCAGGAAATCTTTGCAGATGTTCCGGATATGAAGGACAGATGCGTGGAATCAAAGCTTTTCTGGAATACAAAAAGAATGGAGGCAGCAGATGAAAGCAGTAAATCAGCCAATTCGAAAAAAAGATGCCATGGCGCTGGTGACAGGAAAACCGGTTTTTATGGACGATCTGGTTCCGAAGGACTGTCTGATCGTCAAATTACTGCGCAGTCCCCATGCCAATGCAATCATAAAAGAAATCAATAAGACTGCAGCGGAAAAAGTACCGGGAATTGAAGCAATCTATACCTGGGAAGATGTTCCGCAGCAGCGTTTTACCACAGCGGGACAGACCTATCCGGAAGCGACACCTTATGATCGTCTGATCCTGGACCGGCATGTACGTTTTGTGGGTGATCCGGTGGCGATCATTGCCGGTGAGGATGAAGCTTGCGTGGAAAAAGCCATGCGTCTGATCAAAGTGAAATATGAAGTGCTTCCGGCAATTCTGGATTTTCATGTGGCAAAAGATAATGAAATCCTGATTCATCCGGAGGATAACTGGAGATCACTCTGTCCGGTTGGCGCGGACAATAAACGGAATCTCTGCGCCACAGCCAGATCGGAAGAAGGCGATGTGGACGGTGTGATGGCAGAATGTGATACCATTGTGGAGCATACTTATCATACTGTCGCAGATCAGCAGGCGATGATGGAGACATTTCGTACTTACTGTTCTGTGGATGCCTATGGCAGACTGAATATTTTCAGTTCCACACAGATTGTATTCCATGTGCGAAGAATTGTATCAAATGCTCTTGGTATTCCGAAGTCTCAGATCCGTGTGTCAAAACCGCGTGTGGGCGGTGGGTTTGGAGCAAAACAGACCGCAGTTTCTGAAGTGTATCCGGCATTTGTAACCTGGATGACAAAGAAACCGTCCAAAATCATTTTTACCAGAGAGGAATCCCAGATTGCATCCTCTCCCCGGCATGAGATGGAAGTGCATGTAAAAGTAGGTGCAATGAAGGACGGAACCATCCGCGCGATTGATATGTATACACTGTCAAATACCGGTGCTTACGGTGAGCATGGACCGACAACGGTAGGATTAAGCGGACACAAATCCATTCCGCTTTATGCAAAAGCAGAGGCATTCCGTTTTGATTACGATGTTGTGTATACCAATGTAATGTCTGCAGGAGCATATCGTGGATATGGTGCGACACAGGGTCAGTTTGCACTCGAATCAGCGGTGAACGAACTGGCGCAGAAACTGCATATGGATCCGGTGAAGCTGCGTGAGATAAATATGGTGCGGGAAGGCGATATCATGCCTGCTTATTATGGTGAGCCAAACAACAGTTGTGCGCTGGATCGTTGTCTGGAACGCGCGGCAGAGATGATCGGGTGGAAAGAGAAGTTCCCTTGCCGGGATATGGGCAACGGAAAAGTGCGAGGCGTCGGTATGGCCATGTCCATGCAGGGATCCGGTATTTCCAATGTGGATGTAGGATCTGCGACCATTAAGCTGAACGAAGATGGAACATATCTGCTCTCTATCGCTGCTGCTGATATGGGAACCGGATGTGATACGACACTGGCGCAGGTGGCAGCGGAATGTCTGGAATGTGATACGGACAGGATCGCAGTATCCGGTGCAGATACCGATACCTCACCTTACGATTCCGGATCTTACGCATCCAGTACGGCATACGTTACCGGTAAAGCCGTGGAAAAGACAGCACTTCATCTGATCGAAGAGATGAAGCAGACAGCTGCTCAGATGTTGGAGTGCAACGTGGACGATACCCGTTTTGAAGGAGATCGTGTAAGCTGTATTTCCACAGGAAAAACCGTGACAACAGCGGAAATCGGTGTGCATTCCATGTGTGCAAATAACCATGCACTTCAGGTAACGGAGAGCCATTATTCGCCGGTTTCTCCGCCACCGTTTATGGTCGGAATGGCAGAAGTGGAAATTGATAAAGAAACCGGTGAACTGGAACTGATCGATTATGTGGCTGTAGTTGACTGCGGTACTCCGCTGAACCCGAATCTGGCAAGAGTTCAGGTAGAAGGCGGTCTCGGACAGGGTATCGGCATGGCATTGTATGAGAATGTACAGTATACGGACTACGGAAGAATGATGAACAATTCCCTGATGCAGTATAAGATTCCAGCTCGTGTGGATGTGTGCAGACTCCGGGTTGAGTTCGAGAGCAGTTATGAACAGTCCGGCCCGTTTGGCGCAAAATCCATCGGAGAGATTGTTATCAACACACCATCTCCGGCATTGGCACATGCGGTTGCCAATGCAACAGGTATCTGGGTGCGTGAACTTCCGATCACACCGGAGAAAATTGCAATGGGTACACCGGAAGAATAGGAAAAAGAAGTAAAAATCAGTGCATTTCCTTATAAAAAAGGAAAAGAATGTGAAAAAGACTGGTAAAAATCACGTTCAGCACTACCAAAATGCCTTAAAACTTGGTACAATAAGTTTTAAGGCATTCTTTTACTTCTTCAAAGCAAAAGAATACTCCGTAAGGATTGCAGAACTGAACAGCGGAAAATATCAGTTTTGCAGATGTTCAGTTCGCAGCAAGATTTGCAGACAAATCTTGAATATATCAGAGAGGCAGGTGTGGCACATATGATGACCGTGTATAAAACGGACAACCGTGTCCTTCATGAAGTAGAAGAGATGGATCCGGGAGTCTGGATTATGATGACAAATCCAACTATGGAGGAGAGTCAGGAAGTCGCGGAAAAATATGATATTGATATGGTAGATGTCCGTGCCGCACTGGATGAGGAAGAGAGTTCCCGTATTGAACTTGAGGATGGTTATACACTGATCCTGGTGGATATTCCGGCGATGGAGATCCGTCATGAATCCAAGAACTATACCACAATCCCGCTGGGTATCCTTCTGACACAGGAATGTATTATCACAGTGTGCACCGAGGAGACACCGATCCTGCAGCATTTTATTGAACGCAGAGTGCGTGAATTTTCCACAAAGAAAAAAATGCGTTTTGTATATCAGATTCTGTTCCGTACTTCAGCAATGTATCAGAGTACACTGCGTATCATTGATAAAAAGAGAACGGATATTGAGGAAAATATCGGCGGAAATACCGAGGATGAAGATCTTGTAAACTTGCATGAACTGGAATCGACCCTGGTATATTTCGCCACATCCTTAAGAGCAAATGGTGTTGTGCTGGAACGTCTGTCCAGATATAAACGACTGGAACAGTATCCGGAAGATACGGAACTGCTGGATGATGTCATTATCGAGAACAAGCAGGCGATTGAGATGACAATGATCTATCGTGATATCATCAATGGTACCCGTGAACTGGTATCCTCAGTTATCAATAACCGCTTGAATAATGTCATGAAATATCTGACGTCAATCACTCTGGTTATGGCGATTCCGACGATTATTTCCGGATTGTACGGAATGAACGTCAGTGGGAAATGGATGCCATTGTCTGATACTCCTTATGGATTCGGAATTATCTGTATCGGAACTCTGGTAATCTGTATTTTGATCCTGCTGATCTTAAGAAAGAAAAATATGTTGTAACACCAGAAACCACTATTTTACCTATCATTAAACTGGAAATTAATATCACAAAAAACGTCCTGTTTTTCACAGAAAACGACATTGAGATAAGTCGTTGCTTATGAAATAATTATCGCATCAAGATAATAAATTTCATAGGCAGCGGCTTTTTTTATGCAGAAAATATCGTTTCTGGCATAAAAATAATCCGCATAAAAACAGGAGGGGAAAATTAATATGAAAACTATCTATGCAGAGGCTCAGCCGGGGAAAGTAGTCTTAAAGGAGAAAGAGATTCCGGCACCGGGTAAAGGAGAGGTATTACTGAAAGCAAAATACAGCGCAATGAGTCCGGGAACAGAGAACGGACTTCTTGGTGAACATATCGTACCGCTTCCAACAAGTATCGGATATGCGATGGCAGCAGAAGTTATTGAGGTTGGCGAAGGTGTGGAGGACTTAAAAGTTGGCGATCATGTAGTAGCAACCGTAGAGCATGCGCAGTATGTCGTAACATCTGAATTAAACTGTACACTTTGTCCGGAAGGCGTTGACTTAAAACAGGCAGCATTCTGGAACCTTGGCCATACAGGAATGTATGCACTCCGCCGTTCTAATTTACAGCTTGGTGAGCCGTGTGCAGTTCTCGGACAGGGATTTGTAGGAGCGATCACAGCACAGTGTGCAAGAATTGCAGGTGCTGTTCCGGTTATCGTAACTGATCTGGATAACAACCGCCTGGAAGCAGCAAAGAAAATGGGAGCAGATGTTGTCATCAACTCAAAAGAAGATCCGGATGGACTGGAACGTGAAGTTGCAAAATTAAACCGCGGCGGACTTCCGGTTATTTTCGAGGCAACCGGCGCAAGAGGACCGTTAATGCAGGCAGCTGAACTTGTTTCCGAGCGTGGACGTGTCGTTATGATTTCACAGGTACACGGTGAGGCTATGCCGCCGATCGATGATCCGATCATGCAGAAAGGTGCAAGCCTGATCGGTACATATGTAAACTCCAAACCATATAAATTAAGAAGAGCAGATCTGTTGATCGAGGGCGCTTGGCCGCCGGTAATGGGCAAAAAACTGAATCGTTATGTGAACTCTGACTGCTGGACGAGTGATGAGGATATTCAGGTATTCTTAAATCTGATCAAATATGGCAAACTCGATATCACTCCGTTGATCAGCCACGAGTTTTCATACAAACAGATTCCGGAAGCATATGCTGATTATGTATTCCCACATGTAAATCCGGATATGACAGGCGGACTGATCTGCTGGGAAGAATAAAAAAAGTATAAACTTTATAAATAAAATCTAAAAAAACAGCACTTTTTTCACAAAAAGTTGCCTTTAAGACAGGTCAGAGATGTGGCAAAATACAAGCATCAAGAGTGGCTCAGGCAAATGGGACTTATCGTGATAAAAGGAGGAAAATTGAAAAATGGCTAAAAACAAAAAATTCTTGGGATATGCAGTTCTGTTATGTATTCTCGGAATCGTATTCATGTTCCTGTATTCAGGACTTCAGAATGACCAGATCAATATTATTCAGGCATTCATTACAGAAAAAGGCGGCGGATGGAAAGCTTCTTCCACACAGCTTCCGATGACTGTTGGTAACTTTATTTGTATCATTTTAACATTCCTTTATGGTACATTATTCATCAAGTTTGGAGTTAAGAAACCTCTGATCGTTGTTATGATCATTACAGCAATTGCAACACTTGGCATTGCAGCTGCAAACGGACTTGACTGCAACGGTGGTGCAGCATCCGGTAACTATGTATTGTTTTTTATCTCATTATTTGTTGTAAGATGTGGATGTATGATTCTTCAGATGGCAGGTTTCATGCTCGTAGCGAACTGGTTTATCAAATTCCGTGGACAGATTATGGGTATCGTAACAATGGGTTCTCCAATCTTCTCTGTAGTTGGTACTGGTGTTATGACAAATGTCATCAAAAACAACTTTGGTGGCGATTACAGACCGTTCTACATCGGAATTGCTGTTCTGATCGTTATCATCTGCTTAATAGTTGGTTTTGGTATAAAAGATACACCGGAAGAAGCTGGTCTTTACCCGGATGGTGCAGATCATGCTCCGAAATCTGAGTCAAATGATGAGGTTAACCTCACAGTTGGTCAGGTCCTGAAACAGAAAAAAGCTTGGTTACTGATTGTATCCTTTGGTGCATTCCAGTTTATTATCAATGCATGCATGGGCTCCATGGCTATCCGTTACATTACACTTGGTGGTCCGGACCTGTGGGTAGGTCAGGCTGTTAAATGGCTTGGTGTTGGTGCCGTACTTGGTATTCCGATGTCTTATGTATTCGGTTTCCTTGATGACAAATTCGGTTCCGTTAAAGCTTCTATCATCTTAGGACTTTGCGAGTTTATTCCGGTAATCTGCCTGATGCTTCAGGATGGTACATCTACTGGTCTCATGATTGGTTGGGGATTCGGTGTTGCCTGCATGACAGGTGGTGTTCCGACAATGCATCCTTGTATCACATCTTATGTATATGGACGTAAAGAATATCAGTCAGCAAACCGTATTATCATGGCTATCCAGTTAGTACCATCAGCTGTAGCAGCTATGATGATGACAGTATTAATCCAGTCTGGTAAAGCTACAATGGCTTACGGTATCCTGATTGCAATCATTATCATTGGTCTTATCTCTATGATTCCGATGTTAAAGATGAAAGATGCCAACGCAGCAGATCGTATGTACGCTGACTAATAAAAAATAATAAACAAGATTTATAATCATACATATTAAACATACGGAACAATATATATGATTACCTATATTGCCTAAACCTATGAACCTATGGAAAAATGACTTCTGCATATATGTGCAGGGGTCATTTTTCAAAAACAGGAAAAACCTAGTAAGATACTGGGAGTATGCGTGAATCGGAAAGAGTAATAAGAAAAACAAGTTGATATTAGAAACAGAAAATATAATGACTATCCACTGACGTGGAAGAAAAGGAGAAATGGTATGGAACTGGTAAAAATCAAAGGCGTGCAGAAAAATAAACCGGCACGGGAAGAATGCAAAAACATGCTGACCATGGCAGATATTATTGAGGGTGTGAATGCTGTATTAAATCCGGGTAAACCGAAGATCAACTGGTTTGCACCGGCAGATGACGCAGTAGCAGCCGTACATATTAAAGATGGAAAATATGACGAGACTACTTCCAATCCATCCGTAGTATATGGCGGAAAAGTATCTGATAACAAGGTGGAGAATCTGAAAGTCGTAGCATACGAAGGAACCGAAGGTGCTATCTATGCAGAGGGCGCAGGCACAGACGTAACAGTTGATACTGCTTACATCAGCCTTGCCGGAGACGGACAAGGGATCGGTGGACCGGCCAGTGGTGCATCAGCAAAATACAATGCAAAACTGACCATCAAAAATGCAGTGATCGATACAAACGGAAGAACCCGTTATGCAACAGCTGCAGAGGAAGGTTCTGTATTGAAAGTATACGATTCCGTAATCTGCGCACACGGTATTCCATATGGTGACGATATTGAGAGACCGGATGCATTAATGTCCACTCCGCCACCAGCACTGGAGATGGATGGAAATACACGTACACATTGTACCATGTCCAATTCCTCCAGTTACTTCTACAATTCAAAAATCATCTGTGACGGATGGGCTGCTCTGTCCACGGAGTCTTCCGAAGGATATGTATACCTGGAGGCAAATGATTGTGATATTGTTTGTACCAAGAGCGGTTACGGTGCATACTCCGATCCGGGATGCCACGATTACTTCAATGACTGTAACTTTGATATGTCCTGCATGGCAGCCATTGTTGCAGGAAATTCCGATATGACATTTAATGACTGTACCGCAGAGTGTGGTTCCTATTTTGCACTGACTCACTGTGTAAACGGCTGGCAGGAAGAAGTTGCGGATATCACAGTTACAGGCGGAGACATCCACACGAAGAAAGAGTGTGTACTGGTTAAGAGCCACAACATGATGCTGGATCTTTGTGATGTAAATATTTCTTCCGACAAAGGTATTCTGGTTCACACCATTGTAAATGATGATCCATGCGCAACAAAAGTTACGAAAGATGTATTTGGTGTAAATGTTGTTATGACAGACATGGATGTCAAAGGTGATCTGCTCCACGAAGATACCACGAGAGAAATGTGGGTAATGCTCAACAGTACACAGCTGACAGGTGCAATCCAGCATGCAAATGTTGCATTTGACAAAGGAAGTAAATGGGTTGCAACAGCAGATTCTGATGTTGTATTTGTGACAGATGTAGAGCCTGCACAGATTGATGCACCGGCCGGTGTGACAATTACAGCAAAAGGTGCTGAGGCTGGCGAATTTGCACTGGCAAGCGGCGGAAAATTAGTTGTTACAGCATAAGAAAATATAGCATTTATACTGGTCAAACCAGTAGAGATATAGTATACTAAAGTAATATGATTTGGATTTTAAAACAACCAAATCCTGATTGCGTGGATTGCTCCGTGCTTTGCACTCCGATAAGTTTTGTGGAGGGTACGGAAGCATTACAAAAAAATATGAGGTGGATGAAATGACAACAAACGTAAAAAAAGTATTGCATGCAGGAATCAGTGTTTACAACATGGAAGAGTCTCTTGCGTGGTACAAAAAGAACCTTGGTTTTGAGGTAGTAAAAAATGACGGATATGTACCGCCACTGAAAGCAAAAATCGTGTTCATCGAGAAAGATGGATTTCAGATTGAGTTATTCGAGTATGATGAGCCGAAAAAAATTCCGGAAGATCGTCTGACACCGAATACAGATCTCCAGACGGTTGGAACAAAACATATTGCATTTGCAACAGATGACATGGATGCACTGAAAGCAGGTTTTGTAGAGAACGGTGTTGATATCGCACATGAGGTTCGTATGGATGGCGAGGCGGTTATGTTTGTACGTGACTGCAACGGTGTTCTGCTTGAGTTTATCCAGGGTAAATAATCAGTAGAAGTTTGTTTTTTGAGAGTTGTAAAATTTAAGCGGTGCCCCGCAATCTGCGGGGAACCGCTTTTCATCGTATGTATCGGCAAAAAGTAGTATTGTGGGCACTGAAAAAGTGGTAAAATGGGATAAAGTGACAAGTTGAGATTGGTAGAGATTGAGGAAAAGAAATGATAAATGGACGCAAACGAGGATTATTGATCATCAGTATCATTATTTTGGTATCGTTGCTTGTGATCTTGTGTGGATCTCTGTTCTATGACAACATCCGCAACAAGGGAAGGACAAAATCCGCCGGAGAGGATGAAAACCAGGTTGAGATTGAACTGGTTTATGCCTATCAGAATGCACAGTGGAATTCAGCCATTGAGGCGACAGTGCGAAATTTTGAGAAAAAGTATCCGAATATCAAGGTTAACTATGAAGTAAACTATGAGGACAAAGTGTACGAGGATATCCTGATCAAAAAAATTGCGCGGAATGAACTGGGAGACATTGTGCAGCTGAAGACCCCGGAGCCTTATGCTAACAGTGACACACTGGGAGAAATCTCAGATGAGGTGAAAAATCTGGTTAAGTATACCTATGATGTAGGCGGAAAAACTTACGCGGTAGGCGCGGTGGAATCTACCTCCGGAATTATTTATAACAAAGAAATTTTTGAACGATATGGCCTGAGTGTTCCGCAGACGTATCAGGATTTTTTGAATATCTGTAAAACACTGAAAAGCAAAGGCATTGATCCCATCGGTGTGGGCGGCAGCGATCTGTGGCATATGGAATATTGGGTAAATCATTTCTTTCGCACGGATGTGCTGTCGAAGAATCCGGAGTGGCTCAGTCAATGCTCGGAGGGAGTGGTTTCCTGGACAGATGCGGAAGTGATACAGATGCTTGCCGATCTGAAAAATCTGTTTGATGCGGGATATGTCAACGATGACTGGCAGACGACCAGAGATGGAAATCTGCCGTATAGAATGGCGGAGGGAGAGATTGCCATGATGTATACCGGTCCATGGACTTCATTTGCCATTCAGAAATTGAACACTTCCATGGAATTAGGCTGGTTTTATGTGCCGGGTGCAAACGGTGTGACCTATGCCAGTGATAATCTGGATACGTTCTGGTCTGTGACAAAGGAATGTGAGGAAAATCCTGACAAGTATGATGCGGCAATGACATTTCTGAAATATTTTTATTCCGAACAGAATTATACACTGACCTGTGAGGCAATCTGTAGTTTTCCATTGACTAAAGAATGGATTGCTACCGCCGGAGTTCCTTTTCAGGAAGAAACGGAGCGTGCGTTCCGAAGTAGTGACAAGCAGATCGCAACCTATATTGGTAATGAAGATACACCGGTAGATTTTGAAAAAGGCATGCTGCTTCTGTTACGCAGTGAATTGAAGAGTGAAGTGTCCGTAACTGATGCGGCACAGCATATCCAGCAGCTGTGGGATTCCTGTGAGGCCAGTCAGGAGGCGAATCAATGAAAAGGAAGATAACAGACACGACTTTTGGAAAACTGACGGTGGCATACTTGTTGTTTGGTGTGATTCCATTGTTCCTGATCAGTCTGCTGTTCTTTTCCAGATTTACAGATAATATCAGGGAAACCATGATTCGAAATTATGCACAGATCAACGGATATTTTGCCAGAAATGTGGAAGATATTATGGAATCTGCAGACGCAGCCATGGCGGAACTGTATAATTATGAGACGGACGATGGGGAAAGTCTTGCAGCTGTGTTGAAAAACAGTAATCTCACAGACGGGGAACGTTCTTTAGACGTAGATGAAGCTTTGAAAGAAGTAATGTCTAAGAGTAAACATATTGCATCTACCCGTTTTGTTGACAGCAATGGTAAAATATACAGTGTATATTATAATCAGGAAAAAACGTTACGAAATGATGCAGACTATTATACGCAAATGAGAATTATCTCACAGGACGAGATGCGTGATTTGCGTGTACTCAGGACAACGGAAGAAAGTAATATCTGTATCAACTCGGATGATTTTATTTTTGTACTTGCGCGCAATTATATGGATACTACCTCCATAAACCGTGCATATAGTACCCCACTTGGCACATTATTCGTGGATATCAATGTGAATGTGCTGGAAAATCTGGTCGATAAGATTGGTCTGGAAAAGGGAAATCTTTATATATGTAATCCAAAAGAAAAACATTATGTAAGATCGGAAGGATTATCTGGATGGCAGAAATCCGCTGGGAGAAAAGGCGATGGCTCAGCTGAAAGGATCGGAGGGTTATGAAAAGATTGATGGAAACTGGATTTTTTATGCCAGAATCATGGATACGGACGAGTATGCAGTGCTGAAACTGAACGATGCGGAAGCTATGGGATATTATTTCAGCAACCGTACCATGATGGCGGTCATTTTACTGTTTTCCTGTATCTTCCTGATACTTTTGTATATTATATTTTCGAACAGGATGACTGAACCGGTCCGGAAGGTGCAGGAGGCTATGAAGCAGGTAGAGAATGGACAGATGGATGTGCGTCTGGAGATTAATTCCCATGATGAAATGGAAATCATCGCAGATGGATTCAACAAGATGGTGGAGCGCCTGAATGATTACATCAATCAGGTATATGTAGCCAGAATCTGCCAGAAAGATGCAGAACTGAACGCTTTGAAGATGCAGATCCAACCACACTATCTGTACAATACACTGGATGTGATCCGTATGACGGCACTGGAAAAAAATGACGAAAAGACAGCAGAATTGCTGGAATGCCTGGCACATCAGCTTCGGTATGTGATGGGAGAACATACCGACTGTATCGTGCTACGGGATGAATTGCAGGCACTGCGGGAATATTTCGTTATTATGAAAGTCCGTTATGAAGGAAGAATCCGGCTAAGCATCCAGGTGTCTGATGAAGATGCACAGCTGTATATTCCAAAGCTGCTGCTTCAACCGGTGGTAGAGAATGCGATCCGTCACGGTTTGCGGGAGAAGAATGGAGAAGGTACGGTTGCTATCCGTGTGGAACGAAAAGAAGATTATCTGGAGATTGTCGTGATGGATGACGGTGTCGGCATGGAGGAGGAACAGGTCCGAATTATGCAGGAGACACTGGATAATCCGGAAATCGGAAAAACAGATGCGAACGGTCGCCTGAGTGTTGGAATGAAAAATGTTTATGACAGAATAAAGCTGAATTGCGGCAAAGAATATGGTTTCGGAATCGAGAGTTTTCAGGGTGTGGGAACGATCGTGACCTACCGTTTGCCGATCTGGGAGGAACCTGAAGATGTGGAAAGCAGTGATCGCGGATGACGAGGGAGTTATTTTACAGGGGTTAAAGAAACTGGTAGACTGGACAAATATGGATGTCCATCTTGTGGGGGAAGCACGGGATGGACAACAGTTGAAAGAAGTAATGGAAGAAACTGATCCTGATATCGTAATCACCGATATTATGATGCCGCATCGAACGGGGCTTGATATACTTCGGTGGTGCAATGAAGCGGATATGCATGCAAAGTTTATTTTTATCAGTGGATATCAGGAATTTACCTATGCAAAAGAAGCCCTGCAGAGCGGAGCCGTTGATTATCTGTTGAAACCTGTTGCGCGCAAGGATCTGGAGGATGCGGTGCGCAAGGCAATTCAAAAGCTGGAAGAACAGAATACCATTGAAATTTTCAAAGAAGAAGATGATGAGATGTATCAGCTATTCCGGGAAATCAATGATGGACAGGGATTTGAAAATGATGAATTGTATCAGTTGTTTGAGGCGGAAGAAATCGACTTTGAAGGTCATTTCTTTGTGGGAATCTGTGTGGGTATCCGGCCGGATCTGGCAGCTGATATGATAAAGGATTCTTTTGAGCGGTTCAATCTGCTTCGTTTTTCTATTTACAATCAGATTGCACAAAAGCTGCGTGGCAAAGCATTTGTCCTGCGCAAAGACGACTGTGCACTGCATCTCATGGGAGTGTTCCCCTGTGGAGAGGAAGATACTTTCGTGGAAACCTACGTGATGCCTGTGGTACAGCAGGTGTCAGCACAGGTACATACAGAGTTGTCTGTCGGTATCGGCATGTATTCTACCGATGCAAAGCAGCTGAAAAATGCATACAAAACGGCAAAGTTTGCATTTGAACTGTATTATTTTGAAGAAAAACCGCTGATTGATTTCAGAGAAATCCATAAAGATTACACCGTATCCTTTGAAGACTATGCAAAGAGTGTGGATGAGGCTTACCATGCAATCATTGCACATGATGAATCTTATCTGGAAAAAATTGACAAGATTATGGATAAGGTAGAAGCAATTCATTATGGAAATAAAAATGCGGCACTCTCCAGGGTGTTGTATTTTGTAGCTGAAATTGGTACGAAATTATTCCAGTATCAGCTCATCGAAGGTGATTATAATGAGATGCAGGAGAAACTGCAGAAAGACACAGAATCGCGAAAGACTTTCCGGGCGTTGCGGGAATGTATACGGAACTACTATCAGAATCTCTGGATTTTATTGGATAACAATGGAAAGTCTAAGGATAAAGTGATGATCGAACAGGTCAAAGATTATATCAAAGCACATTATGCAGAGGATATGTCCATTAAGGAACTGGCAGATGTGGCCTGTGTCAGTCAGAATTATTTCAGTGCACTGTTTAAAAAGGAAACCGGACAGAATTATAAAGCATATCTGACATCTATCCGTATGGAAGAAGCTATCAAACTGCTCCGGATCACGGATCTCAAAACCTATGAGATTGGAGAAAAGGTTGGTTATAATAATGTTCGTCGTTTTGTAGATGCATTTAAACAGATTTATAATGTGAGCCCGATGGAGTATAGAAAAAGTTTAATATAGTTTCCGGCAGGATTGCAGAGAAGCATATTTGATAAAAAAGATTTATCAATGGCCTATAGAATAAATGGGTATTGATAAATCTTTTTGTTTAAGAATGATTTGTTATTATTCGTCTTGCAGAAGTGAGCGTATTAACTCAGAATGAAAAAATTATCTCAGTCGAGAAGACTCCCACTTCTGCAAGCTGAGTAATAACAAGTCTTTCTC
>ERZ1106929.2008-NODE-2008-length-14996-cov-10.010910_pt1 | contig 14996 bp, 18 predicted proteins | sample MGYA00403662_ERZ1106929 | MGnify/ENA primary metagenome ERZ1106929 (study PRJEB35170, sample SAMEA104062442) | human gut metagenome | biome: human gut; feature: human-associated habitat; material: faeces | place: Denmark | collected 2013-02-20 ... | reverse complement strand
GATTTGTTCAAAATGTGAGCAAAATTCCACCGCTGCGTTTTCGGTTGCTTATTTATTTTTTATCATATACTGAAAGACTACAGTTGGCCAACTTACAAAATTAAAATTTACAGTAAATTATCAGCTAATTCTTCCATAGTCTTAATATTCTCGTCATTCATCGTAGATTTGATCGTTACAACTGGATCTACCATCTCGATATTCTTAAATCCTTCTACGATACCTTTCATGATTTTTGCTGCCATTGGTGCCCATGATCCATTTTCCATAAATGCAACTTTACGTTTCTGATAGTTCTTAGCTTTTAAGTGATGTAAAAAGTCTTCCATGCATGGGAAGATTCCTGCATCGTATGTTGCTGCTGCCAGTACCAGTCTGTCATAGCGGAATGCATCTTCGATCACTTCTGCCATATCATCTCTGGAAAGGTCTGCTACTACAACTTTTGGAGCTCCTTTTGCTTCTAAGATTTCTGCTAATTTCTTTGCTGCAGCTGCTGTATTTCCATGGATAGATGCGTATGCGATCAGGATTCCTTCGTTCTCTGGCTCATATTTGCTCCATGTGTCGTATAATCCAATATAATATCCAAGGTTTTCTTTTAAAATTGGTCCGTGTAATGGACAGATGATCTCAATATCTAATCCTGCGGCTTTCTTTAAGAGATTCTGTACCTGTACTCCGTATTTACCACAGATATTGAAATAATAACGTCTTGCTTCACATGCCCAATCTTCATCTGCATCTAAAGCTCCGAATTTACCAAATCCATCTGCTGAGAATAAGATTTTCTCTGATGTTTCATATGCTACCATAACTTCTGGCCAGTGAACCATTGGTGCCATAACGAACTGTAATGTATGAGATCCAAGAGATAATGTATCTCCTTCTTTTACTACGACTTTACGTCCTTCTAGATCAAATGTAAAGAACTGAGGGATCATATTAAATGTCTTGGCATTACCTACAACCTTAGCTTCTGGATATTTTTCTGCTAATACCTGTAAGCTTGCAGCATGGTCTGGTTCCATATGAGATACTACAATGTAATCTACGTTTCTTCCATCTAATGCTTCTTCTAAGTTTACAAGCCATTCATCTGTCTTGCGTGCATCCACAGTATCCATAACAGCTACTTTCTCATCTAAGATTACATAAGAGTTATAAGAAACACCGTTTGGTACTACATACTGGCTCTCAAATAAGTCAATGTCATGATCGTCTACACCAATATATTTTACTGAATCTGTAACTTTAATACCCTTCATTGTCTTACCTCCGAAATTAAATTCATTTTGCTTTTTTCAACTTTTCTTACTATAACATAGTTTTACCAAAATATCTAGTAGTAATAGTTATTATTTTTAATACAATTTCTTTTCAGATACAAAAATCCCCGAAACAAAACTTCAATCTTGCTCCAGGGATTCTTTATCATCTCTTTGGATGCTTCCTGCAACTCTAATTATCTATGCATTGAGAAGCTATCCATATCATAACGTTTTAAGTTGTCTGTGATCTTGCGATCATCTGCGGATTTGATCATTGTTTCTCTGACTTTACGAGCTTTGATGATCTCTTCGTTACGGCTTGGTCCACCAACGCATCCACCTTCGCACGCCATACCTTCGATGAAGTCTTCTGGTAATCTTCCTCTCTGTAAGAACATTAAAGCTTTCTTACATTCTGCTGCACCGTTAGCTTTGCATACTTTGATATCTTCGTTCTGTTCTGTCTCTTTCATGTATTCTAATACAGAATCTGTTACTCCACCAGAGTTTCCATAGAATTTACCGAAGATCGTAGAATCCTGATATGTATTCTCTGCTGGTTCTAATTCTACGTCTTTTGCTTTCAGAATTGCTAAGATCTCGTTGTAGTTTAATGCATAATCTGCATTTCCTTCGATCTTCTGGTCTGCCACTTCTGATTTCTTGGCTACACATGGTCCAACAAATACTGTAACTGCATCTGGATCTTTTGCTTTGATCATTCTTGATACTGCACACATTGGAGATACTGTTGTAGAAATCATATCTGCAAGATCTGGATAATGTTTGCGAATCATGTTTACGAATCCTGGACAGCATGAAGTTGTTTTCTTCTCACCGTTTCTGTAAGCTTCTAACCATTCTTCTGCTTCGCTGCATGTTGTCATATCTCCACCTAAACCTGCTTCGATCAGATCTTCAAATCCAGCTTTCTTTACTGCCTGTCTCCAGCTTTCCATTGTAATATCTTTACCAAACTGTCCTTCTGTTGCTGGGGCAAGGATCGCGTAGACTTTCTTACCTGCTTTCAAGTCTGCGATAACGTTTGTGATCCATGTCTTTGTTCCGATCGCACCGAATGGACATTTTGCTGCACACTGTCCACAACGGATACATTTTTCTTCATCGATTACTGATACTCCATACTCATCATAAGAAATTGCATCTACTGGACAGCTGTCTTTACATGGTCTTGATACATGAGCGATCGCATTGTATGGACAGGCTTTTGCGCACATACCACATTCCTTACATTTCTGAGGGTCGATTCTTGATCTTGTATGTCCTGGTTCGATCGCTCCGAAACGACATGCTTTGATACAGTCTTTTCCAAGACAATTCTGACAGTTGTTTGTTACAACATAGCTTGAGATTGGACAGTCAGCACATGCTGATTTAATTACCTGCACGATATTTCCATCATCTTCTGCTCCTGGAGCTTTACCTTCTGCTAAACGAATTCTCTGTCTTACGATTTCTCTTTCTTTGTAGATGCAGCAACGGAATGTTGGTTCTGGTCCTTCGATCATCTTCTCTGGGATCAGATCTCTTTCTTCTTCTAAAGTCCCTTCAAACGATGCCTTTGCTACAAAATACAGTACATCTTTTTTCAGATTCTGAATGCTTGTTACATCATACATAATAGTTTACCCTTCCTTAAAAAACACTTAACTAAAACACCCTAGATATTGTTATTTTTTTATCTATGTGCATTATAACAAATATTTTCTTTTTTCTCTACAATGCTTAAAGAAAAGTACAAAAAATATGCAATTTTTTTAAAATTGTACAATTAACATTTTCTTAACGATGACTTTGTCCGTATATTGCATACAATTATTGTTAAAAGAAAGACACAATTGTCTGAAAATTTTTATCATTATAACTTGAAGTTATGGCAAACTATTATTTTTATGTATTTCACAAGCCTTATTCTATCTGTTATTGTATAGCTTATCGATAGAAAATTATTAGACTTATATAAATGGAAAGGATAGATTTATGAGACCATACAGATATGATATTGTTGGTAGTTTTTTAAGACCAGATTATTTAAAAGATGCACGTGCTGAATATGCAGAAGGAACTTTATCTGCAGACCAGTTGCGTGAAGTTGAAGATAAAGCGATCAAAGAGTTAGTTGAAAAAGAGAAAGCTGTTGGATTAAAAGCAGTTACTGACGGAGAGTTAAGACGTCGCTATTGGCATCTTGATTTCCTTGCTTCTTTAGTCGGAGTCGAGGAGATCAAAGCTGATCACTGGTCTGTTGCTTTTAAGGGACATCAGCCAAAAGCCGCAACTCTTGAGATTGTTGACAAAATTGATTTTGATGAAAACAGTGAATTCTTAGATCATTTCTCTTACTTGAAAGAAATTGCTGGGGATGTTGACTGCAAGATGACAATTCCTTCTCCTGCAATGCTTCATCTGATCTGTTGTGTTCGTGGAAGCGAAACTTACAAAGCGATCGATCGTTATAAAAATGAAGATGATCTGTATCATGAGATTGCTCTTGCTTATCAGAAAGCGATCAAAGCATTCTACGCTCGTGGATGCCGTTACTTACAGTTTGATGATACATCTTGGGGTGAATTCTGTGATCAGAATAAACGCGACGATTACGCAAGCCGTGGTCTTGACCTTGACCAGATTGCTAAGAATTATGTGAAAATGATCAACGAAGCTTTAGAAGCTAAACCTGAGGATATGACAATTACAATGCATATCTGCCGTGGTAACTTCCGTTCTACATGGTTCTCTTCTGGTGGATATGAACCAGTAGCTAAGACTTTATTCGGTGGATGTAAGATCGATGGTTTCTTCTTAGAGTATGATAGTGACCGTTCCGGTGATTTCAAACCATTACGTTTTATCAAAGATCAGAAGGTTGTGTTAGGTCTTGTTACTTCTAAAGATCCAGAACTTGAAGATAAAACTGAGATTAAAGAACATATTAAAGAGGCTGCTCAGTATGTTGCACTTGACCAGCTTTGCTTAAGTCCTCAGTGTGGTTTCTCTTCTACAGAAGAAGGAAATATCTTAACTGATGAAGATCAGTGGAAGAAGATGACTCTTATTAAGGAGATTGCTGAGGAAGTTTGGGGATAGGATATCCTTGATACATATTTCATAATAATATAGCAAATAAAAGAATCCGGCATTACATTTTGTGTTTGCCGGATTTTTTTATATCCAATTTTCATCTATTTCTTTTTTCAACTGGCAAAACATATCATAAAATTTTTCTTTTGCCTGTGAAATAATTGATAATGCGATATTCTGATTATAAGAATGTGTCACATTATTTCTCTCTCTTAATGCTTTTAACCACAGATCTTCATCTTTGATCATCCCAGCTTTATATGCTGTTTTTAGAATAATCTTCGGTGACCCTGTTGCACCTTCCTCGTATCCATGATTTTGTAAGATTTCTTTCATCATCTTCCATGACTGTTCAAATGTGATTTCATATAATCCTACCAAACCTGTTAACACTACGTTATCATAAGGCTCTTCATAATTATAAATATCTTTCATATTAATTAATGCTTGACAAAAGTTTTCATATTTTTTCATAAATGATCTTTCCCTCCTTTTGTATAGATTCTAGCAGCTCTGGCTGCATAGGCTCGTCTAAATCTACGATATCATATTCTAATAATGTTGCTGTTTCTTCCTCAACATCTAATGCAAAACGGTCGATATCTCCGCCTCTTACTGCCAGATCGATATCACTTGTTCTTTTGTAATCTCCCCTTGAACGTGAACCAAATAAAAGGACTTGTTCTACATTGTATTTTTGAGCTAATTCACAGATTTCATTGATCACTTGTTGTTTGATTCCTGTTTGTTCTATTATAATTTTATCCATTCTCATTTATTTCCCTTAATCTCTTCATTTCTATCCAAATAAGTGCTTTCTATTATAACATACTCTCTTATATTTTTTTGTAAAAAATCAAAGAAAAAAGCCTCTGGAGACTAAATCCAGAGACTTAAAAGGGCTATTATTTACGTTTTTTATAATTGTGTTCTTCTTATTTTACGTTGAAGGCTTTAATTCCAGGATATACGGCACTGTCTCCTAAAGCTTCTTCGATTCTTAATAACTGGTTGTATTTCGCAACACGTTCTGATCTTGAAGGTGCTCCTGTCTTGATCTGGCATGTATTTAATGCAACTGCTAAGTCTGCGATCGTTGTATCTGCTGTTTCTCCAGAACGATGAGATGTTACAGCTGTGTATCCTGCTTTGTGTGCCATCTTGATCGCTTCTAATGTTTCAGAGATAGATCCAATCTGGTTTAATTTAATCAGGATAGAGTTTCCTGCTCCCATTTCGATACCTTTAGAAAGTCTTTCTGTATTTGTTACAAATAAGTCATCTCCTACTAACTGTACTTTATCTCCAAGTCTTTCTGTCAGTTTCTTCCATCCTTCCCAGTCTTCTTCATCTAATCCATCTTCGATCGAGATGATTGGATATTTCTCACATAATGCAGCCCAGTGCTCGATCAGTTCTTCTGCTGTATATTCTGTTCCTGCTTTTGGCAGTTTGTAATATCCTTTACCTTTTTCACTCTTCCATTCTGAAGATGCAGCGTCCATAGCGATCTTGAAGTCTTTTCCTGGTTCGTATCCTGCTTTTTTCACTGCTTCTAAGATTGTTTCGATGGCTTCTTCATCTGATTTTAATGCTGGCGCAAATCCACCTTCATCACCTACGGATGTAGCAAGTCCTCTTTCTTTTAAGATTGCGGCTAATGCATGGAATACTTCAGCACACCATCTTAAACATTCTTTAAATGATGGAGCTCCGACTGGCATGATCATGAATTCCTGTACATCAAGTCCTGATGATAATGCATGACATCCACCATTTACAATGTTCATCATTGGTACTGGAAGTCTGTTTCCTGATACTCCACCTAAGAATCTGTATAGAGGTACTTCAAGAGATGTAGCTGCTGCTCTTGCTGCTGCGATCGATACAGCTAAGATTGCATTTGCTCCAAAGTTTGATTTATCAGCTGTTCCGTCTGCATCGATCATTGCTTTGTCTACTGCATATGTATCAGAAGCATCTAATCCGATGATTGCTTCACTGATCTTTGTATTGATATTTTCTACAGCTTTTGTAACACCTTTTCCTAAATATCTTTCTTTATCTCCGTCTCTTAATTCCAGTGCTTCAAATTCTCCTGTAGATGCACCACTTGGAGCTGTTCCTCTTGCAACTGTTCCATCAACTAATGTAATCTCAGCTTCTACGGTTGGATTTCCTCTGGAATCTAGAATTTCTCTTCCGACTACTTTTTCAATTTCTAAATAATTCATTTTCGATTGTGACTCCTTTCCCTATACATAGCAGTACTCCTCGCTGGAAGAAGGGTAAGCTTCCAGTTTGAGATCGTTTTGTTGCAGGTGTTGATCTCAATCGAGGAGTCCACATGATTCATTCACGTTTTTAGTTAGTGTTGTCTAACTGTTATTTATGATACTAGATTTGGATGGAAAAATCAATGGGGATATATGATAATAATTATCATATATCCCCTAGTTGATTATTTTCTTAATTTTTTGATCAACTCTTTTTTCGTTGTATTATTATATGCCCATACACGTACATCATTTTTCGTTGCACTTCTATATTGTTTTTCTGAAATATATGTCAACTTTCCTTTTTCCTTTTTGCAATATATTTCTTTATCAATGACTCTATGTACTGTTTTTTCTGATTTTTCTAAATTTGTTGTAACTTTATTTCCATCCTCATCTTCGAAATGTCCTTCACGTTCAAAGAAATATGATGCTTTTTTTACAATTTTCTTTCCATTATACTTATAGATATAATATTTTTCCCTTTCAGGACCATTTTCACTTAATACTGAATACTGTAAGCCTGCAATTGTTTTCTGTTTTTTATTATATGCAATTATTTGATCTGATGTTGACCAAATTTTCTTTACTTTTCCTTTATTGTATGTATAAATATTTAAATTTCTAGCTTCGCCTTCTGCATTACTATTTAAATTCACAGTGACCAGTTCTTTTGTTCCGCCTCCTGTTACTTCAATTAATGAATAGCTTGTAAATTTGGCTACTTTGTTTTTCTTGATTGCTTGTGCATAGGCTTTGTTCGCCTTCTTCTGTGCTTTTTTTGATGCAGCTAATACATTTTGAGTTGAAACCAATGTTGTTGCCATTAAGGCTGTGATTGCTAAAGTTGTTAATTTTTTTGTTAGATTTTTTAATTTCATTTTACCTTCCTCCTATCTTATTCTGTTACAATATGATATCCATAATCAGATAACATTTGTTGTGTTCCTAGTAGTACATAAACTGACATTTTTTCTGCATTAAATATACCAGAACCACTTCTTGCTTTTGAAATATAGCTTAGCATATCTTTTGCCGCTATATTTCTAAGAAATTAAGTTTTCCGAACCAAATCATTAGAAAAAGCCTTCCAATAGATTTCTCCATTGAAAGGCTCTGTATATTCTTCGTATCTTCCGTAACGTATGATTAACGTTTTGAGAACTGTGGTGCACGACGTGCTTTGCGAAGACCTGGTTTCTTTCTTTCTTTCATTCTTGGATCTCTTGTTAAGAATCCAGCTTTCTTTAATGTTGAACGGAATTCTCCATCAACCTGTAATAAAGCTCTGGAAATACCATGACGGATTGCTCCAGCCTGTCCTGTAAATCCACCACCATGAACGTTTACTAATACATCATATTTGTCAATTGTATCTGTTGCAACTAATGGCTGACGTACAACTACTTTTAATGTTTCTAATCCAAGATATTCATCAATATCTCTTTTGTTGATTGTGATTTTTCCTGTTCCAGGTACTAAATATACTCTGGCAACACTGTGTTTTCTTCTACCAGTTCCGTAATATTTTGCTGTAGCCACTGCTTCTTCCTCCTTCAAAAATTAATACTTGATCTCTAATGCTTTTGGCTGCTGAGCTGCATGGTTATGCTCTGCACCTGCATATACGTGAAGTTTCTTAATCATCTGTCTTCCTAAAGGTCCTTTTGGAAGCATTCCTTTAACTGCAAGATAGATTACGTCTTCAGGTTTTTTAGCTAATTTTTCTTTTAATGTCTGTTCTTTCATTCCACCAACATAGTCTGAATGATGATAGTAGATCTTCTGGTCTAATTTCTTACCAGTTACTTTGATCTTCTCAGCGTTGATAACGATCACGTTATCTCCTGTATCGATATGTGGTGTATAAGTTGGTTTGTTTTTACCTCTTAAGATTGTTGCGATCTCAGATGCTAAACGTCCTAATGTATGTCCTGTAGCATCAACTACATACCATTCTCTTTCAATTGTTGATGGGCTGGCCATAAAACTTTTCATGGTGTTCCTCCTTAAAATTTCTATCAATCATATGTGTCTATATTAAATACTCCCACCGGGGCATTGGGGTAGTATTCTCTTGCATGTCACAGTTTCTTATTATATAATACGCAGCCGGGTGTGTCAAGATTTTTTCTTGTTGTTTTTGATAAATTTTTGATGTTATCCACAAGATGGTCTTGATTTTATAATTCTTTCCACAACATATGGGTGTATTATCCCTATGTATGTTGAAAAGCTGTTGATAAATCATGTGAATTCCTATAAAAATGTGATTAATTTTTATTTTCTCAGATCAAGTATGCCACAATTGGTAATGTAATGATCGATAATAAAGTTGTCAACACAATTCCTCTGCTACAAATGGAACTGTCTAATCCATAATCGATTGCCATCATCACTGCCATGCTTCCATTTGGCATTCCAAACATTAATACCATGATCCCCGAGAGAACAGGATCTAAATGAAACAGCCGGATCGCAAATGCTGCGATCATTGGGATCACCAGCATCTTTAAAAATGTAAACTGATACATCTTGATGTCTTTGAAAACTTCGATCAGCGGCATCTTCGCTAAAGATACCCCGGTAATGATCATGGAGAGTGGGATTGCTGCATTTCCTAAGTATTGTACAAAACTTACCGCAGGTGCTGGTGCGTCGATCTGAAATGCAAAAATCAATAACGCAGCCAGACATGCGACCATTCCTGGATTGATCATCTTTTTCCAGTGGAATATGATCTTAGCTTTTTGTCCTGTCTGCATGGCACGTTCTTTCTCAAAAAGATAAATTCCATAGGTGTAAAAGAGAATATTATATACCAGTGTATACAGTGCTACATAAAAAATAGCTCCTCTACCGTATAATTCTTCAATGATCGGAATCCCCATAAATCCAAGATTCGAAAAGATCAGCATCACTGCATAGATATTTCTTTCATCTTTTTTTACACCTAGAATACGAACAAATGCCGGACTGATCAGGATCAATACCACAAATAAGATCACTGCAAGGATCAGGTCCATGATCACAAGATTCCAGTTTCCATTTCCAACGGAACCGATCACGCCAGATATGATCAATGCAGGATTAAATATATTTACGATCAGTCCTGATATCTGTGAACTTGTATCATCACTGATCCATTTTTTCTTATAACTTAGGTATCCGATCAGCATAAAACCAAACAATACTAATAATTTCTGAAATATGATAAAGCTATTCTGCATTCTCGCGGTCCTCCGGATATTCAATCTGAATTAATGTCAATCCTTTTGCTGGAAGTTTTGGTCCTGGTGTCACTCTTTCTTTGGATGCTAAGATTTCTTTGACCCATTGTGGTTCTTGTTTTCCTCTTCCGACCTCTAAAAGCGTTCCTGCCATTAAACGTACCATATTATAGAGAAAACCGCTTCCTGTGACTCTCATTGTGATATATCTGCCATTTTGTGTCACATCACATTCGTAAATTTCTCTGACATAGGATGTAACCTGTGCTTTACTGCTGCACATACTGATAAAACAGTGTTCCCCTAAGAAATAAGAAGCTGCTTCTTTCATTTTCTCCACATCAAGTGGTACATATACAAAATGATGATGTCTGCTTGTCACGGGATTGTCGTATCTTGCATTGTAATAGGTATATTCATATGTCTTTCTTGTATCCTGAAACCTTGGATGGTAGTCTAATGGCACTTCTTTGGAGTCCTGAATAATGATATCTTCTGGTAGTCTTGCATTTAATGCTTTTGCCATCTTCTCTCCCGGAATACGGCTTTCTGTGTCGAATACAGCTACATTTCCTAATGCGTGGACTCCTGAATCCGTTCTGCTGGCTCCGATCACTTTGATATCTTCTCCTGTCAGTTCTGATATATGCTTATTTAAGACACCTTCGACTGTAATCTCGTTTGGCTGTACCTGCCATCCACAATAACCAGTTCCATCATAGGCTACGATTAATTTTACTCGTTTCATCGTATCTTACCTCCATGGACTGAAAAAGGATAAATAGATCATCACTGCTAAAAATACAAACAGGACGATATACGCTATTTTATCTCTTTTCTCGTATTTTAATGGTTTTAATTTAGTTCTTCCAACACCGCCATGGTAACAACGGGATTCCATTGCCATTGCAAGGTCATTCGCTCTTCGGATTGCTGCTACAAACAGTGGTACTATAATTGGAACCATGCTTTTTACTCGTTTTAAGAGACCTCCGGATTCAAAGTCGATTCCTCTGGCTGTCTGGGCTTTCATGATCTTTTCTAATTCTTCTGTTAAGATTGGAATAAATCTCAGTGCGATTGACATCATCATAGCAATCTCATGTACTGGTACTCCGACTTTATTTAAAAATCCCAGTGATTTGTCTAGTCCGTCTGTCAGTTCATTTGGTGTTGTTGTAAATGTCAGTAAAGACGTTCCTAATACCAGCATGATCAGACGGCTTCCCAGATAAATAGTTGTCCTAATCCCTTCTGCAGAAATTGATATGATCCAGAACTGGATCACTGGTTTTCCTGGAATAAATAACATATTGATCATTACAGAGAATAATAAGATCACTGCAATTGCTTTTAATCCTCTTAAAATATATTTTACAGGTACCTTTGAAATCTTGATCGTTATGATCAAAAATAATAGTGACATCACATAAGTTGCAGGTGCTTTATGCATAAATAATGTAATGACGTAGATCAAGACTGCAAATAATTTCACTCTCGGATCGAGTCTGTGGATCAGAGAGTCTTCTTTATAATATTGTCCAATTGTTATATCCTTGAGCATTTTATTTTCCTCTCAGTCCTTTTAGTCCTTCTAAAATTGCTTCTTTTGTTTCTTCTAATGTCAATAAATCCCTCTGGATCGGGAACCCTCTGTCTGCGAGTTCTTCACATACTTGACGATAAAACGGTACAGCAAGTCCTGCTTCTTCTAGTTCTTTCTTGTGAGAGAATACTTCTTTTTTATCTCCTTCATACATGACCTGTCCGCCATTCATAACGATCACACGTTGTGCATAGTCTGCAACATCTTCCATACTGTGTGATACCAGAATGATCGTGATTTTCTTTTCTTCATGGAGTTTCTTTAACAGATTTAAGATCTGATCTTTTCCGACCGGATCAAGTCCTGCTGTTGGTTCATCCAAAATAATTACTTCCGGCATACCAATTAGTGCCTGAGCAATTCCCACTCTTTGCTTATAACCTTTTGACAGATTTCTAATCAGCCTGTTTTCCACTTGATCAGTCTTTGTCATATTTAAGGCATCCTCTATATTCTTTTCTCTTTTGCCTTTAGGTATCTTCTTAAGTTCTGCCACAAATTTCAAATATTCTCTTACAGTCATGTCCTGATAAAGAGGTGGCATTTCCGGAAGGTAGCCTACACACTTTTTTGCCTGTTCCGGTTCCTTAAAAATATCACGTCCGTCAATTTTTACCGTTCCGATCTGCATAAGATTCCTCCCCGAGTGGTTTACGGTTTATTCTACCATAACACGGCGGTGAATGCAACTTGCAGAATGGTTACAGTGCATAAAGCACGCGAAAAATCAAGGGAAAACGCAGAAAAACGGGCGGATTTTTCGAGAAAAGTGCGCCTCGTGTCGGTCGCGGCGCAGCGAAAACAGGCGCTTTCCGGAGGAACGCCATACCTATTATATATAAGCACTCTGAGAACGGAAAAAGGGGACGGGAGCCTTGCGTCATAGTTAACAAAAAAATCTCGAAAAATTTGTGAAATCCCCTTGACATAAGGGGCGGGATATAGTAATATAATTGAGGTTCTGCGAGAGACACCGCAGAACAGCGCGATGATGCCGGAGATTGCTGCTCCAGGAAGCAGGTAACTTCGGCGGAGTAGGTCCGACAATCGGGCGGTTGAGATAACTGCTATCAGCCAGACTTCATGCTCTGGCAAAAACGCAATGTTCCTGCGTAAATTCGGGACTCGCGGCGCTCTGCCGCAAAGCCGATAGCACGAACCACTTCGTTTCTAATTGTGACCGGATCGTTACACTATAAGTGTGCCCGGTTATTTTCATGTCCGTCCGCGATACACGCGGCGGAGTTGCAGTTTCTCTCCGTAGCGAGTCAAAACATTATTTTAATGTATGGCACACATACGAGGAGGATATTCCACAATGGCAAACGCACAGAAAATTCGCATTCGCCTCAAGGCGTATGATCACGAGCTGATCGACCAGTCCGCAGAGAAGATCATCGAGACCGCTAAGCGCAACGGCGCTAAGGTTTCCGGCCCGATCCCGCTGCCGACCGAGAAGCAGATCGTAACCATCCTGCGCGCAGTTCACAAGTACAAGGACTCCCGCGAGCAGTTCGAGCGCCGCACTCACAAGCGTCTGATCGACATCATCAACCCGAACCAGGCTACCATCGAGGCTCTGACCACCCTGGACCTGCCGGCCGGCGTTGAGTTCGAGGTCAAGCTCTGATTTAAGAGCGGGACGCGAACGTAACTGCAAATAAGCGGTTACGCACCAACAAGTTTACAAATCGCCGGGTTAACCCGCCGGAGATTTGAAAGCCCTGCCGCGACACGCGCGGCGAGGTCATGTTGGCGGTTAAATGCCGTCAACCAATAACCTTTAAGGAGGAAAAACAAAATGCTGAACAAAGCAATCATCGGCAAGAAGGTCGGCATGACCCAGATCTTCAATGCTGACGGCAAGGTTATCCCCTGCACCGTAATCGAAGCAGGTCCTTGCGTTGTAACTCAGCTCAAGACCGAGGAGAAGGACGGCTACAATGCTGTACAGTTCGGTTTTGAGGATGTTAGGGAAGCTCGCCTGAACAAGCCGCAGAAGGGTCACCTGAAGAAGGCTGGCGATTCCCTGAAGAAGTACCTGAAGGAGTTCCGTTTCGAGGACTGCACGATGTTCCAGCTCGGCGACGTTGTCAAGGCTGACATGTTCGTTGAGGGCGACTTCGTAGACGTCACCGGCACTTCCAAGGGCAAGGGCTACGCAGGCGTTATCAAGCGTTTCAACGCTTCCCGTCTGAAGGAGACCCACGGTACCGGCCCGGTTCACCGTCACGCTGGTTCCATGGGCGCGTGCTCTGATCCTTCCAAGATCATGAAGGGCAAAATGATGCCTGGTCACATGGGTGCTGAGCAGGTTACCGTTCAGAACCTGGACGTTGTCAAGGTAGACGCTGAGCTCAACCTCATCGCTGTCTGCGGCGCAATCCCGGGTCCGAAGGGCGGCATCGTCGTTCTGAAGAACACCGTTAAGAACAACAAGCTTGTCAAGGGCGAGGCTGGCGTCAGCAAGAACCCGCAGAAGGCATCCGCAAGAAAGTAAGGGAAGGAGGAGAAAATCATGCCTACAGTAGCAGTTTTTGATATGACCGGTAAGAAGACCGGCGAAATGGAGCTGAACGCAGCTGTTTTCGGTATCGAGCCGAACATGACTGTCGTACACGCTGCAGTAAAGAATTACCTGGCTAACCAGCGTCAGGGCACTCAGTCCACGCTGACCCGCGCAGAGGTTCGTGGCGGCGGCATCAAGCCGTGGCGCCAGAAGGGCACCGGCCGCGCTCGTCAGGGTTCGATCCGCTCTCCGCAGTGGACCCACGGCGGTATTGCCCTCGGCCCGAAGCCGCGTTCCTACAATTACAGCCTGACCAAGAAGACCAAGCGTCTGGCAATGCTCTCCGCTCTGTCCGCTAAGGCAGCAGCCGGTGAGATCATCGTCATTGACGGTCTGGATATGGGCGAGATCAAGACCAAGTCCTTCGTTGGCTTCCTCAATGCAATCGAGGCAACCGGCAAGAGCCTGGTCGTTACCCCGGAAGTTCGCGCTAACGTAGTAAAGTCTGCGGCAAACATCCCGGGCGTTCGCACCACGATCGCGTCCACCCTCAATGTTTACGAGATCCTCAATGCTGACAAGTTCATCATCGACAAGGCAGCAGTTGAGAAGCTGCAGGAGGTGTACGCATAATGAAGTTCGCATACGACATTATCAAGAAGCCGGTCATCACCGAGCGTTCCATGATGGGTGCACAGGACAACAAGTACACCTTCGAGGTTGCTGTTGACGCAGGCAAGATCGAGATCAAGAAGGCCGTTGAGGAAATCTTCGGCGTCAAGGTCGCTAAGGTCAACACCATCAAGCTGCCGGGCAAGTGGAAGCGCATGGGCGTTCACGTTGGCAAGCGTTCCGACATCAAGAAGGCAGTAGTTACTCTGACTGCCGATTCTAAGAAGATCGAGATCTTCGAGAACATGATGTAAATATTCTAAGGGGGAATCCTTCCCCCTTAGATACCGAAAAAGTGCCTTTCGGAAACTTTTTCGGATAACCCCCTCT
>ERZ1106929.2000-NODE-2000-length-15087-cov-2.682610_pt1 | contig 15087 bp, 11 predicted proteins | sample MGYA00403662_ERZ1106929 | MGnify/ENA primary metagenome ERZ1106929 (study PRJEB35170, sample SAMEA104062442) | human gut metagenome | biome: human gut; feature: human-associated habitat; material: faeces | place: Denmark | collected 2013-02-20 ... | reverse complement strand
GCCACCTTCATGGTTTTCTCAGCCACAAAGGTACCTCCATAGCTGACAGCCGCGCCAGCCTCCAGCTCTTTGATATAGACAATATGGCTCTTCAAAGACAGTACCGGTGTGATCGGCACTGCAAACTTATTAACTTCATCAGACGGGTACATGCCATAGATCGATACCCCTGCACGGACCATATCAAGGTTTGCCTGCTTCAGATCGAAGATACCTGCGCTGTTGGAACAGTGATGGAGCGTAATATTCACGCCTCTGTCCTCCAGAAGTTTGCCAAATGCAAGATAACGGCTTAACTGTATCTCTGCCGGTGTCTTATCTGTTTCATCTGCTCTGGCAAAATGAGTAAACAGTCCTTCTGTATCCAGATTGGGCAGCTGGCTGATCTCTTTCACAATATCAGCACTCTCAGCATTATCTTTAAATCCAATACGGGACATACCAGTATCTACTTTAATATGTACATGGACGGTCTTACCCTGGCGGACAGCTTCTTCAGAAAGCTGGCGGGCCATGGACAGCTTAAATACTGCCGGACGGATATCGTATTTCACCACCTCTTCATAGGCATCCGGGAATACAAATCCAAGGATCAGGATTGGTTTTGTGATGCCTGCCTTGCGAAGCAGCAGCGCCTCCTCAATGGTTGCCACTGCATATCCCCAGATATAATCATATGCCTCCACCATCTGAGCGATCGGCACCGCGCCATGCCCATAACCATCTGTCTTCACAACAGCTACCATCTTCGTTCCCGGCGTCAGATTATCCTTCATGCTTTTAAAATTATATGCCACTGCATCCAGATTGATCTCTGCACATACTCTCATGTAATGTTTCATTGTCTCATTCTCCTTTTGTCGCCTATATTTTAAATCCGTCTTTCATCTGTCCGGACTTATGCTTTCTTCATAGCACCGGGCAGATACTCCAGCAGATGCCTTGCCAGAAGACCATATACGCCTTCCTGCTCCACCGCTAGATCCCCGGCTCTTCCGTGAAGCCACATACCCAGAAGAGCTGCATCTGAAGGATCAACTTTCTGAGCCAGCAGGCCTGTCAGAATTCCCGTCAACACATCGCCGCTTCCTCCGGTGGACATTCCACTGTTGCCTGTAGTGTTCATATAACAAGTTCCATCTGGCAGTGCTGCTGCGGAGGGGGCATCCTTCAGAATGCAGATACAATGATGTTCTCTTGCAAAAGCAGCAGCCCATCCTGAAATATCTTTACTGATTTCCCGGGATTCCACACCTGTCAGTCGAGAAAATTCCCCTACATGAGGTGTCAGGATCACATCTCCTTCATGCTGTTCCAACCATTCCATATGTTCTGACAAAATATTAAGCGCATCCGCATCGATCACCAGCGGCCCGTGAAATTTCTGAAGCGTCAGCTTCATCATATGATATGCCCATGGCTTTCTTCCCAGCCCTGGACCAATGGCTGCCACTGTCGCCCAGGAAAGTGCTTCTTCCAGTATGTTATCCAGCGCTTCCCGTTCATTCTGCTCAAAAGTAGTCATCACTGCTTCAGGCAGAAGTGTCTGCAGGATCACCCGGTTTTCTTCCGGTGTCAGGATCCTCACCAGACCTGCACCGCTTCGATACGCTGCTCCCGCACACAAATATGCTGCGCCTGCCATGTTAACGCTTCCCGCTATACACAATGCTTTTCCAAACATTCCTTTATGAGACCTTTTCGGTCTTTCAGGAAGTTTTTCCAGAATCTTCTGATCTACGTTTCTATACTCTTCCATTTTTTTAACTAAATGAGCAAAAGGGTCTGTATACAATAACAGACCCTCGTTCCTTATACTTCTTCCTTTTTGTGTTCATTTTCATAGCTGCTGATTCGATAAGATAACTGCATCAGACTGTCTACCAGATGAACATTTTCCACTACCACATCATCCGGAACTTTCAGATCCAGATGTGCAAAGTTCCACAATGCCTTGATTCCACAGCGAACCAGACGGTCAGCCGTCTCTGCCACACGATCCTTCGGAAGCGTCAGTACTGCAATTTCAATATGCTCACGAGCCACAAAATCTTCCAGCTCATCCATCATCAGTACCGGAATACCACGCACATCAGTTCCTACCAGGCTGGGACGAACATCAAAGATCGCCTTTGTGATAAATCCGTTCTTTTCAAAATCATAGTTTGCCAGAGCATGTCCGAAATTACCACCACCAATAATGATCATAGGATGCTTCTTGTCCACACCCAGAATCTTGCCGATCTCATCATACAGGAATTTCACATTATATCCATATCCCTGCTGTCCAAATCCGCCAAAATTGTTCAGATCCTGCCTGATCTGAGATGCCGTCACCTGCATTTTCGTGCTCAGCTCACCGGAAGAAATGCGCTCGACTCCATTATTCAGCATCTCGCCAAGATATCGGTAATATCTCGGAAGCCGTTTGATTACCGCTTTTGAGATCTGTCTCTCTTCCATTCTGAGTCCTCCTTATTGCTTATATGCCCAAATCTGTCTTTATTATAGAGCCTTGTGTTTTTTTTGTCAAAAAATATTTTGCAGAATATACAAAAAGAACTGTCAAGTCCACCCCAACAGTTCTTCTTGCTTATTTTATATTTGATTCATTATCGATTTTACACTTCCGGGAGCAGATCCGTCATACTCTTCAAACTGATCAACAGTGTAGAAGTATTGTGGAACAATGCGGATGTGGTCGGCTGGAGGATACCTGCAACGCCCAGAATGATCAGACCCATATTGAATCCTACGATCACACGGTAATTCTGATGGATCCGTTTTATCAGTCCGTTGCTGATCTGTTTTAACTTCACCAGTTCTTCCAGATTGTCTGCGCTGATGGTCACATCCGCAATCTCTCTGGCAATTTCCGCGCCATCACTGATAGCAATTCCAACATCAGCTGCGGACAATGCCGGTGAATCATTGATACCATCCCCGATCATGATAACCTTTCTCCCAGCAGAACGTTCCTTATCTACAAAAGATGCCTTGTCTTCCGGCAGGACCTCAGAATAATACTCATCCACACCTACTTTTGAAGCCACGGCACGAGCGGTACGGTCACTGTCTCCAGTCATCATGACAACCTTGCTAATGCCCGCCTCTTTTAAGGAAGCAATGACATCGCGGGCTTCCTCACGCAGCGGATCCTGGATGCAGATGACAGCAGCCAGCTCACCGTCGATGGCCAGATACAGATGCGAGTATTCCGGAGCAAGAGCATCGAATACTTCCTGTCTCCCCTCCGGAACAGTGCATTTTTCATCCTCGAATACGAAATGCGCACTGCCGATGATAGCCTTTTTATCTCCCATCTTATCTTCCAGGGTGGTGGAAATGCCGTGCGCAACAATATACTCTACCTTGCTGTGCAGTTCCTCATGAACGAGATGCTTCTTCTTTGCCGCATCGACCACAGCCTTTGCCATGGAGTGCGGGAAATGCTCTTCCAGACATGCCGCGATGCGCAGAAGCTCATCACCTGTCATATTGTTAAAGGAAACCACAGTCGGCTGTGCTTTGGTCAGAGTACCGGTCTTATCAAAGACGATCGTGTCGGCCTCAGCCATAGCCTCCAGATACTTGCCGCCCTTCACCGTAATGTCGTACATATTGGCCTCGCGGATCGCGGACAATACCGAGATCGGCATAGCCAGCTTCAGGGCACAGGAGAAGTCTACCATCAGGATAGAAAGTGCCTTGGTTGTATTTCGGGTGATCAGCCAGGTCAGTCCGGTGCCAAGCAGGCTGTAGGGAACCAGGGTATCTGCGAGATGCTCTGCCTTACCCTCCAGGGAAGATTTGAGCTTCTCGGATTCCTCGATCATGGTCACGATCTTATCAAACTTGCTGGAGCCTCCGGTCTCTTTGACACGGATGGTCATCTCTCCCTCTTCCACTACAGTACCTGCATAAACCGTGGCACCCTTCGTTTTTTCAGCCGGAACGGACTCACCGGTTAAGGAGGCCTGATTAACCATAGCCTCGCCGTCTGCCACCTCGCCGTCAAACGGGATTACATTGCCCATATGAATGCGTACCAGATCCGATTTCTGGATTGTCGTGGTCGGAACCAGGACCTCCTGTCCATCACTTACCAGCCATACCTTGGTAATATTTAAGGACATGCTGCGCGCCAGGTCACCCACCGACTTCTTGTGGGTCCATTCCTCTAACAGCTCGCCAATTCCCAGTAAGAACATAACAGAACCGGCTGTATTAAAGTCACTTCTTATAATAGAAACGGTAATAGCAGTTGCATCCAGAACTTCTACTTCCAGTTTGCCCTTTAAGAGACAACGGATACCCTTAAATACATAACGGATGGCTTTTGCTGTGGTATAAACTGCTCTTAACCAGAATGGGAAACAGGTCTTTGTAACCATACGTACAGCTACATGCTTAAACAGCTTTTCCTGGTACTCTCTGTTTAATTCACGTCCGCTGTTTACCGGTACGATCTCCTCTAATTCCTCATTATCATAAGAAAAGGTCCTGACTCCTTCCAGGATCTCCACTCTGTCACCTTTATAAACAATAACTGCGTCTGCGGTTCTTTCATATACCTTCGCATTCAGTACTCCCGGAAGTGTTTCCAGATAGTACTGAAGCAGATCCGCCTGGCGCATGCTCATAACGCCTCTCTGAAATACATGGATACGGACTCTTCCGTTAATCTCATGTTTAATAGAAAATTTCATACGTATATCGCTCCCTGTAAAAGAAAGCCCGGGAAGTTTTTCTCCCCAGGCCCCGATTAGTTTTTAATTAAGCCTCAGCGGTTGCTGCTTCTTCTTCCTTGAAGGACTCTTCTGCCTGGCTCTCATCCTCGAAAACTTCTTCCTTGTTTCTCTGCTCGTTGATCTCCTTAGCTTCTGCAAGGATATCTTCTGCATTCTCCTGGATGTTGGTTGCAGTAGTCATAACGCAGTCCTTAGCACGAAGGCCAGCTGCCAGACAGTTGATGTAGAACTTCTTAGCGTCCTTGCTTCCTAAAACCTTAACACCAGCTGTACCGAACAGTACACCACTTGCGAATAAACCAATCTTCTTTACTTTACCGATATCTAACATCATATTTTTATCCTCCTTAATTATCAGGTGTTTTTATAATTTATTTTTTTCATTTGATACTCTAACAAATCAACCCACAGTTAGTCAATTCCAACATTTCTCAATAACTTACATTTTTTGTCCTGTCTTTTACCTCTTCTTTACATGAATTTTATACCTTTATCCTAAAAGCAATCTCTCTTCCTACCGCTACTTTCTCCTTTTCAGTTCCAATGATCAGATCCCCCATACAGTTTTGTATGACCCGGATCCGGCTCCCTTCTGTAATACTATGTTTTTCCATCCATTCTGCTATCCTTGCGCCTGTCACCATCCATTTAACGGTACAGCTCTCTCCAGGCTTTATTTCTGTTAATGCCTGCATATATATGCCCCCTAAATCAATTAATATTGACTAACTTAAGTTATTCATAACTAATATTGTCAGTTAATTTCCTTTGTTGTACCAATATTGTATTCCCATGTCAGCCGGTTAGTCAATTATAAATTACTTCTATTTTTCACAAAATAAGTGTAAAATATAAATCAGTGCATTGAAAAATACTACCCAGGAGGATATATACAAATGAAAAAACCGATCATCGGCATCCTTGGTGCCCATATGTCAAATAACGGCGGCCCGGCTCCGGTGCCTGCTGACTATGTAAATCATGCTTACTGTGCAGGTGTGGAAAATGCAGGAGGCATCCCCATTCTTCTGCCTGTTTTAAAAGATCCGGCAGATATGGATCCGGTTCTTGCCATGTGTGACGGACTTCTGATCCCAGGCGGAGTAGATGTGGACCCACGTTTTTACAGCGAAGATCCATCTCCCCTTTTAGGTTCTTTGGACTCTGCCATGGACCGTTTCTGGATTCATGCTGCAAACTATGCCTTAGAGCATAAAATGCCGGTCCTTGGCATCTGCCGTGGACTGCAGCTTGTAAACGTAGCTTTTGGTGGCAGTCTTTATCAGGATCTTTCCTATAAGAACCAGGACCATATGCTCCATTCCCAGAAACAGAACCGCGATTATCTGATCCATCAGGTTACCATGGATGCTGACAGCCATTTAGCTTCTATTTTAGGTGCAGAACCGGTGTATACCAACACCATGCATCACCAGTGCGTAAAAGAACCTGGAAAAGGTCTGAAGATTACCGCCCATACAGCTGATGGAATTCCCGAAGCAATGGAAACAGATGGCGGACAGTTTATCCTGGTGCAGTGGCATCCGGAAGAGCTTCAGGACAGCGAACCAAGAATGCGTGGCTTATTTAAAAATCTAATAGAAAAAGCCAGTAAATAAATATAACTGCGCTGAATGCGTATTGTGAACATATAAACTAAAAGCAGCATACCTGGTCTTATGGATCTGTCCTAAGATTAACAGGTACGCTGCTTTTTCACGTTCCATATCCAATTATACTAAAAACAGACACCATACAGGTACTGTTACCAGTGAAAGCAGTGTGGAAGACACTACGCACCGGGTAGCAAATTTCTCATCCTTTTTATATTTGGACGCTATGATCGCTGTTGTGCTGGCTGCAGGCATTGCCGCTAAAACTACAGATACACCTGTTACCAGATCATCTAAACCAGCCAGTTTGCATCCAACATACACCAGAAGGGGTATGAATACCAGACGGATAAATGCATAGTAGATAGTATCACGATCTACCAGTTCCTTCATTTTTACCCTGGATAAGATCACGCCTACCAGTGCCATTGCAAGAAATGTATTTGCGCCGGCAATATTTTTTATGGTCACGTTCAGTACTTCCGGCAGCTGTATCTGTGTTACCATCAGGAAAAATCCGATAAATACAGACAGGATGCATGGATGTGTGGCTACTTTTTTAAAGAGCGTTTTCTTATCCGGTGCCTCTGTAAAATAAGTAAGACCTACAGACCACATAAAAATACGCTGTGGGATCACATAAATGGACGCATACATCATTCCCATCTGTCCGAAAATCCCTTCCGCGATAGGATTTCCCAGAATTCCCGCATTGGAACAGATGGTGGCATACTGCAGCACTTTCTTTTTGCTGTCTCCATAGTGATTATAAAGAAACATTCCAAGAACAGAGCTTCCTGTCTGTATTATGATCCCCGCAATAGCAATGGTCATACAGGCAATCAGGATCTGGTGGTTAAACTCGATCTGAAAGGATTTGATAATACTTCCGGGAAGAGTAACATAGATCACCAGATCAGTCAGCAGATTTTTGCCTGTGCCATCTGCCAGTCCCTTCTTCCCGAAAATATACCCGATGAGCAAAAGCAGAAACAGCATTCCCTGTGTCTGAAATAAGCCGGAAAAACTCATAAGAACTAACCTCTATTCTTTTATTGCTGGTCTTAAACCAGTCCGGCTTTTATTCTAGCACACTCTGTATCTGTAAAACAAGTACCTATCTGTATCAGTTCGTTTATATACTGTTTCGGCTGTATTTATCTTTTTGTATTAAAAGCGCCAAAGCCCGGGAACTGTGCAGCTGCACCCAGTTCTTCCTCAATACGAAGCAGCTGATTGTACTTGGCAACTCTCTCGCTTCTGCTTGGAGCACCGGTCTTGATCTGGCAGGTATTTAACGCAACAGCCAGGTCTGCAATGGTAGTATCCTCAGTTTCACCGGAACGATGGGATGCGATTGCTGTATAGCCAGCCTTATGAGCCATCTTAATAGCCTCTAAAGTCTCGGAAACGCTGCCGATCTGGTTTAACTTGATCAGAATGGAGTTGCCGCAGCCAAGGCTGATGCCCTTGGACAGACGCTCTGTATTGGTTACAAACAGGTCATCACCAACTAACTGAACCTTGTCGCCCAGTTCCTTGGTCATTAACTGCCAGCCTTCCCAGTCTTCCTCATCCAGACCATCCTCGATGGAGTAGATCGGGTATTTCTCACACAGATCTTTCCAGTGTGCGATCAGTTCTTTGGAAGTAAACTTCTTTCCGCACTTAGGAAGGATGTACTCGCCCTTTACACTGCCCTTCCATTCACTGGAAGCTGCATCCATTGCCAGTACGAAGTCTTTTCCCGGCTCGTAACCTGCACGTTTTACTGCCTCTAAGATGCACTGGATGGCTTCTTCATCACTTCCAAGGTCTGGTGCAAAACCGCCCTCATCACCAACAGAAGTTGCCAGTTTTCTCTCCTTTAATAAGGCAGCTAATGCATGGAATACTTCTGCACACCAGCGCAGTCCTTCTTTGAAACTTGGAGCGCCTGTCGGCATGATCATAAATTCCTGCACATCTACGGTATTTGCTGCATGAGCGCCGCCGTTTAAGATGTTCATCATAGGAAGTGGAAGTCTGTTTCCGTTTGCTCCGCCAAGGAAACGGTACAGCGGGATCTGCAGTGCATTTGCTGCTGCTCTTGCACTTGCGATAGATACAGCTAAAATAGCGTTTGCGCCTAAATTTGATTTATCTTTTGTTCCGTCTGCCTGGATCATAGCACGGTCTACTGCATAAACATCAGAAGGATCCATTCCCTTTAATACCTGGGAAATAACGGTATTTACATTCTCAACTGCCTTTAAAACACCTTTTCCGCCAAAACGGCTCTTGTCACCGTCACGCAGCTCCAGTGCTTCAAACTCACCTGTAGATGCGCCGCTTGGTGCAGTTCCTCTGCCTACCGTTCCGTCTGTAAGATAAACTTCTGCCTCTACAGTAGGATTACCTCTTGAATCAATGATCTCTCTTCCGATTACTTTTTCGATTTCCAAATGCTTCATAATTTTGTCCTTTCTGGCAACGGAGTTTTCCCCCGGCAGGTCATACCGGGGGACTTGGCCATGATCATTTCACATTAGTTAGCCTTTACTAACCGTTAATATTTTAGCATAGTTGGGGTGCAAACGCAATGTGGCTTATAGGGAAGTTTTTTCAAGTAGAAGTGAGGCCGCGCCCTGACGGGCGCAGATGGGCAAAGCCCTGGGGAGCCGAGCGAGAACCAGGGCAGTCCCCAAGAGGCTGAAGTGGCCATGCGCATTTACATACAAAAACAGGGCCTCCTATTTATAGAATGCCCTGCTTTTTTGAATTTATTCTATTTTACCTTTCCCAACAGAGGAGTTGTCTCTTACTCACCCAGACTATAATTTCCATTTCCCTCAGCTACAATACAGCTGTTGAAAAATTCAGTTGCTGCCTTGATAAGATAGCAGGTATCTTTCACGCCTGCAGTCTCATAAGGAGAATGCATTGCAAACTGAGGAAGTCCAATGTCTACGGTATTTAAGGAAACATGGGCATTGGAGATATTTCCCAATGTGGAACCGCCTGCAATGTCAGAACGGTTGGTGAAGGTCTGTACCGGAACCTGTACTTTCTTGCATAATGCTTTGAAAACAGCTGCGGATACAGCATCGGTGGTGTACTTCTGGTTTGCGTTGTATTTAATTACAATACCTTCGTTAATAGCCGGACGGTTGGTTGGGTCTGCTACATCTGCGTGGTTTGGATGTACTGCATGAGCGTTGTCTGCAGAGATCATAAAGCTGGAAGCAACTGCCATAAGATACTGCTCTCTGGTACGTCCTAAACTGTCGTTGATCCGCTCTAAAACATCCTTTAAGAAAGTAGAGTCTGCGCCCTGCTTGGTACCGCTTCCTACTTCTTCGTTGTCAAAGATAGCTGCTACAGAAATACTGGAGCTGTTTTCTCCTTCGATCACTGCTTTTACGGAAGAGAAGGCACACTGAAGGTCATCCAGTCTTCCACAGGAAAGGAAGGTCTCATCTGCGCCCCAGATAGTTCCTGGCTGACGGTTGTATAAGAACAGATCATGTCCTAAAATATCCTCTTCTTTTACACCTGCAGCTTCTGCGATCAGAGACATGAAGGTTCCCTTTGCTTCCAGACTGCCAAATACAGGAAGCATATCCTTCTGTGCATTGTAAGCATAGCCGTCATTTACCTGACGGTTCATATGGATGGCCAGATTTGGGATCATCACCAGATCCCGGTCTACATTAACCAGTTTGGACACCAGACGGCTTCCTTCTGATACTACCAGTCTTCCTGCGATGGATAATGGTCTGTCAAACCATGGTGCGCAGATCATGCCGCCGTATTTTTCTACATTTAACTTGATGCAGTGAGCTGCTTCCATCTCCGGATTTTCCTTGATCTTAAAGGTTGGGGAATCGCTGTGGCTTGCTATGATCTGAAAGCCCTTAAAATCTTTTCCCGGTACCTTAAATGCGATCACAGAAGACTGATTGCGGGTCACAAAATAACGGCCGCCAGCCTCAAGTTTCCAACTTTCTTCCTCTTTCACCTCTGTAAAACCGGCTGCTGTAAGCATATCTACTACATTTTTCACTGCATGGAAGCAGGAAGGGCTGTTCTGTAAAAATGTAAGCAGTTCCTTTGCTGTTTCGTTGTAGTTTTCTCTTGTTAATTCCATAATGATAAATAACTTCTCCTTATAATACTATCATATTTCCTAAATATCGCGTTTAGAAACCACGCCTGCAAAAGCAGACGGATATTTATTCTGCTTACTTTTCTTTCATATATGCTACTGCCTTAGAAAGTCCCATACTGTTGGACCCCTTAAACAGCAGGCAGTCCCCGAAAGCTACATGGTCATCCAACCATTGTTCCAGTTCTTCCAGGCTTTTTACTTCTGTCAGAGGAATATCTCCACCGGCTGCCTTTAAACCGGCACCGATCTCTTTTGCCAGTTCACCATATAAAACTACCTGATCTGCAGGATGCTCTTTTAAGAAAGCACCTACCTCCTGATGGAATTTTACAGTATCCGGTCCTAATTCCTTCATATCTGCAAGAACAGCGATCCGCTTTCCTTCACATGGCAAAGAGCCAAGTACTTCGATCCCCGCTTTCATGGAAACCGGGCTTGCGTTATAACTGTCATCGATCACAGTGACACCATTCAGATGTACGATCTGCTGACGTCCCTTAAAGCCTTCAAAACGGCACAGCGGTTCTGCTGCCATTTCCATGGAAATACCGTATTCTCCTGCTACTGCCAGAGCTGCCAGGGCATTCTGTACCATATGAACACCCATAACCTGAAGACGCAGCTGTACTTTTTCATCTCCATGAACTGCTGTAAATACAGGATAACCTTCTTCTAAGTGCAGGTCTTCGCCTCTGTAATCGCAGCCTTCAGAAAGTCCGTACAGAACCTTTTTTCTGCCGCCTTCCGGAACTACATTTCTAAGAAGGGGATCATCTCCATTTAAGAACAAAGTTCCCTTTTCAGACATTCCATCCTGGATATGCAGTTTCTCTTTTAAAATATTTTCCTTAGAGCCAAGCTGTTCGATATGAGCCACTCCGATATTGGTCATCACTGCACAGTCCGTCTGTGCGACCTGGGCAATCTTTGTCATCTCTCCGGGCTCGCTCATACCAAGTTCAATAACGCCGATCTGCGCTTCCTTTGGTATATTAAAAACAGTGATGGGGACGCCCACCTGGCTGTTGCTGTTTCCCGGCGTCTTATAAACCCTATAACCGGCGCTCAAGGCACAGGCTACCATCTCACGGGTGGTCGTCTTTCCCACACTGCCCGTAATCCCTACCAGAGGAATCTGCGCCTGGCTGCGGCACCAGGCTCCCAGCGCCTGAAGAGCCCTCCTTGTATCATCCACCTGGATAAAGGCTGCCCCGGGCCACTTTTTGGCTGCAGCCTTCACCTCCTCGGATTCCTCGCTGTGTTCTGAAGTAAATACGGCAGCCGCCCCCTGCTCAAGGGCCGCCATAATAAAGCGGTGGCCGTCCTGCTTCTCCCCGATCAGCGGAACGAACAGAGCCTTCTTTCCGGCTGTGCGGGAATCTATGCTTATGTAAGCAAGCTGTGCGTCTGCATCTCCGGAAAGCAGCCGTCCGTGGCTGGCCTTCACCGCATCTCTGACAAATATATTCTGCATCGCTTCTACCATCCTGTATCATAACCTGTAAAGACTCTGCCGGGTTTCCGGGCAGAGCCTCATAAATCCGCCTACAGTCCCAGCTTCTCAACCGTCTCCAGCACTACCTGCCTGTCTAAGAAGGGATAGCGGACACCCCGGATCTCCTGGTAGTCCTCGTGTCCCTTTCCGATAATGGCGATCATATCCCCGTCATGGGCATGGGAGATGGCAAATTCAATGGCCCTTCTCCTGTCCGGGATCTCGATATACGTTCCGCTTGTCATGGAAAGCCCTACCTTAATATCCGTCAGGATGTCATTCACATCCTCATATCTGGAATTGTCCTCTGTGATAATGCAGAAATCTGCCAGATTTCCGCCGATCTCCCCCATGGAATACCGCCTCTCCTTGGCCCGGTTTCCGCCGCATCCGAAGACGCAGACCAGGCGTTTCGGCTTATAATCCCGGAGGGTTTTAAGCAGGCTCTCCATGCTGACTGCGTTGTGGGCGTAGTCCACAATCACCGTCATCTTGGAGGACTTGTAGACGATCTCCATCCTGCCGTCAATCTTTAAATGCTCAAGCCCATGGGCCACCTTCGCCTTCGGAAGATCTAAGAAGCTGCACAGGGCAACGGATGCCAGGGCGTTGGCTGCATTAAAGCGTCCCGGCACGTTCACCTTGACCTCCATCTCATAATTTCCCATCACCTGGAACACAAGGCCCACAAAGTCGCTTCCCGACACATAGCGGATGCCGGAAGCCTCAAAGTCTGCCGGCCGCTCAAGGGAAAAGGTGTGGATTTTGGCCTGGGCTCCCCTTATGATCTCCTCAAAATGCTCGTCATCCTCATTGACAATGGCCGTCTTGCAGTTCTTTAAGAGCTGCTTCTTATAGTGAAGGTACTCCTCAAAATCTGCGTGCTCTCCCGGACCGATATGATCATTGGAGATATTTAAGAACAGGCCGTAGTCGAAGGTCAGGCCGTCCACCCGGTGCATCAGATAGCTCTGTGAGGAGACCTCCATCACCATGTATTCACAGCCGGCCTTCATCATCTCATCGAAATACTGCTCCAGCAGATAGGACTCAGGGGTGGTATTTTTTGTGGCATAGTGTTTGTCTCCGATCACTGCCCCGTTTGTGCCGATCAGACCCACCTTTTTTCCGCAGGCCTCCAGAATGGATTTAATCATGTAGGTAGTGGTAGTTTTTCCCTTTGTGCCCGTCACACCGATGGTGACCATCTTCCCTGCCGGATAGCCAAAGCGGGCGGCTGAGAGGAGAGCCAGGGCATTCCGTCCGTTCTCCACCCGAATAACCGTCACATCCTCCGGAATTTCAGAAACCTCCCTCTCAACCACCAGGATCTTTGTCCCTGCCTTCAGAACATCGGGGATGAAGTCGTGAGAATCCACATTGGTCCCCTTCATGCAGACAAAAACCGTATCCTTTCCGGCCTTCCTGGAATCGTAGACCACATCCTCTGCCGGCACATCCAGCTCTCCCTGAACCAGCTCATATTTCAGTTCCTTTAACCAGTCGCAAAACATCTTTTTTCCTCCCTTTTTATCATACGCGGGAATGCCTCATAAGGCGCACGTGTGAATGATATTCTATAAACCTAGTAGCCCTGCTCCAGGAGCTCCTCGAACTGCTCCATGCTCATCAGAACCTTCCGCGGCTTCGTGCCTTCATCCTCTCCCACTACTCCGGCCTCAGCCAGCTGATCCATGATGCGGGCCGCCCGGTTAAATCCGATCTTTAACATCCTCTGAAGCATTCCGATGGAAGCCTTGTCCTTCTCAATAATAAACCTGGCCGCCTGCTCAAAATAGGCATCTCTGTCATTTGCGCCGTCAGGCCCTGCCCCGGCTGCCGGAGCATTCATCTTCTTTTCCACCTCGGGATCGTACTCTGTAGTCATCCCCTGCTCTGCCAGAAACTCCACAACTCTGGAGACCTCCTGGTCAGATACAAAGGCGCCCTGGACACGCTGAGGCTTCTGGATTCCCTGAGGATAGAAGAGCATATCGCCCTTCCCCAGGAGCTTCTCGGCCCCGTTCATATCGATGATCGTCCTGGAATCCACGCCGGAGGACACAGAAAAGGCAATTCTTGACGGAATGTTTGCCTTGATCAGTCCGGTGATGACATTGACAGACGGTCTCTGGGTAGCGATTACCAGGTGGATTCCGGCTGCCCTTGCAAGCTGGGCCAGACGGCAGATGGCATCCTCCACCTCTCCCGGAGCCACCATCATCAGATCGGCAAGCTCATCCACGATAATGATAATCTGCGGCAGCTTTTTCGGCTTGTTTTCGTCCTCAATATCCTCAATGGATTTGATTTTTTCATTGTAGCCCTTCAGGTCACGGACATTGTACTTTGCAAATTTCTGGTAGCGCTCTGTCATCTCGGCCACTGCCCAGTTGAGGGCGCCGGAGGCCTTCTTCGGGTCTGTGACTACCGGAATCAGAAGGTGGGGGATTCCATTGTATACGCTTAACTCCACCACCTTCGGGTCGATCATGATCAGCTTCACATCCTCCGGATCCGCCTTATAGATCACGCTCATAATCAGCGTATTGATGCAGACGGACTTACCGGAGCCTGTGGCTCCCGCGATCAGGAGGTGAGGCATTTTTGCAATATCGGTCACAACTGTCTGCCCCGCAATGTCTTTTCCCACTGCAAAGGACAGCTTGGAGGACGCCCGCTTGAATTCCTCTGATTCCAGAAGATCTCTTAAAAGCACTGTTTCCGTTTCCTTGTTCGGAACCTCGATTCCCACTGCCGCCTTGCCCGGAATGGGAGCCTCGATTCGGATGTCCGCGGCAGCCAGGTTGAGCTTGATGTCGTCGGACAGGGACACGATCTTACTGACCTTAACACCCTGTTCCGGGTGCAGCTCATATCTGGTGACAGCCGGCCCGCAGCTGATATTGGTAACTGTAACACCGACGCCGAAGTTTCTCAGGGTCTGCTGCAGCTTGATAGCGGTATCCTTATACACCTGCTCGGAGCGTCCCGCCAGGGGTTTTCCCTTCTTTAAGAGATCAAGCGGAGGAAAGACATACGGCTTTTTCTCCGGCTCTTTCTTTGGCGGCGCCGCAG